>Ga0181556_1002139_pt1 | contig 18520 bp, 11 predicted proteins | sample 011ome_14_FD_148651 | JGI IMG/M metagenome (GOLD analysis project Ga0181556, IMG submission 148651) | Coastal salt marsh microbial communities from the Groves Creek Marsh, Skidaway Island, Georgia - 011505AT metaG (spades assembly) | ecosystem: Environmental > Aquatic > Marine > Intertidal zone... | reverse complement strand
ACGACGATTGCTTGATAGTCATGATTGTAACAACAACAACAAAATGAGTCACTAATAGCGAATATTTAATCATGCGTGCAAAAAAAAAGAGAACATAATGATATCGACGAGATTTGAACTCGCGCCCTTGCGGACCGGAGCCTTAATCCGGCGCCTTAGACCTTTAATTGAAAAGAAGGACGAGTTAGAAGCTGTTCTTTTCTTTGCACCAAATTTTTTGAACTTACCAACTCGGCCACGATATCTTAAACCCTATTTAGCTCAATTTTAAACAATAAACTTTTTTAGCTCGTCTAAACCCTAAACTTTAGCGGAGAGAGGAGAGAAAGATGTCAAAAGTCTTCCTCATAATCTCTCTCAAAAGGCTCTCCTCTGCGAGAGCAGAGAGAAAGAGAGAGAGATAAAGAGCAGCACAAGAACAAAGAATTAAAGTCGTCAAATCGATTTTATAATGACGCCACCTCCGTTATCTCGAGGAAAAGGAGGATCATCAGACGATGAATTCATGAATTCGCCGCCGAAATCTCCCAAAAAAGACGCCTCTGGCGGCGGGATGGGCTCCTCACCGACGCTACCCAAAATCAGCGAAGACGCCGCCGTGAGCAGCGAGAAGAACTCGAGAGAGATGTACGCTTCAGTCACGCCGCAATTCGCGCTGAATTCCCCGATGGAAGCGTCGATTGCGCCGACGGAGAAGATTTTGAAAGCGGAATTGATGGAGGAGTTTTTAACGAACAAACAACAAGATAACAACAGCGCGTCGACGACGGAAACAACGCTTCACGCGACATCGACGCAAACGAAAGAAGAGCAACAGCAACAACAACAACAACAAAATCAAGGTGCGGGAATGCCCCAAACGACATCAAATACGGGGCAAAATTCCTCGGATAACTCGGACGACGACACGTCTTATCACGGGAGGCGCAAAAATTTTCTCTTTAGTAAAGACGACGGGAATGCGTTGACGAACGAACAGAGACAAATCAGGAGACTGTTGCAGCTTGGGTACTTTTTACTCCACGCGGCGGTGATTGCGACGTTGGTTTTAGCCGTCGTGTGGAACTCTCGATTGTTTGGTTTTATATCGATCACGTTGGGAGGTTCGACGGTTATTAACTTTGTCGTGACTGGTTTGCAGGCGATATTTTTGGAACCTTCGACGCACGTCGTCGGCAAACGCCTGTATTTCATTCTAAACGGCGTGCAAAAAGAGTTCGTGAATTTGCTTCACGGCGTGTTGTGTTTGTGTTGCTGGTCGTATTACGTTCAAATGGAAGATATGGTCAACAAGAGCGATTTGAAAGAGTACTGGTATTTGACGACGTACCGAATTTTAGCCTCCTGGGTCGCTCGATGTTGCATGCATTTAGTCTCCAGAGGAATATTCAATTACATGTTGGTTGATTTGCAGAGACGCGTGTATTCTGACCAAATGTTGACGATCTTAATCGAGGAGTTCGCGCTGATGAAATTGTTCAAAGCGATCGTGCCGCAAAGAGAAATTTACAACGTGGCGCATAAAAAATTGCTCTCGTCCACGAACATTTCAAATCTGAAGCGCGTCGGATCGACCTCGAATTTGTTGCAACAATACGCCGGCTTCGGCCACGCGACGTTTCCAGTTGGTGAAGATTACATCATTCAACAACACGGGATCATGTATGGCGGGGTGAAGAAGAAAATACGGACGTTTGAGCCCGTGAGAGAGAGAGGAGGGCAACTGCTCGGGGGCACGACGATTACGGAAAAAGTCCATCACCAAATGACGTTGACGAGAGCCGCCAGGCTCGCCAGGTACATCAAAAGATACAACTTGCGCATTCCTCGAATGTTCGCGGACAGAGCCAATCAAACGTTCATCAAAGATGAACCATTAATCATCGACGATATCATCTTGGACGAATCCGTCGCGTCGACGTGCGGCACGAGATTGGCCGTCACGTTGCGCAAAATCCAAAAAGCGAAACGTTTACGAGTCAACTACGAGTTTTTGAAATCTTTGGGCGTGAGTAAAGAAGTCGCGCAAATCATCATGGACATCTTCGACGTGGACAAGCACGGCTTCGCGGACAGAGACATGATCATCGACCGCGTGATTGAAATTTACGAGAGCAGGAAAAACATGCAATTGACGTTGGGAGGTTCGCGATCGGTTTTGGCCACGTTGGAACGGATGATGTTGACCGCGTTATACATCGTTCTCATCTTCATCGTCCTCGCGATTTTTGAACAAAACGTTCTGGAAATGTGGCTCACCCTTTCTTCCTTTATCCTCGCGTTCGCGTTCATGTTTGGCAACTCCATAAGAGAGTGTTTCGAAGGCGTCATCTTCATCTTCATCACCCACCCGTACGACGTCGGCGATAACATTCTCATCAACGGGAACCGTTTCGTCATAAAAAACATCAACATCTTACAAACGGAAGCAGAAAACTGGAACGGCGAAGTCACGTATTACCACAACCAAACGATGATGCGCTCGACCGTGATAAACATGTCCCGATCGAAAACGCGAACGGAATCTTTCGATTGGATCGTCGACGTGGAAACCAACGACAAAGTCTTCGACGGCTTGAACAGTTCTTTACACAACTTCACCGCCTTAAACTCCGCCGACGTGGACGAGTGTTTCTTGAAAGTCGTCCCGTGTGGCGATTACACCGGCAAAATAAGAATCACCGTCTTTCTGGATTTGAAATTCAACGGCTTACCCGTTTTGCGTTCGTTGGCGGTGAGAAACGCGGTGAACAACCACGTCCGGAAATACTTCGTCGCGAATAACGTCAAGTTGCACAGCTTGCCGTTAACCATCGATGGACACTTGAATACGACTGCTGCGAATACTACTAGCACCGGCAATATTAGCGCGCCTTAATAACTCTAACACTACTCTACTACTAATAACGAAGAGAACGAAACGAACATTTTTTGTAATACTATATCGAGTATCGAGTACTGCTCTCAAAAATCCTACAATCGCGATCTGAAAAAAAAAAAAGAAAAAAAGCGGTTTTCGAGATCGAGAAATCGAGAAGATATTTTGAATTTTAATGACTAGATTTTTCGTTCAATTTCGCCGCACTTTATATACGTAACCGATTATTTACATCTACTACACATACACACACAGAAGAACAAAAGATCTTCCCCATAGATCAAAAGACGGTGCGAACGTAATTCACTCTCTCTGTCTATACGAGTGCTTTTATTTCTTCGCGAGACGAGAGATCGGATCTGTTTTTTCCACGTTTAGTTTCCCTCGAATTCTAGAATTAAACGGATTGGATTTTCCTTTCTCTTCGCGGCGCTTTTGATCGGTTTTCTCACTTCAATCCGCTTTTTCCAATCATCGTCGTTTCTTCATCGACACGCACACACAGAGAGAGTACGACAGAAGATAATGGGAGGATTTGACTGCCAAACTGCGGTTTTAAAACAAACGGACAAAGCGTCCTGCGACGCTCGCCTGTCTGCGACGAAAGCGTTCGCAGATGCTTTACGAAAAGGCGACCAAAGTGCCATAGAATTGTTCGCGACAGATTCCGAGGCTTTGACTGCAATTTTAACCAATTGCGGGGACAAAAATTCACAAGATGTGTGCAAAGCCTCGCAAGAGTTACTGGAAACAGCGGCGAAAACGGTGAACGAACACGCGGTGTTGAACTACGTGGACGGGTTGATTCAAGCGATGGATTCGTCGAACAGAGCCGGGACGATCGCCGGCGCGTTGGATTTTATCTCGAGATTAGCCGAGACGAGTCCGCACGGCGTGAGCTGTAACTTGGTGAGGTTGATGCCGGTGGTGACTGGTTTGGTGAACGATGCCTCGAGCGTGGTTGCCGAAGCCGCGAGGACGACGGTGGAGAAAGTGTGTCACACCATCGATAACCGGGATATTGAACCGTTCATCGACGATATGGTGGCGGCGACCATCGACCACGACAAGACGGACGAATGCGTTCAAAAGTTGGCGTCGACGACGTTCGTGCAAACCGTTACTGCGGCGCCGTTGGCGTTGATTTCGCCAATTCTTTTGTTGGGTTTCAGGGCGAGAACGACATCGACGAAACGCATGTGCGCGGTGATTTTGAACAACATGAGTAAGTTGGTTGAAGATCCGGAAGACGCCGAGCCGTTTTTGGACAAGTTGTTGACCTCGGTCGAAAAAGCGTCCAACGAGATTTCCGATCCGGAAGCGCGAACGGTGTGCGGGAAGTGCACCGATCAGTTAAAGTCGATCGGCGAACGATTGGCCGATCCCAAGTTTGTCTCCAAAAGACCGACGGAATCGAAGTTGAAGGAGTTGTTAGGAAACGAGATTTCGCAGTACGAAGTCATCGTTTTGAGTTCCTTGATCTTGAACAAGTTGGAAGATTACGACTTTGAAGAGGCGTTGAAAGGCAAAGGGAAGCAGTACTTTGAAAAGTTGGAGAAGTTTTACTTCGAGGACGACGAGGAAGACGAAGACGACGGAGACGCCGAGGAATTGGCCAACTGCCGATTTACCTTGGCGTACGGCTCGAAAGTTTTGTTGCACAACACCAAGTTGAAGATCAAGAGAGGCTACAAGTACGGTTTGTTGGGCGGGAACGATTCTGGGAAGACGACGTTGATGAGAGCGATTTCTAAAGAGCAAGTCGAAGGTTTTCCTCCCGCGTCGGAGTTAAGAACGGTCTTTGTCGAAGCCGATATCGTTGGCGAATTGTCCGATTTGCCGTGCGTCGATTACATTTTGGCGGATGAAAGAATCAAAGCCGCGGGTATTACCGAGGAAACCGTTGAGAAGATGTTGTTGAACGTCGGTTTCGGCGAAATGCAAAACGGTGCGAGAAACTTGGTCACCTTCTTGTCCGGAGGTTGGAGAATGAAGTTGGCGTTGGCGAGAGCGATGTGTTTGAACGCCGACATCTTGTTGATGGACGAACCGACGAACCACTTGGACGTCATGAACGTCAAATGGGTCGAAACCTACCTCTTATCGTTGACGAACGTCACGTGCATCATCGTCTCGCACGATACCGGTTTGCTCGACCGCGTGTGTAACAACATCATCGCCATCGACAACTTGAAATTGAAACAGTTCAAAGGTAACTTGACGGAATACGTGGCCAAGAACCCGAAGGCGAAACAATTTTTCGAGCTGAAATCTGCCTCTGGATGGAAGATGCAGTTCCCTCAACCTGGATTTATTGAAGGCGTCAAGTCGAAAGGTAAACCTTTGATGAAGATGGCGAACTGCACGTACACGTACCCGGTGAACCAAGTTCCTACGGTGAAGGACGTTACCGTTCAAGTCTCCTTGGCCTCCCGCGTCGCGTGCGTCGGCCCGAACGGCGTCGGTAAATCCACCATGATCAAGTTACTGACTGGTGAGGTTGAACCGCAAGAAGGTACGGTCTGGAAGCACCCGAACGCGAGAGTCGCGTACGTCGCGCAGCATGCCTTTCATCACATCGAGCAACACTTGGACAAGACGCCGAACGAGTACATCCGCTGGAGATACCAACACGGCGACGACAAGGAGGCGTTGCAAAAGGATTCCATGACCTTGACGGAGGAGGAAATCGAAAAGTGCAAGAAGCCGTTCGAAATCTCGTTGCCGCCGGACGAGAAAGGCAACGTCCGCAAATTGAAATGGACCATTGAGAAGCTCACCGGTGGTCGTAAGACGGTCAAGAAGGAGGTGGAATACGAAGTTCAATTCGTCGGTCAATCGCACGACGCGAACAGGTACATCAGAGCCGATAAGCTCGAAAAGGCTGGTTTCGCCAAACACATGAAGATTGTGGACGAAAAAGTTGCCGCCAGAGCTGGCGCGTTGTCTACTCCGTTGACCACCGCGAATGTGGAAAAACATTTGGAGAACGTCGGCTTGGACAAGGAGTTTGGCACGCACACGAGAATGGCGGCGTTGTCCGGAGGCCAAAAAGTAAAGGTTGTCATCGCGGCGTGCATGTGGAACTGCCCGCACATTGTCATTTTGGACGAACCGACGAACTACTTGGACAGAGACTCTTTGGGCGCTTTAGCTGGAGCCATCGAGGACTACGACGGCGGTGTGGTTATGATTACCCACAACAACGAGTTTTGCTCGGCGTTGTGCCCGGAGACGTGGCTCATGGCGAAGGACGAAACCGACGGCATCGCGCGATGTAACTGCAAAGGCGACGCCGAGTGGATGTCAAAAATGTCCAAGAAAGAAGTCACCGCCGCTGTGGATCAAACCGAATTCACCGACGCGTTAGGGAACGAGGTCAAAGTCGTGAAGAAGACGGCGCTTTCCAAAAAAGACCAAAAGAAGAAGGAAAAACTGCGCAAGGCGAGAAAAGCGAGAGGGGAAGTCGTCACCGATACCGACGAAGACGAGTGGGCCGGCTTTGGCGAAGAAGAATAATAATAAATACACACACATAATAAGCAAACGTTTAGGAGTTTCGATCAAAACTACTAGATAGAAGAGAGGCGCTCGAATTATTACATACACATAAGGAAGAAGAAAGAGAAGAAGAAGACACGAGAAGATAATTTTAATATCAAACATACTAATTTACAGTTCTATACTCACACGCGCCGGCGAGTACTTTTTTTTCGCGGTTTCTACTCATACTATAATACAAAACAAGCTATTCTAATAAACTCTATCCTTCTCTTCTATCACGCTCCAATTTGGCGAATGCTCTTGCTTAATCCATCCGAAATCTTCAACCTTGTTCCATAAGTTATCGTCTTCTTTTCCGTCGTTTTCGCTCGACAACAAAGGCGCAAACTCGACCGCTTGGCATCTCTCAATGATTGGACCGCTCGCCACTCGGCAATAAAACTGACACTTCGTCGCGTCGTGTATTCGGAGTTGCCTCGATCCTATAAACGCAATCGTATCGCTCATATTTTCCACGTACGCGCTCCCGTCGATATCCGTGGCTTTGATTTCGCACTCGACCAAGTTCCGCATTCGAACCGATCTCGGTCTACGATTCGCGCAACTTTCGATGGTCACTTCGCACCTCGTCAACCGTTCAATGGTCACGTCTTTTCCGTCGCACTCCTCGCTCGTCAAAAGAATCGTCTCTCCTTCTTTGTTCTCCCGAACGACTAACAAACCATTCGTCGCTCGATGCTTCTTTTGCAACATTTCAATCACCGCGGCGGAAGAAGGCGAAGTTTTGTCGTCTGCTCCTTTCCCGGAAAAGTCGGTCGTCGTCTTCTCCGCGAAAGCCTTCTTCATCGTCTTCGATTTTGCGAAGCTAAACTTCTTCGTCTTTCCGACTCTCTCATCCACCGCGTCTTCGGCATTAAAATCGTTAAAAACTTCTCTCCCCCTCGCTTTCTTTTCCAACAGGTCGCACGTTTTCATCGATTTCTCCGCGTCGAACGATGGTAAAAAATACGCGCTTTTCGCAACCTTCTCTCGCAACAGAGCGATTTTGGTCAACGATTTTTCTTTTCCTTCTGTTCCTTCAGCTTCAACACATCCTTTTCCTTGTATTACATCGCTTTCGCTTTGCGCGCCCTTCTCTCGCAACAGAGCGATTTTGGTCAACGATTTTTCTTTTCCTTCTGTTCCTTCTGCTCCTCCTTTTAGTACTAAATCGCTTTCGATCTCCTCCACCATTTTCTTAAACTCTCTCGCGAACGCGTCCACATTTTCCGTGGGATCGGAAATTTCATCTCGTTTCGTGCGATTCGAGTCCATCTTTTGTTTCCGTTGGTCGTTTAAGAACTGTAACTTGGCGAGTACTTTTTCTTTTTTCCTTTCCTTCAATTGGACTTCTTCCCCGTCGTCCGTGTCCTCGTCAAAGTCTTCTGTTTTTGCTGTCATTCTTAAAAACAAAAGGCTCTCGTCCTCGCCGTCCCGCTCGAAATCTCCCGTTGTTTTTCCCCGTCGTGTGCGTGGCGTTGGACGTTTCTCCTCCTCCTCTCCTCCTCTTCTTCTTGATGTGTGGAAAGAGAAATGAAGAGAAAATTCAAAAATCCGGACGACTTGTACAAATGTGAGGGAGGAGAGCTTTAGGCGGTACTCCGCGTCGTCTGAATATCTATACATAAATCTATTATCTCATCTCAAACTAGCCTGAGATTGGTGGTAGCTTTCCAACTCGTTTTGCAAGTCTGCGAACCAGTCGTTCGCGCGGACGAGCTGTCGTTCGCATCGTCGAAGTAAGGATTGAAAGACGTGAACGCTCTCGTCGCCGTCTTCGTCTTCGTCTCTTTCGCTCCGCGACGACGAGACTACCACGTCGCGTTCGAGCGCTTCGCGAGTTTCGGTGACTTTGAGTAAACTCGCGCGCAAGTTGTGGATGTTTTCGCGGTGTAAGAGCGTTTCGCATCGCTTGAGTTTACGGTGCGCTTCTCCTTCTCGGGTTTTGATTTGCGTCAAGAGTCGTTTTAAGGAGGATTTCGTTTCGTCCAACGTGTGTTCTCGAGTCGCGTGTTTGCGTTTCTTCTCTAAAGCTTTCTTTTCTTTCTCCGCGCGGTGAATGATGTCTTCCGCGTGGACGAGTTTTTGTTGCTTTTCCAGAAGATCCTCGCGAAATGCGAGAAGTTCGTCGCGTTCTACCATCAACGATTTCTCAAACTCTTTCAATTCGCGGATGCGCGCGTTGTTCGTAGCCGCGTGCTCGTTCATCATCTTCTCTCGATTTTGCAAAGCGAGCCAGGAATTTTGCAGCTCAATCTTCTCTTTTTGTAAAACATCGCCGGCTTCTTTCAACGATTCCGCTTCGCGAAGGAGCGCAGGGTGGACTTTATCCGTAAACTCGCGGATTTTCAATTCGCGCTGTTCTAAATCTTCAATGCGAGTCGCGTTGATATTCGCCAAGTCTAAACCGCTGAGTTCTTGTTTGCGAATAGAGACCATGTGCGTGACGTTTTCGAGCTTACGCTCGGCATCTTCGAGATCGCGAGAGACCGCTTTGAGTTTTTTTTTCAACGAGTCTTCATCGGTTCTGAACGCATCGTTGACGGCTTTGTGCTTTTCCAACTCCAGTTGTTCTCGTCGGACGTATTCGCGACGAGCTTCGATGTCGATTCGTTCGGATTCGGCGGCGGCGACGGCTTGGCGAGCTTTCGCGTACTCTTTTTCCACGCGCTCTAAACCGTCTAAAAGCTCGTTTTCTCTTCGTTTCGCGTTCTCTTCGCGTTTCTTGACATCCATCGCGGCTTTTTTCACCGTTTCCGCGCGCGCATCCAACGCATCCCTCGCGTCTCTGACTGCCTCCATGGCGCTTTTCTCCCACGCTTTGCGACGTTCGGTTTCTTTCTTCGTCTTACCGCTCGGCGAGTTAGCGCTCGCCAGTTGACGAGCCTCGGCGAGCTGCGTTTCTAAATGGTCTCTGTGTGTTTGGTGCGATGCGATTTCGCGTTTGAGTAACGCGATTTCGCTTCGCATCGCGTCGATTTGTTGTTCGTTGCGAGTAGTATCAACGATGGGAAAAGCAAAGTCGTTGCTTTGCGTTCCAGTATTTTTCTTATGCGTTGATGTTGTTGTCGTTTGAGCAGAACCATCTCTCATGCGCAATAACGCCGTTTCTCGTTCCTTCCTCGCCTCGGCGGCTTCGGAAACCAAATCTCTGTTCTCCTTTCGCGCTTCGTTCAATTGATTCTCCAACGCTTTCCTGTGCGCCTCGATTTCAATCTCTTTCGTTCGAAACGATTCCCGCATAACGTCCATCTCGTTCGTGAGTTTTTTCAAAGTTGATTCCGAATCGCTCGCAGACTCTTCCAGCTTTGCCTTTAATCGTTCGATATCTTTCGCCTTCTCTTCGACTTCAGATTCCAACTCGCGAACAGTCGTCGCGCGTTGGCCTTCGCCGCTCCGCATCAACGCTCTCAAATCGCTCTCTCTTTTCTTCAAGTTCTCTTCAACCATCGCGGCGCGAGAAAGCTGCGAAGCGACATCGTTTTCTCGAGCGTCTAATTGTAACTCCCTATTTTCGATTTCGTTCACGCGAAACTTTGCGGTTCGCTCGGCTTCTTCCATCATCTCTCGCTTCTTGTGCATCGTTTGTTTTTCCTCTTCTACCCGGTCGCGATCTTTCTTTAATTCCAACTCGACTTTTTGAATTTCCGCGGCCAATTGTTCCAACGCTCTCCCTTTCTCTTCCAACTCCTCGTCGCCGGCTTTCATGAAATCTAAGCGTTCTGCAATCGTGCTCGATGCGATTTTCAAATCCTGCTCGCGTTTTTCGAGCTCTTTGCGTCCTTCGGTGACCTTGGCCCAAGCGTTCGCAACCGTATCGCACTCTTTCGCGGCGGCTTCTGCAGCCGCGGCGGTGTGACGTTCGCGAGCGTCCAGCTCCTCTTTAATCTGTTCTCTTTCGACTTTTGCTTTCTTCAGCGCGTGTTCGGCTTGTTCAATTGCTGCTTTCTTCTCGGAGAAGAGTTGATCCAACTCTCTCATTTTCAACCTGGCGTCTTCCTTCGCCTGTTCAATCTTCTTCGCATTCGATTCAGCCTCTTTCATTTTCTCGAGAAACTCTCTCAAATGCTTTTCGGCTAAATATTTCTTCTCTTGCGCTTCTACTAATAAACGTTCCTCCTCCTCGCGCATCTTTGTTGCTCTCTCTGCTCTCCTTTCGCGATCTTCGCACGACTCCTCTCTTTTCAACGCGTCCATCTCTCTTTTCGCAAACGCTCTCGAAACCTCCCGTCTGTTCTTTTCAAACCGCTCGTAATCTCTCTTCAATAAACCCGCTTCGCGTTCGCACGCCGCGTTCGCCACCGCTACTTGCTCTTGTTTCCTCTCCAACTCATCCATGCGTTCGTTCGACCACTCGTTCATTCTCTCGATGTCCCTTCCTTTCTCCTCCATCTTCGCTTCCGCTTTTTCCGCCCTTCTTTGCCTCTCTAAGAACTCCTCCGCCTCTATCCGCATCTCCTCTGCGTCTCGCTTCAACTGCCTCGCCTCTTCCAACTCCTCCTTCATTCTCCTCTCCCTCTCGATCACATCTTTCTTCATCTCTTCCACTCGATTCGCCTCTTTCGCCGTCGCTTGCGCCGCGTCCGCGATGCGACTCTTGTGCATGTTCAAAGCCTCCATCTCGCTCGCGCGCATCGCTTGCACCCGTTCGTGGTCGTTTCTTAATCTAGTCAACTCCAAGGATACCTCGTCCCTCGATTTTGTGAGCTGATATAACTCTCTTCGCAAAGCTCGATTCAACGCGCCTTTTTCCACTCTCTTCGCCGTACTGTTGTTGTTTAAAGGTGGTTGGAGATTTTCATTATTTTCATCTTCAACGAAAGGCGTCCCGGCGTCTTCGAATACCTCGTTCTCCTCTTCCTCCTCCTCGTCTGAATCAACATCGTCGGCGAACAGAACGGTCTCGTCGACCGGAGACGGCGGAAGCGACCCACCTTTTCCCTTATTCGAGTTTTGGGTGAAATTCAAACGCATTTGACTGCCGTTTTGTGAAATGTTTTTGCTCGTTCTTCCTCTCTTCGGGGTAGAAAACGGTGGTTTCGGCGACTCTCTTCTTTTAGTCATGGGACTCGCCACGAGGGGATGGTCCATCGTCGGCGTCCTCGTCGTCCGAGTCGTCGGCGAAAGAAGCGTATTCGTCATTTGATTTGAAACCAAAAGTGTGGGGGAAACGAAGTTTTTGTGGGAAAATTCGTTCAATTCTATTTAGGGTATTTGGCTTTGGTGTACAAGTCTCTGCTATCTTTAACCGCGTCCACGCTACTTTAGCTACTAACATCAAAGCACGTCCATGTCGACGACTTCTTGTTCTTGTTGTTGGTGGTGGTCGTCGTCGTCGTCGGAGCCGGAACTGGAAATCATCATCGCGCCGCCTTTCGCGCTCGCTTTCGTCGTCGTCCTCGTCTTGGGCGGCGGATGCGGCTTTGGCGCGGATTTGCCGCCGCCCCTCTCGGGTCGCTGCTCCAAGATGTTGTTGTCGTTTAAGTTCTTGTTCTTGTTCTTGTCCGGGTTTCGGTACGGGGTGGAGTTGTCCTGGTCGGAGGAGGTGGACTTGGTGCCGCCGCTTTCGGTCGTGGTGGACGCGGCGCCGGCTTTCGCGCGTCGCGTATTTTTCGCGATTTCGCTCGCCGGGTCAGTTTCCGCGTAATTTTCGCCGCCGCCGCCGTTGCGCTTATTAGTGGCGTGATGCTGATCGCCGTGGCTCATGCTGTAACTTTCGCTGGTTGAACTCTTGGATTGTCCGCTATCTCTGTTTTGCGATTGCGCCGAAGTCACTTCTTGCTCGTCCTCCTTCATCTTCTCTTGGCCGGTTTTACGCCGCCACTTCATCAAATCTTCATCCAGTTGGTTCAACTGGCCCATGAACCCGGCGTTCGGGTTAATCTGCGGTCTCGCCAACCGCATTCGCATCAAAGCTTCGTCCAACCTGATGTTTTCGTGACACATGACGTACGCCGCGCATACGGACGCGCTTCTCGACCGGCCGGCGAAACAGTGCACGAGCACGTTCCCGCCGCTCTTCACCGCGCCGCTAATAAACTCGAAACACTGCGGAAAGTGGCTCCGAATATCCGCATCTGGCCTATCCGCCACCTCCACGGTCATATACTTCACCCCTTCCACGTGTTTAATCTCAAACCCTCTCGCCACCGTGAGGACGTGCGTGATCCCTTTCTCTTTAATCTGCTCCTCGCTTTGCGCCGCGCCGATCGACCCGAGGTACAGATTCGGCGCGATGAGCGCCGGCACTTTGTCCTCCTTCACTTTCTTCGCGGTTAAGATCAATCGCATCAAAGCGACGACTCTTTCCACTTGCTTCTCGTCTTTCGGCGTTCCTTCCGGCGTTCGATGTATCTTTACCGTATTTCTCGTCGTCGTCTTCGCAACCGTCGGCGTCTGTCCTTCCATGTGCACGTCTTCTAAAAAATCCTCCTCCTTCACGTCGTCTTCTTCTTCTTCTTCAAACGCCTCCTCTTCTTGCATGCCGGTTTTTATGGCAACGTCTGCTGAAAACCTCCGCGCGCCGCGAGCGCTTCTCTTCTTTCCTTCTGAAAGGTGGTCGAGTTTATGCACCGTGCACAAAAGTTTCTTCGCGACGTCGACGATGCCGGAGTGCGCTTTCGCCGAGCTCGATCGCGTCGTTCGCAAGTGTCTTCTTTCATCTTTAAACTCTTTCGCCGATGTTGTTGTATTTGTTGTTGTTGTCGTTAATCGCGAGCGTGAAGTTCTTCCCGGCATGATGAGAGACGCGCTGCGCTTTGGCCGCGGTGCCGCGCAAAAGCTTCTGTGACGCAGAATGAAAATAGAAGAGATCAGTATTCGGAGAATCGACAGAGAGAGAGAGAGAGACGGAGACAAAACGACACGTGAAGAGATATTATTGCGCGCTCTGTGTCTTCTCGTTCGACGTGTCTCGTTCTTCTTTTTCTTCGTTTCCGCGGGATGATGATGATTTGAATTTCCGGGAACGGCTGATGGGGCCGCGCGAGAGACATCGAATCATCATCATCATCATCGCGTTCTGTCGTTGCACTCGAGAAGAAGAGAAGCACTCGAGAGGAGAGAAAAAGAGAGAGAGAGAGAGAGGGATAAAGAGAGAGAGAAAGTTATTCGTACCTTTTTTATGTGTGCGTGTGTATTTATGCGCGTGTGCGAGCTCTGGAGTGTTTGTGTCTCTAAATATCGCTCTCTGCGCGGTGTTGTGTGCACACGCAACGAGAAGCGCTTTGCGAAGTGAAGAGAAAACTTTGAGTTTGTTAGAAAAAGAAAAGGAAGACTTTGTCTCGATATCACACTTTGTCTCGTTAAAAAATAGAGGAAAGCACGAAAAAAGGACATGAAAAAAGGCAAGAGAGAAAAAAGTCTTCTTTTTTGGTCGTTTTTTTTGCTCTCTTTTCCTCTCTCTCGAAATCTGTCTCTTTTTGCTCCCAAAACGACCTCCTCGTTGTAAAAAGTAATAATTAATTTATGAAAAACGGCTCTCTTTCTTTTCTTCTCTAAAATACTTTTTGTAAGAGAGAGGAGAACCACCGGTATACAACATAAAAGAGAATCAGTATGGGCGCGTGCGCGTCGGCACCGAGACTGATTTCCTTCTCGGCGCCTTCGAGTTCGTCGTCGACGCCGGTCGTCGTTTCTTCGAGCAGCGGCGGCGATGTGTGTGCGACTTTGTCTTCTTCTTCTTCTTCGAGACGAAGAAGTTTTTTTTCGAGATCACGAGGTTCTTCCTCGAGAAGACGGGGAAGCTCTCAAACGCGAAGGGCACCCAAAACGAGGTCGTACGTGAAAGCGCTCGAGTCGAATCCAAAATCGAGAGTTCTGTACGACGGAGTGTGTTCTATTCCGGGAGGATCCAAATACGAGTCGTTTCGAGGGTACGAAGGCGTCGATCTTTCGCATAAATCGAAAGACTTTCAAACGTGGATGAAGGACGTCAAGTTTCACGATCCCAAGGAATTCGATAACTGGGAATCGGAGACGATGGATTTGTTGGACGAGATGATTGAAGTGGCCACGAGACGGTGCGAAGAGAGCGTGAAGACGTTACCGGAGGATGATCCCGAGGTGATTTATAGGACGTTGAAAGCGTTCAAGAGCGGCGTCCCGGAGAAAAGCGAAGAAGAAGAAGAGTTGGAAGAAGAAGAGATGGTGGAAGAAGAGGTGGAGGAAGAAGTCACGGTAACAAACGAAGATGGCACGACAACAACGACCACGCAAACCGTGAAACGACTCAAAAAGAAAAAGAAAAGGAAATACGCAAAGCGTCCGCAACCGCCGAAAATTCCGCAAATTATGCACGAAGCCGTGCGCAAAGCGCTCGAAGATCCCGACGTTGAAAGTTGGACGTCCACTTCTCCGGAAATCGAGAAAGCGTTCGATGAAAACTTTGAGTATTTCACCATCGATGGTGCAACTATCCGCGGACGCGTATTTGCGTTCAGTCGCATGGACAAAGCCATCGTCGATTTACGAAACCGGATGATGGGGAGCACGCGGTCGAAGCGGCAAATCAAGTCCAACGCCATGAACGTGGAAGGACCGACGTACGTCGGAAGAGGCGACGAGAAACACATCACGAAGTGGGAGGTATTGTACAAGTTTGACATGTTGCTGATGAAGGTCAAAATTTGCGAGATTTTCGAAGTGAACGAAGAAACTGGTTTGGTCGTCAAGTTATCGCGATTTCGAATATAATACTAATAGAGCAGCACTTTTGTCGCTTAAAAACTTTTTCCTTATTTTACAACATGATAAAAACAACATTCATCTAGTATGAATAATGCCTTTATTACGACGACGCGGCGGTCATTTTCTCTCCTTCGCGTTTCCTCAACTCGTTCCTCAAGAAAAACTCGCCGGCTCTGTACGAACTTCTTACCATCGGTCCGCTCGCGACGTATAAAAAGCCCAAATCTTCCGCCATCTTCCCGTACATATCAAACGCTTTCGGAGTGACGTACTCCTCGACTTTCAAATGTCTCTTTGTCGGTCGCATGTATTGCCCAAACGTGACCACGTCCACGCCAGCTTCTCTCAACAACTTCAACGCTTCGTACACTTGCGTTCTCGTTTCGCCCAGACCGAGCATTATGCTCGTCTTGGTGATCAAATCCACGCCTCCGACATCTTTCGCGGTCTTTTTCGCTCTTTTCAACACGTGGATACTCTGGTCCCAATTCGCTCTCGGATCTCTCGCGTGCGTTTGTAACTCTGGCACGGTTTCCACGTTGTGGGCGAACACATCTAGCCCACTCAACGCGACCGTATCGATTAATCTATCCTCGCCTCGAAAATCCGGCGTCAACGCCTCGACTAAAATCCTCTTATCTTTATCCTGGTTACTCACAAACCCGCCTTCGCCGCCTCCTTTCACTTTCTCCTTCAAATTCTTAATCGTTTTCGCGAAATGCCCGGCACCTTGGTCCTCTAAATCGTCTCTATCAACGCTCGTCAACACGATATAATCCAACCCCCACTCGCTAATCGCCTTCGCCACGTTTTCCGGTTCGTCTTTATCCAACGGCGGAGGCGCTTTCGACGTTTTCACCGCGCAAAACTTACACCCTCTCGTGCACGTGTCCCCCATGATCATAATCGTCGCCGTCGCCGTGTGCCCGTCCCCGCCGCCCCAACACTCGCCTAAATTCGGGCACTTCGCCTCTTCGCACACCGTGCTCAACTTTAGCTCTTTCAGTCTCGATTTTATCTTTGAATACTTCGAATCCTCCGTCCCGCCCGGGAGCGTTCGTTTCAGCCACTCGGGTTTCCTCACCGTCTTGTCTCTCATGTTCTTCGGCGCAGGCGAGGAATACTCGTTTTCGCCGGATAAGGACGTTCCGAGAACAAAGTCCGAAACCGTGGCGTCTTCTTTCGCTAACGTCTCTCGCAATGCCGCTAAACGCTGGTGCCCACCGTTGGATTGGTCTCGTCTTTGATTGTGCACGTGAAAACGGGTGGTCGTGGTGGCACAACGAGTTCTTAAAGCATTCGTCGTATCAGTCGCAAAGCCGCTCCTCCTTAAACTCTCGAAAAAAACAGTATTCGAAACGTAAGAGGAGGAAACGAAAGAGTGGTCGTCGTGACTGACAGGAGAGCGAGAAGTGCGCGCAGTCGTTCGTCGGGTGAGCAGAAGCGCGCGACGCATCTTGAATGGATAATTTGGAGGATAATCAATGTGGAAAAACAAACGAGAGAAAAGTCCACGTGGGTCAAAAGTCTTTGCACCAAACACACTAAATACTCGACGAAAGCGAATAGTAGTACGCGAGAGAGACTATATATTACCAATGAATGACTTGGTGAGCGATGACACCTTTCCTTCCTCTCGGTGTGAAACTGACGCATTTTTGCATGTGGGTAAAACCGTCGCAACTCGTCGTTAAACGGCGGTCGTGGAACAAGCGCAAGAGCAAGGATTCGTACGTTTTGGACGCCGGGGAGACGCCGGGGCCGGAACCGCCGGAGAGTGTGTCGAAGTACGAGTCGGTTTCGTCGTGGTCGTCGTCGTGGAGGAATTCGTGCGGTGGGTCGATGCCGTACACGTTGACGTTGACGCACATTTGTAAGGAGAGGAAGACGGCGAAGAAGGCGTTGGAGAGAGTCGGTTTCAACTCCGATTTGTTAGTCGCCGCCGGAGAAGACTTCGAGGAAGAAAAGAAAGAGTATCCCACTCCTCCTCCTCCTCCTCCTCCTCCTCTACCTCCTCCGTTGCTCTCGTCTTCACCTTTATTACCGCCACTACCGAACAAATCTTTCTCGATGTGCTCTTTCGTCTCCGCGTTTAATCGATCGTACACTTCGTTAAAAATTGTCTTGGCCGGATACAAAATCTCCGGCGACGCGAATTGGACGTCCAACTCGGGAAACGCCCTTCGCGCTTGCCTCAACTTACTCACTGAGTTTGGTTCCCACAAAAGGCCTTTCGTCTCCCAGCTGCCGCTGTTTGAAGCCCCGTTCGCGCTCGTGAACAGTTTCGCGTACTTGGACGGGTTTTTCAGCGCCTCTTCCAAAAACGCATCCGACAAGACGCGCACGGTGGTTTTCGTGCCCACCATGCTCGCAAACCTTCCCGTCGTCGGCGCAGCATCCAGTCGAATAACCGCCTCGTGTTCGTCCACAACTTCCGCTAACCCGTCTACTTTTTCTAAATGAAAGCTATTCCCAACCACGGCGCAACTGAGAAATAGCTTGTTGTGCGGATTTTGGTCCGTTTTCAAAACTCGATTGCCGAGCGCGTCTTCTCTCGCCAACCAAGGACCGTCCACCTCGTTTTCGCTTTTACTACGGCTACTACTACTACTACTACTACCACTACCACTGCTCCCCCACCTTTGAACTAACTCGATGGCCTCTGCCGGATCTTTCTTGGACAGACCAATTGACGTCGTGTGCAACCGCACTTGCAAATGGTCCAACAACATCCCGCTCTCGTCTCGAATGAAATCTTTCGAGCAATCAAACGTGCTAAATCCCGGGAAGCACTCGCACACGTCCGGTTTCACGCACCTCCCGTGCACGCAATTCACCTGCTCGCATATCGCCCGATCGCAATTCTCCCCTTTCCACCCTCCGTGACAGACGCACTCGTCCGTTTCCACTTTATACACGCCGTTGTTCAAACACGGATGTCGATTTTGCGCGCTCGTCGCTTCTTCTCGCTCTCGCTCTGCTCGCATCTTCTCGTCCGATTCGAACGTTAGTATCGGTATCGGTGCTTTCTCGTGTGCAAAGCTGCTCTTTACTACCCTCCCATCGTCTTCCTTCGAACGCATTTTATGAGGATTGTGATTTTGTGGTCGATATCGATGACTTTCTCCTCTTTCGCTCGCTCCTCCTGTTGTGAACGACGTCTTCGCCACCCCATCGCTCCTTTCTCCCTCGCTGCTTGTTTTAAACCTCGCCAGCGAGAGCACACTCACCGCGAACCACACCATCGGCGCGAACAGGAGCACTTTCTGCGTCGTCGTCGTCCTCGTTCCTAACAGGCGTTTCAAACACCACCACCATTCGCGTACGCAGCAGCAAAAGAAGCTTTTTTTCTTCTTCTTCTTCTTCTTCCCTCGTCTCGTCGTCCCCGCTCGAGACGGCTGATGATTAAGC
>Ga0181556_1002135_pt1 | contig 18552 bp, 25 predicted proteins | sample 011ome_14_FD_148651 | JGI IMG/M metagenome (GOLD analysis project Ga0181556, IMG submission 148651) | Coastal salt marsh microbial communities from the Groves Creek Marsh, Skidaway Island, Georgia - 011505AT metaG (spades assembly) | ecosystem: Environmental > Aquatic > Marine > Intertidal zone... | reverse complement strand
CCCGCACTCCACGCCTCGTCGCGCTCGCGGGTGAGCTCCGCGACGCGCGCGTGCAGCGCGATCACGGTGCGGGCGAGGTCGTCGGCGTCCACCGGGCCGATGCGGTCCTCGCGGAGCACCTCCGCGCGCTCGGCGCTCACGATCTCCGACGCGTTCACGCGACACCATCCATCCGCGGGCGCTCGCCCCGCTGCACGCGCCGCACGAGGGCCTTCACGTCGTCGGGGAAGTCGCCCTTCAGCACCCACGCGCGGAAGCCCGCGTCGACGTCGCAGAGCCGCGCGCCGGCGTGCTTCGAGAACCCCAGCACGAGCTCGCCGTCGGCGTTCCATCGCAGCCGCCCGCACTCGGTCGCCCAGTCCGGGCGGCGCCCGCCGCTCGCAGCCGCGAGGCCGTCCACGTCCCGCGGGAGGTCCGGGTACGCGGCGAGCTGCGCGAGGAGCACGTCCAGCGTCGCGGCCGCGTCGGCGTCGGCGCGGTGCGCGCCGCGGTGCTCCCGGCCGCAGTAGAGCCGCACGGCCCGGTCGAGGGTGTGCCGCTCGCGCTCGCGGAAGAGGATGAACGCGTCGACGACCGCGGCGTCGTCGCAGGGCCACGCCACGCCCGCGCGGGCGAACTCCGCGCGCAGGAGCGGGAGGTCGAAGGCGCGCAGGTTGAAGCCCGCGAGGTCGACGCCCGCGAGCTCGGCGCCGAGGTCCTCGGCGAGCTCATCGAAGCGGGGCGCGCCCGCGACGTCGGCGTCGCCGATGCCGTGGACGGCCGTCGCCGCGGCGGGGATCGGGCGCCCGGGGTTCACCCGCCAGGCGCGCGCGGTCCGCGTGCCCGTGGGGTCGACGCGCACGAGGCCGATCTCGACGATGCGGTCCTCGGCGACGGAGGTCCCGGTCGTCTCGAGGTCGAGCACGACGAGAGGGCGGCGCAGGGCGATCATCGCGCGCCTCGTCGCGCCGTCGGCGGACGGAGCAGAGGAAGGCACCCCACGGCGTTGTGGCGGATGCCCCGCATGGTCTCGCTCCAGCGGCCGCAGGTGCGGCAGCGGAAGCCGTCGCGGGTCCCGCCCTTCGCGCAGGGGTTGTCGGTGACCGGCACGAGCGCATCGGGGCACACCTCCGGCCCCGGACAGGTGCCTCCGCCGGTGATCTCGCGGGCGCAGTAGTGCCACCGCTCGGCGACGATGGACCGCGTGTCGTAGAGCGCTCCGAGGTCGGCGCGCTGCTCGGCCTCGGTGCTCACTTCCGACCGCCCTTCTTCGCCGAGGACTTCGGTGCCGTGAGGGCCTCGGGCTCGTGGGCGACCCCGTCGACGCGCAGCCGCACGCGGTTCTTCTTCGCGTAGGCCAGCACCTTCGTCGCGGCCTCGCCCGCGCGGGCCACGCGCGCGACGCGGTCGTCGCCCTCGGGCTCCCACTTCTTGTGCAAGAGCCCCTTCGCGCAGTCCTGGAGCCCGGAGCGGTGCTGGAGCCAGTCCCCGCGGTTGACGCGGAGCTCGATCGTCGCGGCCGTCGCCGGCGGCGTGGGCGTGGGCGCCGCGGCGGGCTGCTCGTCGCCCTCGTGCACCTCGATCGCCAGCGCGGAGATGATCCCGCGCAGCGCGACGAGCACCTCCCCCTCGGGCACCGCGGCGGTGACCCAACCGACGCGCCCGTCCCAGGTGATCTTCGACCCGCCGATGGGCTCCTCGAGGTCGTCGCGGTCGTCCGGGGTGAGCGTGTCCCACGCCTCCTCGGGGATCCAGAGGCGCACCGTGGGGACCGCGGGCGCGGCGAGCGCGTCGGCGATCGCGCGCTCGTAGGGCTGGATGTCCTCGCCGTCCTCGAGGCGCCCCGAGGCGGTGACCGCGAGGAGCACGCGCACGAGCGCGTCGTCGGGAATCGCGGCGACGATCTCGGGCTCGGGGAGTCCGTCGGCCACGTCGAACCCGATCGCTCTTGCGAGGCGCACCGTCTCCGTCGGGTCGTTCAGGAACATGTCCGAGAGCAGCGCACACCGCGCGAACTGCACGGCCATCCCCGGCGCCGCGGTGAGGTCGTAGAGCCTCCGCAACCGCGCGGCGTGCGCCGCCGCGCGCTCGGCACGAGCCTTCTCCTCGCGGGCCTTGAACGAGGCATCGTCCTCCTCTTCGTCGTCGCGGTCGTCGTCCACGGCCACGGACGTGTCGGGGCTGGTCGAGGACGCCTCGGGCTTCGCGTAGAGCTCGAGGACGTGGCCCGTCTCGCGCCGCACGATCGCGACGGGCTTCTCGTCCTTCGCCGCGGGCCGCTGCAGGTACGGCGCGTCGTGCCTGAGGCTGAACCCGCCCGCGTACTCGTACGCGATCACGTCCTTCGCGGGGACGACCTTGAGCCGCCGCTTCTTCGCGTCCTTCTGCGCGCGCTCCCAGAGCGCGTCGGCCTTCCCGGACCAGCAGTCGGCGTCGAGGCACGCCGCGGAGTTCATCTCGCCGAAGAGGTCCCCCTGCGCATCGCTGCGGCGCTGGCAACCCTTGCAGGCGCGCGCACCGAGGTCCGCGTCGGCGAGGCCGAAGGGTGCGTCGCGCAGCTGGTGGAGCTCGCGGGCGATCTCCTCGGAGAACCCCGCCAGCGACAGCGCACGCGACGCCGGGTAGCGGGAGACGCGCTCGATGACGCGGGCCTGCACATCGGCCGCGACCGCCGCGAGGGCCTGCATGTGCGCGAGGGGGAGCGCGAGCGACGTCGCCCATGCGCGCGACGCGGGCGTGAGGTTCAGGAGCGCGCGCCGGCGCTCGACCCAGCGCGGCGCGTGCCCCAGGCGCGCGGCGACCTGGGCGACGCTCCGGCCGTGGGCCTGCACCAGGCGCTCGATCGCCTCGGCCTCCTCGAGCGGGTCCACGTCGGCGCGCGCGGCGTTCTCGACGAGTCCGAGCTCCAGGGCCTCGTCGTCGCCGATCACGCGGACGATGGCCGGGATCTCCGTGAGGCCCGCGAGGCCCGCCGCGAGGAAGCGCCGCTGCCCCGCAAGGATCTCCCACGAGACCTCCGGGTCACCCTCGACCGCGCGCGCGAGCGCGGGCTCAAGCACCCCCTTCTCGCGGATCGAGGCCGCGAGCTCCTCGACGCCGCGGACGGTCTTGCGCGGGTTGCCCGGCCAGACGCGCGTGCGCGTCAGGGGGAGCGACCGGAGCTCGATGCTGCCGCCGCCGCCGTCCATCACGCACCCCCTTCGGTGGTGACAGCGGCGCGGCGCGTGGGCGTGAGGCCCGACGGGCGCAGCGCGGGGACCTCCTCCGCGCCGACGGCGAGGAGCGAGACCAGCGCCCCGGCGATGAGCGCGAGGAGGATCACCGCGGCGCGCGGGAGGTCCTCGACGGCGGACAGCGAGATGCAGGCGAACGCAACGGCCACCGCGGCCGCGCGCCGGAACTTCAGCGACAACATGATCCCTCCACGAGTCCGAAACGGTTGCGAGACAGGGCGATCACGGCGTCACCGCCGCGTCGAAGGCGAGGCGCCAGAAGCGCCACTCGGGGCCGCGCGGGGGCGCCGCCTCGTCGCGCGGGGTCGTGTGCCAGGTGAACCCGGCGTCGCGCAGGTCCCCCTCCAGCGCGGTGCTCTTGAGCACGGGGATCTCGACGCAGTCCGCGTGCACCGTCGGGAGCGACTGCGCGGGCAGCCGCGGCGCGAGCGCGACGAGCACGGCCTGCACCGCCGCGGGCATGAGCGGCGCGGGGGCCGCGGTCCGCACGCGCAGCACCTTCTCCGGCACGATGGCCGGGATCAGCGAGAGTTGCGTGCGCACGGTGATGCCCCCCCCCGCGACGTTGCGCTGGATCCCTTGCGGCTCACGGCTCGGCGCCTTCCTCGGCGCCGCCGGCGGACTTCCGCGCGGCGCGCTCGCGCAGCTGCACGAAGCTCGAGGTCTTCACCGCCCCCGCGGCGGCGAGGTCCCCCCAGAGCGCGTCGACGACCTTCTTCTGCCCCTTGCCCGGTGCGAGCTGGCGCGCGAGGCGCGCAACGCTCTCCGCGGTGATCGAGCGGTCAATCACCGCGTCGACCTGGTCCCCGAAGCGCCCCCGGAGGAGGTCCTCGGCGCGCGGGAGGATGAGGCTGCGCCGCACGGTCTCGACGGGCACGAGCTGGCGCCCGCCAGGAAGCGGAAGCCCGCGGATCTCCGCGCGGGCGCGCAGCGCGCGGCGGGTGTTCGCGAGGGCGTTTTCGAGGAGCTCGAGGCGCTCCCACGCGACGCCGGCTTCGACGTCGGTGAGGATGGCGAGGGGCTCGACCGCGGGCGCGCCGTCGATCACGAGCTCGCGCACGAGCGCGACCATCGCGGGGCACACGCGCGCCGCCGGGCAGTCGCCGCAGTGGCTCCCGGTGCGCATCGGGAGCGCCGCGGGGGTCGCGAGGGCGGCGCGGGCCTCGCCGACGGCCCGGTGGATCCCCGCGAGCCGCGCGGCGGCGGCGTCGAGGTCCCAGGCGTCGAGGGTCGCACGGTCCCAGGTGAGCCCGCCCTCCTCGTCGATGTAGCAGAGGGCGACGCCGATCGCGTCGACGCCCCGGGCACGCGCGACCTGGAGCGCGTAGAGCGCGAGCTGGAGGTTCTCGCGCGCCGCGGTGGCGCGCATGGTCCCCTTGAAATCGAGGACCGTGAACCCGCCGCCCTCGTGGTGCACGAGCCAGTCGAGGGTGCCGACGAGGCCGTCGCCGTCGGCGTACGCACGGTGCGCCGCGACGCCGAGGGCCTGCGCCGAGTCGGTCGCGGGATCCCAGACGTGCGCGAGGTCGGCCTCGACGAAGGTGACGGGGGCCGCGCCGACGGCGAGCTCCGCGAAGAGCGCGTCGAGGTCGATCGCCTCGCAGGTCGACCGCCAGGGCGCGTCGGCGGGGATGTCGGCGAGCGCCTCCTCGCGGGCAAGCGCGAGGCCCTCGGGGTGCGTGCCCGACCCCGCGCCGATCGCGTGCGCGACGCCCGAGAGGTACGCGTGGCGCCCGGTGCCCGCGCGCATGGCGCCGGTCTCCTCGTGCTCGACCGCGGGTAGCGCGAAGGCGGCGGCACAGCGGGCCGCGAGCCCGAGACCCGACGCGGTGAGGCGGCGGTGCGCGGTCACGACGCCGCCCGCATCGCGAGGTCCTCGCCGCGATCGTTGAGCGCGTCGGTGACGCGCTGGGCGTCCTCGGGCGTGACGGTGCCCGCGCTCGCGGCCGCGGCGAGGCGCTGGTGGATCGCGCGCAGGGCGTCGACGGAGGTCGCAGCCTGGGCCTCGGCGATCCACGCGTCGGCGCTGGCCGACGGCGCGCCGAGGGCGTTGCGGATCTCGCCGGCGCGGCGCTTGAGCCCCGCGAGCAGCGTCTCCGGGAGCCCCGTCGCCCGCGCCGCGGCGGCCTTGCGCGCGGCGTCGAGGGCCCCGACGTCCTTGGCGGCCTCGAAGGCGCCGAGGATCTCCGCGACGGTGCCCCACTGCGGCGCCGTCACCGAGAGCTTGCGCGCGGCGTCGAGGCGCCCGCGCAGGGCGTCGGACGCGACGCCGAGGCGCTCCGCGGCGCCCGCGATCGTCGGCCGCACGGCGGCGCGCTCCTCGTCGGAGAGCGGGGCCGCGAGCACCACGGCGACGATCGTCTCGATCGACCGCGCGGCATCGAGGCGCTCCACGAGCTGCGCTCGCGCGGGCGACGGGCGGGGGGCGGCGACGGGCGCGGCCGGCGTGGGCTGCTGCGGCTCGGGGGCCGGGAGCTGCTGCGCGGGCTGCACGACGACGGTCGCGGGGACGCTCGACTGCGCCGCGAACTCGCGGCGACGTCCCGCGAAGGTCCCGCGCAGCACGTCCCGCTCGTCGTCGTCGAGGGTCGCGCCCTTTACCCGCGCGCCGACCTTGTCGAGCTCCGCGACCGTCTCGGCGCCCTCGATCTCGTCGAGCAGCGCGAGGGCCGTCGTCGAGAGCCCGATGCCCGCACCGCTCTTGTCGTAGAGCGCCAGGCCGAACCCGCTGCCGAAGGTCCGCGCGCAGCGCTTGAGGGCGTCGGTCGCGGCTTCCTTGAGCGCCTTCTCGATCCCCTGCGCGAGGGCCCGGGTCCCCGCGTCGCACTGCCCGACGCCCACGTCGACGCGCTCGACCCCCGCGGCGCGCAGCGTGCCGCGGACCTCGTACACGATCACGAGGTTCTCGCCGTCCTTCCCCGGCCGCGTCCCGCGGTAGACCTCGCGCGCGGGCTCCGCGAGAAAGCTCCACCCGTCGAAGCCGAACACCTCGTTGAGCCGCCGGACGATGTAGTCGCCCGAGACGTAGCTGAGGTTCTGCCCCGCCTGCGAACGGGTCTTCACGACATCGCGCGGCAGATCCGCCGCCAGCATCGCCTTGGTCTTCTCGTCGATCACTGAAGCCTCCCCGCGGTCTTTCGGTGCAGCGCCGCGAGCTGCCTGTCGGTCCACCCGGCGATCGCGCGCCGGAAACGTGTGAGCGCCGCGTCGGCGCGGTCGTGGGCGCGCCGCGAGGGCGCCTCGCGGAGCTCGCGCATCGCGTGGGCTGCGGCGTCGTGCGCGCGCAGGGCTTCGAGCCAGGCGCCGCGGTTCACGAGAGCCTCGTTGCGCGCCACGCGAGGCGCTCGCGGGCCTGTGCGACCGCGAGGCGGACGCGGGCCGCGGTGAGCTCCTGCGCGAGCCCCATCGTCTCGAGCACCCGCAGCGCGGCGGCGCGGTCCGTCGTGGACCACGCGTCGACGACGCGCGCGATGGCATCGAGCACGCGCGGGCGCAGGTCATCGGCGAGGTCCAGCGCGTACGCGCCGAGCTCGTAGACGTGGGTGCGCAGTCCGAGCGCGACGTAGCGCGGGCCCGTCGGGGCCGCGGCACGCATCGCGAGGGGCCAGCGCTCGCGCAGCGCCGGGCGGTGACACCCGCACGAGCACTCGCCGAGCCACGTCCGCGGGAGCCCCCCGCCGGAGCACGACGCGACGTCGTCGGACGTGCAGTAGCAGAAGTCCGAGCTCATCGGTCCCCCGGGAGGTTCTGGCGGCGGTCGGGGAGCCCGAAGGGCCTGCTGGTCCACTCGAACCGCTGCATGTGCGTGCGGGTCTCGTGGGGCTCCACCTTCGACTTCTTGAAGCCCATGCGCCGCAGGCTCTCGATGCCGACGACGTCGACCTTCGCGATCTCGACGGCGATCTCCGTGCGGGCGCCGCCGGGGCGGAACGGAGTCTCATCGAGGCGGAAGCGCGGGAGGCCACCGGCGTCGAGGCGCTCCGCGAGCAGGAGGAGCCCGCTCAGGATCTTCGGCGGGGTGTGCTCCGCGGCGAGGCGCGCGCTCCACGCGGCGCCCTCAGCGACGTCTCCGAAGCCGTGGCACGTCGGGCACGCGGCCTGCTGGCGCCCGTTGCACTTCGGGCACTTCTCCCCGCCCTCTCCGTCGCACACCTGGCACTCGCGCTCGTGCCCGCACTCATCGCACTCGCGCGTCCCCTCGCCCTCGCAGGACTCGCAGGGGATGCGACCGCCCTTGCAGTCGCAGTCGACGAGCCCGAAGCCGTTGCAGCCCTCGCATCCCTGCGCGCTCACGACCGGACCTCGACGGTCCCGTCGCCGCGGCACGCCGTGCAGCGCGCGCGATCCTTCGTCCCGTCTCCGCCGCACGCGGAGCAGGTGCGGTACGGCCACGCGAGGCGCGCGACCTCCGCGTGCAGCGCGATCACGGTGTCGCGCAGTCGCGGCGCCGCTGCGATCAGTCGCGCGTCGGCGTCGGTGTTGAAGTACGGCGGGTGCGAGCCCTCATAGGGGTCGAGCACCACGGCGATCGAGCGGTCGCGCTCGCCGAGCATGGGCGGCGCGAGGATGTCGAGCCCGTTGTCACTCGGCGCCACGCGCCACGGTCCCGCGCTCGCGCCGAGGAAGGCCCGCGCCTCCGCCGCGCTCACGGGCTCCGAGGTGGGGACGATGGCGTCGCGCCTGAGCTCCACGATCGCCGTCCCCTCGCCGGTGTGCTCGTCGAGGTGCGCGACGGCCGCCTCGGGCCCGCCCTTCGCCCACGCCATGCGACGCGCGGCCTCGGCGAGCGCCTTCTCCCAGCCCGCGGGGCAGTCGGGGTGCTGCCAGTGCGCGAGGTCCGCGGCGACCATGCGCCACGCGCGCGGCGAGGTCGCCGTGCGCGCCACGCGGGCGATGCAGCCCGCCCCGGCGTCGGCGATCTCGTCGGCGAGGAGGTCCCGCGCCAGCTCGTAGCCCACCGCGTCCATCACGCGCCCACCGCCGGCACGAGCGCCGATACGCGCGGATCCCACGCGAGCTCGCCGGGCATCGCCGGGAGGTCCGCCTCGCCATCGGCCTCGATGGCGGCGATCCAGGCGTCGCGCGCGGCGTCGGCGCGCTCGTCGAGGACCGCGACGTCGACCACCGTCAGGATCGCGCCCACGGCGATCGCCGCGGCGAGGCGCGGGAGCCGCAGGCAGAGCGCGACGGTGTGCGGGTGCCGCGCGATGGTCTCGCGGCAGAGGTCTTCGGTCGTGCGGGGCGCGGGGCGCGCGGAGAGGGCGCGGAGCGACCGCTCCATCGCCTCGGCGGGGCGCACGATCCAGAGGGCGCACTCCGCGATCCGCGGGGCGTCGCCCGCGAGCAGCGCGAGCGCGAGGCCCTGCCACGCCGCGCGGGTGTAGCCGTCCTCCTCGGCGCCGCGGCGCGACCACGCGACCGCGAGCGCCCACGCCGTCGCCGCCGTCGTGTCCTCACGCGGGACGCCCAGCGTGCGGCACGCCTCGTCGACGAGCGCGTCGGCTTCGGCGGCCGCGGGGGACGGCGCGGGCGCGACCGGCGCCGTCGGGGCGAGCATCGCCGTGCCCGCGCGCTGCTTCGCGTCCCACGCGGCGAGCGTGAGCTCCGCGATCTCGATGCGGCGTGCGTCGCCGCTGGCGCGGGCCGCGGTGAGCCGGTCGACGTGCATCCGGCGGGCGCTGGTGTGGGGGACGGGAGCGAGGGTGGCGTCGAGCATCGGGGTCCTCCTCCGCGCTCGGTGGCGCGGCGGCAAACAAGATTGCCCGTGCAATCTAGTTTGTCAACCGACGCGCAATCTTTTTTGCCACCCCCGTCAGGTCACCCGTTTCCGAGCCTCCAATCGGCCGAGTCGAGCCAGGTCGGCGAGAGCAGGATCACCCCCGCGCGCCCCTCGAGCGGGTCATCGATCGACCACGCGCCGTCCCGCCACAGCGTCGGGATGTGCCCGCCGCGCAGCGCGACCTCCATCCAGCGGCGCTCCCACCCCGCGGCCCGCGGCGGGATCTCGATGTGCTCCGGCGCGAACACGCGGCGCGGCGCGACCCGTGAGCGGTAGAACGCCACCCCGCCCCCGACGTGCGCGACGCGGCGAAACACCACCTCGCCCGGGACCACGCCGAACGCCCGCAGGAGCCGCTCGCCGTCCCAGCCCCAGAGCCGGAGCGCGCGCTGCACCGCCTTGCGCCGCAGCCAGATCGCCGCGCCGACCTCGTCGATCCAGTCCTCATCGTGCGGGCGCTCGATGCCGGCGAACTCCGCGGCGACGTGCCCGAACTCGTGGATGAGGTTCTTCTTGAGACGCGGCTCCGGCGCGCCGAGGGGCGCCCGCAGCGTGAGGCAGGGCTCCCAGGTCACCGTGGCGCGGCAGGCCCGGCGCCCCCACGACGTGAGCCGCGCGCGGGTCTGGGCGACGATCACCAGGGGGTCGTTGATGCGGTCGACGTCGAGCTCGAGGGCGCTGACGAAGCGGTCCGCGACCTCCTCCGCGTCGAGGAGGCTCAGCGGACCAGGCTGCGCGAAGTCGTCGCTGCGATCGAGCACGCGCCCGCCGTCCCCCACGTCGTTCTCGACGACCAGGTAGCGGTCGGCGTCGAGCCACTCCCAGTGCGTGTCGTCGCGGTTCCAGCGGGAGACAATCACCTCCGGATCGTCGGTCCTGCGAACCGGCTGCGCAACGGCGGGGTCCAGTTCTCAGCGAACGGGAGCTCCTGCAGCGACCGTGGGCGTCCCGCCTGGGAATGTCCCACCGCCTCGGTCGGCGAGGTCTGCCAGGCGTTCGATCACCTGGCGCATGTGCCTGTCGTCCCACTCCGCCGTCGGGATCTTGAAATCCTCGTTGATGAGGCGGCGCTGTGAGACCTGCGACAGATCCCGCAGGTCTCGCACGACCGCAGCCCACCGCGGACGCGACGCGGCCATCGATCCCTGGAGGGCCTTCATCTTCGCCATCGTCGCCGAGGCAGCGTCGTTGTCGTTCGCGACAAGAGCGACCGCAAGCTGGCGCGGGCCGGGGATGAGCATGTCGATCGGGTACAGCCCGTCCGCATCGAGAACGCGGTCGGTGTAGTCGAACGCCGCGTCGGGGAACGCTTCGCGCAGCACTTCGCGAGCTTTGCCGCGGAACTGGTCGGAGCGTTCCTGCCGCTGCACCGACGCCAACAACGTGATCTCCGCCTTCGACTGCACCTGCACGAGACCAAAGATCCCCGCGAGCAACTGGTCGTCGGGCACCCGCGAGACCACCGAACCGTCGACGAACTCGAAGCCCTGCGATTTCGCGAGCGCGGCCAACGGCTCGCGCATCTTCTCGGACCACGGCTGCGTGTACGACGCGCGCATCGCCGTGTGGCCCAAGTCGCTGAGCTCGAGGCGCCCGTCGGCGAGCCGCCGGACGAAGATCAGCGCACCGTCACCATCGCCGAGGATCGCCGGGAGGTTGATCTGGAAGAGGCCGGGGCGGCGCGCGCGCACCGACACCTGCGAGCCGAAGGTCGCACGCAGCACTCGGTCCATCTGCACGCTGTCGAGGTCCGTCACAGCTCCTCGTCCTCCTCGTACAGGGACAACTGCACTGCGTAGCTACCACAAACCCGTGCGAGATGCTTCGCCATCCGAGGGTCGTCGTTGATGTGTGACGCTTCGCGAAAAATCGGCCACGCCTGCGCGGGCGTGTTGATCGTCGCCGGAAGCGGAATGGCGTGCTCGGGATGTCCGTCTGCCGGGGCGCTCAATAGCTCCCCGTACGTGTGCATGTGCATGTGAGGCACGCATTCGATGCGGGTCCCGTCGGGATTCGTGTGATAGCCGTGGTCTCCGTTCACGCGCAGCAGCGGCGTGCCTCGTAGGCCCGCCCGCTGGTAGAGGAGCACCAGGCTGAACGACTCGAAGAGTTCACCGCTACCCCGAACGATGAGCCTGAACGTCCCCGGATCGTCCGCTTCGAGCTGAAGGTCGAACTCCTGGTGCGACGGGTGTTTTTTCACGCGAGGGCGCGGAGGGAACACCAGCACCTTCGGAAGCTCGACCAGCTCGATGATGCTCCTGTCGCTCACCGCCGCCCCGCCTCACCCGCCGCGCTTCCGCCGCGCCTCGACCTTCGCCGCCATCGCCTTCGCCTGAGCCTCGCGTGACCCAGGCTCCTCCCCGGCGGCGCGGGCCGCGTCGTCGACCATCTTCTGCACGGCCTCGTTCGGTGCCTCGTAGCGCGCCTCGGCGCCGAACGTTCGCCCCGCCGCGACGCGCGTGAGGATCGAGGCGGTGTTCACCGGGAGCCCGTCGCGCCGCAGGCTCATCGCCGCGCGCAGGACCGACTCGGCGAAGCCCGCGACGTCGCCGTCGGCGTCGAGGTACGTCGCGGCCTCGGTCCACACCACGCGGACCGCGTCGTAGTCCTCGGGCCCGGCGCTCAGCGCCTTCGCGGCGTCCCAGAAGGCGCGTTGCAGCGCGTTCGTGCGCGAGCTCGGTGCGGGCGGGTCGGCCACGGTGCGGTCGACGGTGAGCTCGCGCGGGGGCGTGTCCGCGCCGTGCTCGAGCCAGATCACCGACACGTTGCCCGCGGCGGCGATCTTCTCGATCGTCGCCCGTCGGGGCGTGAACGCCGCGTCCTCGCGCGACGAGCGCAGGATGCTGGTGATCGTCTGCCCGGGGAGCCCCGAGCGGCGCCCCATCTCGTTCGCAGAGCGGACGCCCATGCGGCGCATGAGCTCTTCGATCCGATCGCCAACGCTCGCCACGTCCGGAAGATACCCGCTGGCAACGATTGTCGCCGGGGGTGCAAACGCGCGGGGGTTGACAAACAAGTTTGCATCGGCATGATTGTTTGCCATGAGCCTCTCCAACGTCAGCTCCCGGCTACGCGCGGCCCGGGAGTTCGCAGGTCTCTCCGGACGCGCGCTGGACCGGCTGGCCTCGCGCCCCGAGGGCACCGCCGCGATCATCGAGGGACGCAACGCCGAGGGCATGCGCCGCCACGTCGCGGAGTCCTACGCGAACGTCCTCGGCGTCGAACTCGCGTGGCTCATGCTGGGCATCGGCCCGCTCCTCGCCGAGCGCCCCGACCTCGATCCTGACTGCCCGGAGCACCTGGCGGAGATCACCACCCGCGTCTCCGTCGCCGTCGAGCGCGCGCGCACCCAGCGCGTCGACGCGCCCGTCTGCGAGCTCGTTCCGGACCTCGCGTCCGCCCCCCTGGCCACCGGCACGGGGGGCTGATCCGTGTCGCACGACGAGCTCCGCGCCCTCGCGGCGCACGCGGATCCCCAGGTCGCGCGTCTGGCCGACGAGGCCCTCCACGCGCAGCACCGCCTCGCCGTGCGCCTCGCGACCCTCGCGGGCGCGCCCGAGCACACCATCGACGGCGGCAAGCTCCCCGTGCGCCACGGGGGCGATCCCCGCGACGGCGGGCTCGTGCGGGTGCTCGGCCCGGCGCCGCGGAAGGCGGGCTGAGCCATGCACCCGGACGTCGTCGTCCACCTCCCCAGCGGGCCGGTCGCGGGATACCGCGTCGGCGACGCCATCGACGTCGCGGGCGTGCTGCTCCCGCGAGTGAGCGATCACACCGGGAAGGACCTCGCGATGCTCCCGCCGCGCCACAAGGTCGACGGCGGGACGACCACCACCTACGCCCTCGTCACGGGCTACGTGCCCGGCGCGCTCGAGCGCGCGGGCGGAGCGAAGTCCCCCGACGGCGACGAGCACCGGGGCGAGGATCGCCAGGGTCAGCAGCAAGGGCAGCAGCGCGCGGGTCATGCGCCAAAGATCCGTCGCGGACGCTCCGGGAGGCAGTCGCCGTGACGACGGAAGTGGCTACGTCGCGGTCCCTCCACCCTGCGCGGGTCGCGGGGCGCTCCATCGCAGCCGCGCTCGTGAAGAGCGCGAAGGAAGCCCTCGTCGCGCGCGGGGACCACTCGGCCACGGGCCGCGCGATCGCGCAGCGCTGGGGGATCTCGCACGCGGTCGTCGACCGCATGGGCGACCCGACCTCCGGCGTCGCGATCGCCCTCGGCGACGTGCTCGCCCTGCCCCGCGAGCTCGCACGGCAGATTCTCACGGGCGCGCTGGCGACGCTCGACGACGGGACCGCGGACGTTCCGACGCGTGACTCCCTCGACCGCGTGGCGATCGAGCTCGGCGCCGCCGTCGCGCGGCTGCACCAGGACCTCGCCGACGGGCGCGAGGATGAGCACGCGACGCACGCCGCGGCCCTGCGGCGCATCGCGGCGATCGCGCTGCGCGGCGCGGCGTCGTGTGACCGACGGGGGGCGCGATGATCCACCTCTTCGTCATCGCGAAGGACGGCGCGTGCTCCACGCTCGGCGCCTTCATCGACCGCCAGGAAGGCCGCAAGGTCTACGCGCAGTCGAAGTCCGTCGCGGGGGTCTACACGAGCGACAGCGGCGCCGTGCTCTCGACGGTGGACATGCCGTCCGAGGGGCAGCTGCGCGCGCTCAAGGCGTTCGCGCTGGCGACCCTCACGGGCACCGCGCCGACGCTCCCGCCGCCCGCGTCCCCTGCCCCGCGCGTCGGGCGCCCGGTGAAGCGCGCCTCGCTCGCAGCGCAGGCCGCACGGCTCGACGAGCACAACGCGGGGTTGCGCGTCGCGCGCATGGCCGACGCGCGGCGGGTCGGGCTCGCCGAGGCCGCGCGCCTGGTCGAGATCGAGGATCACGAACCCGACGCGCTTGCTGCGGGGCCCGAGGACTTCGGCGGCACGGACTTCCCGGACGAGGTCGCCGCCGCGATCGCTGTCCTCGGCATCGGCGCGACCACGGAGCCGCCGCCCGCCCCCGTCGCCGAGGCGCCGCTCCCGGCTCCGTGGGATGCACCGGTCGTCGAGGCGCCGTCGGAGCTCGCGCGCGTGCAGGCGCTGCTCGTCGACGAGACCGCGCGCCGGGTCGCCGTCGAGTCGGAGCGCGACACTCTCGCGCTGGTCGCGGCCGACGTCGTCGAGCTCCGCGAGCGCGTCGAGGCGCTCAACGAAGAGGTCGACGACGTGCGGTCCGACCTCGGCGACGAGCGCGCCGCGCACGCGCTCGCCCGCGAGCAGCGCGACACCGCGCTCGCGACCGTGGCGCTACGGCAGCGCGACTGCGACGCCCGCGACCGCGAGCTCGCGGACCTGCGCGCGGCCCTCGGTGTCGAGCGTGAGGCCCTCGACGCGTCGCGCGCCGCCCTCGCCCGCGTCGAGGCCGAGCGCGACGCCCTCGACGCGTCGCTGCGTGAGCGGAGCGCCCAGGTCGATGCGCTCCGGCGCGCGACGGCGCCGAAGATCGTGCGGACCCGAACGATCGCCCCGAAGCGGGTCCGCAAGGCCCCGCCCCCTGTGCACCCCATCGCTGCGCTCGCCGACCTTTTCGCCCGGAGGGCCGCGCGATGACCGTCGACGTCGCCGACCTCACCCTCCACGCCGCGCGCGAGTGTTCCTACTGCGGCAAGGGCGACGGCCTCCTCGTCGACGACGGCGAGGGCGGCTGGATGCACGCCGACGGCGTCGGCTGCGCGCGGGCCGCCGTCACCGTCGCGGGCCTCGCGGTCCCTCTCGCCGCGCTCGACACGCCCCTCGCGGTCCCGACCCACGAGCGCCAGGTCGCCGACCTCGTGGCGCTGGTGCTCTCGGGCGAGACGCCCGACCCCCGCGACGAGTCTGAGAAGGTCCGCCGGGACATCTCGCGCGCGCTGCGCGCGGAGGTCGCGCGCGCCCACGAGCGCATCGCGCGGACCCTGCGGGGCCTGCCGGACCTCACGGGCGGCGCCGTCGTTCGCGCGCTCGAGGCCGCGGCCGTCGAAGCGCGCGCGGCGACCGGGCACCTCGCGGCCTGGGAGCTCGCGTGCGCCGCCGCGCGCGGCGAGACGATCCGCGCGGCCCAGCGGCGTGCGCGCGTCGCGCGGGGGGTCGCCTGATGCTCTTCGCGGTGCCGTCCGTGCTCGCCCGAGACCCCGCCGATCCCCTCGGCGTGGTGCCGGTGCCCGTGCTCGCGGCGCCGCCCTCCGTCTCCCACGAGGAGGCGCTCGCCCTGGTCGCGGCACGCCACGCCGCAGCCGCGATCCTCATCGTCCGAAGCCCCCCGGGCTCCCCCTGCGACCCGCGCGACGCCGCGCGCTGGAGCGCCGCGGTCGCCGCCGTCGACGCGCTGCCGGACCTCGTGCGCGCGCGAGCCGTCGACGCCTTCCGCGCGACCCACCGCTGCGCGCGCCTCGCCCACTGCCCGCTCGCGTCGCGGGGGAGGCACGCGCGGTGAGCGCTCCTCCGACGAGCCCGTTCACCGCCGCGCTACGCGCCGCGCAGCCCACGCTCTTCGGACCCCGCGAGGTCGCGCCCCCGCCGGCGATCGTGCTGCGCCCCTACCAGCACGAGGCCATCGCGGCGATCGCACGGCTGCGCAGGCCGGGCGCGCGGATCCTCTGCGTCGCGCCGACGGGGGCGGGGAAGACGACGATCTTCTGCCAGCTCGCGCGCGACGAGGTCGAGGCCGCGGGGACGGTCTGGGTCATCGCCCACCGCACCGAGCTCATCGCGCAGGCGTTCGGGCGGCTCCTCGCGAGCGGGATCCCGGAGTCGATGGTCGGCGTCGTGATGGCCGACGGCGTGATCGCGCACCCGATCACCGGGCGCCGCGAGCGCTGTGCGCGCCCCCTCGCCCCGATCCAGGTCGCGTCGATCGACACGCTGCGCGAGCGCATGAAGCGGTCGCCCGAGATGATCGCCCGCGCGACGCTCGTGATCATCGACGAGTGCCACCGGGCGCTCGCCAAGAGCTACCGCGCCGTGTTCGACGCGCTTCCGGGCGCGACGCACATCGGGTTCACGGCGACGCCCTACCGCGGCGACGGCCGGGGCCTCGGCGACGTCTACGAAGAGCTCGTCGTCGTCACGACGCCAAAGCAGCTCATGCGCGAGGGCTTCCTCGCGGAGCCGCGGGTCTACTCGCACCCGGCGCGCGCGGACCTCACGGGCGTCGCGACCGTCGCGGGCGACTACGACGAGGCGGCGCTCGCGGAGGCCTGCGACAAGCGCGAGCTCCTCGGGTCCATCGTCGACCACTGGCACGAGCACCTCGCGGGCACGCGCACCGTCGCCTTCGCCGTCAACGTCGCCCACTCCAAGCACATCGTCGAGATGTTCACGGAGGCGGGCATCCCCGCGGAGCACCTCGATGGGACGACGCATCCCGTGGAGCGCGCGGCGATCCTCGGGCGCGTCGACCGCGGCGAGACCCTCATCGTCTCCAACTGCAACGTGCTCACGGAGGGGTGGGATCAGCCCTCGGTGAAGGGCTGCATCCTCGCGCGCCCCACGAAGAGCCGCGCGATCATGGTGCAGCAGGCCGGCCGCGTCCTTCGCCCCTTCGAGGGGATCACGCCGATCATCCTCGACCACGCCGGGTGCGTGCTCGAGCACGACCTGCCGCACGCTGACTGGGAGATCACGCTCGAGGGCAAGAAGAAGCGCGCGAAGCCGTCGATCTCCGTGAAGGAGTGCCCGCGGTGCTTTGGGGCGATCCCCTCGATCGCCAAGGTCTGCTCGTACTGCGGGCACGTCTTCGCCTCCACGAGCGCCGACGAGGGCGACGAGCTTGCCGAGCGCGACGGGCGCCTCGCGCTCGTGCACGACGACCCCGCGCGCGCCCTCGCGCGCCGCGTGAAGCACCTGCGCGTGGAGCTGCAGGACTGCTGCGAGCGCATCGACGCGCGCTACGGCCTCCCGCCGGGCGCGACCAACGGCACGGTGAAGCGCCGCTTCCGAAAGGGGCGCGGCGACATGGACCTCGCCGAGCTCGAGGCCGTGCGCGCCTGGCTCTTCACGCAGGAGCCATGGCTCGGGAGCCGCCCGGGGGCCGTGCGCTTCGAGGTCCCGGTCGTGCGGGAGGTCGCCGCATGGTGACCCGCCGCGCCCCGCGCGCTGCCGCGCCCCGCATCGGCGCCCGCCGCGTCGCCGAGCTATGCGCCGAGCTGAAGCTCCCCTCCGCGCTCGAGCACGAGCAGCCCTGGCAGCAGGTCCTCTGGCTCGCTCTGCCGCGGCTCTTCCCGATGCGCCTCTGGCGCCAGGTGCCCGGCAAGCACAAGGTCGAGCGCGGGGGCGTGATGCGCGGGGCGCCTCCCGGGGCGGCGGACCTCACGGGCGATGTCATCGGCACGGGGCGGCGCATCGAGCTCGAGGTGAAGTTCGCCGGCGCCCCGCTGCGACCCGCGCAGCGCCGATGGCTCACCGAGCGTGCGGCCGACGGGTGCGTCACCGTCGTCGTCGACTACGACCCGCGCGCGGACCTCGCAGAGAACCTCCGCGTCGCGGCGGGGCTCGTCGCCGTCGCCCTCCTCACGCCGCCCGCGGCGGACACGCCCGCGCGCGCCCTCGAGCTCGTGGCCGGGGGGCGGCCGTGATGTACCTGGACCCGCTCCTGCCGTGCTTCGCGAAGGGTCCGAAGAAGTACTGCGCGTGGCCAAAGCGCCAGCGCCCCGCGCGCATCGAGTACGCGCCCCTGTCCGACCTCCTCTCGCGCTCGCACGAGGGCGACGCGCACCTCGCGGCCTACTCCGTCCCCGGCGTGCCGCACCGCCTCGGGACCGAGCCGCCCGCGTACGCGCAGCACCCCGTCCCGATGTGCGTCTTCCTCTGGGACATCGACTGCGCCGCGGCGCACCGGGCGACGGGCGGATCAGGCGCCGTGTCCGCGGACGACGCCTGGTGGTCGGCCACGCGTGCGCGCATCGAGCGCCTCTTCGGGCGGCACCCCGGGGGCTTCGCGTACCGCACGCGCGGCGGCGCGCGGGTGATCTACCGCCTCCCGGTCCCGCACATCATCACGGACGCCCTCGGCGAGATCGCCTGGAAGCGCCTCTACCTCTCGCGCCTCGCGTACCTCGCGCGGGAGTTCGGGATCATCGCCGACCCGTCGATCTCCGACTGGCCGCGCGTGATCCGCCTCCCGCACGTCACCCGCGACGGCCGCTTCGCGCGCGTCGAGACCCTCGGGTCGCCGTGGGCCGTCGGCGCGTTCGAGCTCGAGGAGGATGAGTCGGGCGCGCGCCGCGGGATCGACCACGCGCGCACGCTCGTCGACGCGATCCCCGCCTGGGGCCCCGCGCTGCGGATCCTCGCGAACAACGCCCTCCCCCTCGCCCGCCGCGCGCGCGCGCCCCGCGCGGTGCCCTCGCGCGAGCTCGACGCCGCCGGGTGGGAGGCGCTCGCCGCGGACCTCGGGCGCGCGCTGCGCGCGCATCACGGTCGCCACGGGATCCACCTCGCGCTCGCCGGCGCCTGCTACGCCCGCGGGGTCGCCCTCGACGCCGGGCCCGCGCTCGCCGCCGCGATCTGCGCCGCGTCCGGCGAGACCGACGACCGCCC
>Ga0181556_1002131_pt1 | contig 18588 bp, 20 predicted proteins | sample 011ome_14_FD_148651 | JGI IMG/M metagenome (GOLD analysis project Ga0181556, IMG submission 148651) | Coastal salt marsh microbial communities from the Groves Creek Marsh, Skidaway Island, Georgia - 011505AT metaG (spades assembly) | ecosystem: Environmental > Aquatic > Marine > Intertidal zone... | reverse complement strand
TGGACCCTCCAACCCCTGGTGGACGAGTCCGTGAATTCCCAGTTGAGCCGCGTATGAGGGAGTGGTGACTCGGAACTCCTGACCTCGATCCAGTCGATATCGAAAGCGTCACCGGCGAGACTTCCGAGATCCAGCCTCAACGCCGTGATGGTGTTTGATATCCATGAATCAGCGGAGTAGGTTGGATTGGTCATGTCGAAACAGATCTCAATCCAGTCCGACAATCCAGCCGGCTGCGGAACGAAACAGTATCCGGCATAAGCATTCGATGCGGTGGACCACCAGAGATACCCGTCCCATCCGGTGCCAGCGGTTCTCTTGAGCCTCGCAACCACCTGATTGTAATAGGCTCCAGGAATTGACAAGTTGGAGACACTGAGTTGCGAGTCGTTCACGGAGGCCGTCATGGATAGCACCGAATTCGCTGCGGTGAGCGAGGCCATGCCGGACCCAGTCCACCCCTCCTTTGAGTCGCACCAGTCCCACCTGTAGATGGCGGATGGAGCAACAAGGAGCGGCTTGAGATCGATCTTCCCGGCCCAGTCAATGAGAGCGGTCCCGCACTGGAATGCGATATTCTGCAGCACAACATCCATGGACTCGCCGATATCGTGCAAAATGCAGGCGAATCTCCACGATCTCTGATCAAACCACGCGGCGCATTCGGTAGACATGGCGTCGCCGATATCGGAGGCATCGAAACCCATCAGTACCTTGAGTATGTGCTCTATCACATAATCTGGACGCTCGATGAGATAATTGGTGACCCCGGTGACTGACCCATCGACGTCCTCATACCCCTTTACATCTACGGTCACCTCCTCGCCGATGAGCATGTCCGCAACGGTGAGGCCTCCGAGGATCGATGATGCCGACACATATGTGGTGACACCCGTTGAGGACGATGAGTTTGATGATGACGTGGAGGCCACTCCCGATGCAGGCCCTGCGTCCACGGATGGTGTGTAGTAGTGGTCAACCTCCACCTCGTAGATGTCATAGTTGGCGTGAGACCCGGTATTGGCAGAGACCCCGAAGACGACGGTCGAAGGCCAGGTGCTCGTCGTGAGCTGCCAGCCGAGCCACAGCCCGTCCGTGTCGTTCAGGAGCATCTGGTTGCTCTCATAGAGTGTGGAGCTGTTGCATGTGATCTTGAGGTTGTTCCCGGCGGGCCCTGTCCCATGACGGATCTTGGCGCGCACCATGACTTTGGATAGAGTCCCGACCCCACCGGATTCGAGCGTCACCGTCAGGTTATTCCCGGTAGACGAAGGATCCAGCGTTGCATAGGTCACTTCCGAGTAATCGTATGCATTCGCCGGATTGCTGACACCGGTTGATGAAGATGAGACTCCACGCTTGGTGAGTGTGCTGAGCGATGATGTCCCGTGGCTGTGCGAGCCCTCACTCGTGTTCGTTGATGTGCTTGTGCTCGTGCTTGTGCTGGCGATGTCGCTGTGGCTGTGCTCGGCGGCCACCTTCTGCTCGATCTGCTTGACAATGAAAACCGGCAGATTAAAATCGAGCACCGCGGTCCCCGGATACGATGGGTGGGCATCCCCCGACTTGCCGGTGTAAGCCCTGACGGTATATCCGGAGGATGGGTATTTGGTCTCCATGACATCCAGGACGCGCACCGCGCTGATCGACTGCACCGGATGCTTCGCTACCTCGTAGACGACACTCGAGAGGTAATCGAGAACTGCGCTTGATTTCTTGTGACTCGTGACGGTCGTTCCGTTCCACCCCCTGATGGCACCATAGATCACATGATTGGACGGGAGGTACTGACAATATATCTGCTCCTCATCGATCCTGATCGTATAAGGGGGCCCGGTGAACTCGAGCTGCCTGACTCCAGAGAGGTAAATGGTCGTGTAATAGGCATTGCCGTCCAGATTCTGAGCGAGCAGGTCTATCGCTCCAGCCCTCACGCACCGGCACGGAACATGGTAGAGATCCCCATAGAGGATGGATCGCGGCTTACCCAGGTCGTTGGGATCGCAGTATGGATAGAGCGCCTTGGTGAGCACCTCCTGGCCGTGAGCATTGCGTCGAGCGAATAGCCTGGAGGAACACTCCATATCAAAGGACATGCCAGGGATGAGATTGCTCACACGCTCGACGGAGAGCTTGTGCAGCAGTGTCCGCGCATCGAAATTGAATGTCTCGTCATCATCCATGAGACGGATTTCATATATCGAGACCTCTGCCCCTGCGAATGGGACCGATACATTCCAGAGTGACAGATAATCATAGGAACCAAAGGCCTCGTCGACCAATGTTAGAACCACTCTCGTGTTGATCGCCTCACCATCGGATGCCGCGAATTCACCGAGTCCGGATATTTTCAGTAGGTAACCCTCGTAGTGCAGGGTTTGTCCGGCATATGTGTAGGCATAATCGTCATGGGATATCCGAAAAGTTTCCGATCCGATCGCAATCTCCACGAGCAACCTCACATTGAGCCACCCGAGCTGCGCCCTGCTCGCCTGGTCCATCACTATGCGGATGTCTGACCCTGCGTCTCCAGTGCTGGACTCAAGAGCGATGTCCGTGTAGAGCTTCCGGACGAATCCTGGACGTTCAGCAGCGTCCTCTATGCTCGAAGTCATCGCAATGTTGGCGATGAGAGACCGGACATCCCCGAAGGTATAGACTGCGCCATCGCTCGTGGACGAGGTCATGGCGATGTTTGTGATCAGATTCCGCTCTTGCGGATAGGTGCCTGCCCATCCATGCAGGAGTTCGCTTGCCCATTGACCGATGGCTGTATTGCACCAGAGGCGCTCATCGATATCCAAGGAGAATGGGGACTCTGGCTCTGCGGTGCTGGAAAAAATAATGATGTTTGCGGTGAGGTATCTGGTCTGTGGGAGGTGCGATGCCCACAGGTCTAGAGATTCTTCGGCCCACAGACCGGACAGTGACTCGATGAACGAGCGATCATCGGCCATCAGGACACTTCGCGGTATTCAACCTGATAGGAGCTGGCATCAGGAAGCATGTATGTCCGTTCCGGTTCCGATGGAAACTCTGCGAAGTATTGATCCGAATTGTGATCTTCGATGTAAAACGGCTTGTATCCATCCCACTCGTTGAGGAAGGCCTCAAAATTGGAGAGCATGGTCGAGTCCGAAATGATCATCGTTCCATTGTGACTTCTTTTGCTCACTCCCTGCTTCACCGGATGCGGGAACCCAGTATAACTCACCTGGCGCGTCACAATGCGATCCGTTTTCCTTGTGAGACCTAGAACAGGAGGATCGAATGTGTATAGGAGAGTCATGAAAACTTCCGCGCAATATGGTGCCGCAGACGCCCCTGCAATCTCGAGTCGCCAGTATCTGTGTGTGCTCGATGCAGTGGCCTGCTTGACGATGATTCCAGAGCCTGATTGTGTCCAATCCGTCACCGCATCCGACCAGGATGATCCGTTGTCCGAAAATTGCCATTGCAGGATGCATCCGTTGAGATTGTGGCCTGCCGGAATAATGAGCGCATCGATGGCCTGGGACCCACTGGCCCCCTGGTCCACCTGGATGGTTTGCGTCGCCGTGGATGTCGCCTTCCACATGCGCCCGAAAATGCGGTCATAGAGACGGTACGACGGATAGAGTGATTCCGACGATGTGACTGTGACGGTGCCTTCCTCCAGCAGATTCACATATCCGATTTTCATGTGTTCACCACCAGGATCCTCTGACAGTCGAACTCATCAATGTACCCGCTCGACATGGTGAGGATGACCGTGAGCCTGTGCAGTCCGTCCGACACTCCGGTATACCATGAGATCTCACAGGAGACGTTGAGTCCGTCCACTGCTGCAGCCTGGGTCACCATGCTCGTCGTGACTTCAGTGCCAGATGGACCATATGCTTTCACGACGGCAGACGATATTGTCTCTCCATACGGAATGGCTCCATCGTTTGCCGTCTCGGATGAGCACTGCGTGAATGAGAACCGGAGAGGCAGATTGCGAGTCGTCGGCTGCAATTTTACCTGTGCTTGCCGTGTGAAATTCAGGAAGTCTGGCATTGCCATCCCCTTATGCGATGGTGAGGATAGATGCACCAAAATTCACCGTGAAAGTCTCTCCGGTGTTGCATGTGATGGACGATCCATAATCCCACCACCCGATGAGGTTATCGCTCGCTGCAGTGTCATTGTAGAGGACCGCATAACGGAATGGACCGAATGAGCCACCGGATGCAGTGAAAACCACATCGACACCTGTGAGTGTCCCGGTTCCTCCTGTCTCCGTGTAGTCGTTCTGAACATCTATTCCACCGGCAGGATATCCATGCTCATCAGTAATCTCTGCGAGGTCTGTCTTCACAGCATCGTCCGTTGCACTCGGAGTTGCGTTGGACAGGTAGACCTTGAGTGTGTGGCCGGCTGCGTGGAGTTGATGGATGCCTTTCCCGAGTTGCTCGGCAAAATCGTTGAACTTATTGAAAGTTGCCATGATCGGTTGCTCCTATGACCTGGAGGTGAATGCAAAAACCCTCTCTTTTGGAGTGAGGGAGAACACCCTGGATCGTGAAGTGAATATTTCCTTTGGTCCGAAAAGTTCTGCCGAATATGTGAGTGTCGCATCAGAACCGGTGATGGCGAGGGTTCCCCCATCGGAATTGAGGATGAACGTGGCTGTCAGTGTCGCATCTGAACCGGTGAGAGTGAATGGTCCGCTCTCTGCGATGATTCCCTTTCCGAGGATCAGGGTCGCATCCGCACCCGTTATGGAGATTGACCCTGGATCTGCAGAAACGGTTCCAGCTCGGAGAAGATCGAGCGTCTGCCCAGTGATGAGACATCCACCGGAATCAGCGTCGATGCCATAACCACGCTGGAATGATGCATCCTGGCCGGTAAGAGTTATCGATCCTGCATCTGCCGAGAATGTTCTCGCACAGGTGAGCGTGACATCCTGGCCGGTGATCGTGAATGCGCCAGGATCGGCTGCGATTTGCCCTGCTGCGGCATAGGTGAGCGTAACGTCCTGGCCGGTGATCGTGATGGAACCGGCATCGCATGGCAGGGTGAACATCGCTGTGAGGTCTGCGTCGGCGCCAGTGATGAGACATCCACCGGAATCAGCGTCGATGCCATAACCACGCTGGAATGATGCATCCTGGCCGGAAATAGAAACCGACACGGCCTCTGCGGAGACCACAGATCCCTTTTGGAGACTCGCGTCAGATCCGGTAATTGCGATTGATCCAGCCTCGGCATCAACCGCGCTACCCTTCTCCAGGCTCGCATCAGTCCCGCTTACTGAAACAGACCCGGAATCCGCATCGATTGAATATGATGCCGTTAAAGTATAAATCCCGAACAGGTCACAAAATAAGGATCGATCCGATCTATCTAGCCCTCCAGAGGGCTGCGGGATCTCTCCTTCAAGCATCCCCCATCGTTTCGACAGGCTGTCGATTGCCATCCTTTATGCCCCGGTCCCGATTTCACCCTTGGTCGTCGTGGTCCCATCATCCGAGACTGCTGCTTCCTGATCCTTAGTGCTCCCATCGTCGGCGTATAAGGCCCATTCGGAACTGGTCTGCGTTTTCTTATTCCTCCAGTTTTTGAACAAATATCCAATCTTCTGGACCAATGTGGCCGTTGCAGGAGGATCCCCTTGTCCAGGCTCGGCATAGGTGTCTACATTCAAGGCATCAACCACACCCTTCTTGGCAGCGATACCAATCACGTTTGTCCCTATCGAAGTGGACCCTACGTCTGCGGCGAAGGCTGCGTTGTCAATTGCCCCATCAGCAATGGATGCTGCGGTGATTCCTCCAGTGGCCACGGACCCGACAGAGCCGGCTACATTACCACCTACATTACCTGTCACACTACCGACAGCTCCGGTGACAGACCCAACAGACCCACTCAGGTTGCCGGTGATATTGGCCGTTTGATTACCGAGTCCAGTTGTGGCTGTGAGAGTCACACCAGACGCCGCAGTGATATTGGTCGTGCTCGCCAGTGTAGCCGCAGGGACTGTGACCCCACCAGCACAGGTCACTGCCTGTGTCTTGATCGTATCCACATCCACCTTGAGTCTTGCAGTGCCACCGGCGTATCCGGTTCCATCAAACATGGCCTCGCAGTTGTCAGCAGCAGTCGTGTCTGCACTGATCGCGGCAACATTGGTGTCTACGCGCCCGTTGGCATCCTGATTGATCTGACCAGCCCCAGTGCCGCGAGTGTAGAGACCTCCGGAAGCTTCAGCAGCAGCAGCTGGAAGGGCTGTTCCAGCCAGGCCCCTGGTTGTGTCGTAGGCGGACTCGACCATCTTGTCGTTCAAGCCAGCCGCACGGAAACCGATAACGGGACCTCTCCACGGGAGAACGCCGGTGCAGACCCCAGTGAACCAACCGAACCCCTCGGTGTCGTTGTTGATGGAAGCACCCCCGGAGGCAGGGATCTCGATGGTATACATGCCGTCGCCCTGGTGCGTCCAGTCGTAGTTACCACCCGTCGTCGGAGTTACTGCCGTCTGCGTGAACGCTCCTGCACAAGTCACAAAATTCCAGACGAGGTCCATGCCTGTGGCGTTGTAGGCGACTGCCGTCTCGCGCGACTTAAAATCCGTGTCGTCGATGAGAGGCATGATGTTGACCGGAACCTCAGCCAGTGCTGTGTCTACGTCCATCCAAATATCAGGCATATCTTTCCCTCCCGTAAAGTTTGACCTCCTCCAAGGAGGGGATTTGCAGTAAGCCGCGCAACTTGTCTTTGAGTGAGCGGAGCTGTTGCGCGTAGTAGTACCAGGGGTTTCCTGATGCACCACCCGTTGCAGGACGATATGCTACCATCACAATAGATTGACTTAATGTTGCGTTCGTCTGCGTGCATCCTCCATAATAAGTCCCACTCGCCCCTACTATGGTATGTCCAGACCAGTGATAATGGCTTGTATCTTGATATAATTCTACCTCTGTATATCCGCTTCTTTCTGATATAGATCCTGGATTTGAAGTCTCGTCTGCCCAGTGGCAAAAACAGAGACATCCAGACACGTCGGTCACCACCCCGCTTGTGATTGGAGTGGTGGTGGATGCAAAACCGGTTCCATAGCCTGTGTTCGCAACTCGACTTGATGATGCGATTCCAGAATATTCAGCGCACACAAAACCTAAATCAACACCACCAGAAAACGTGAATCCACATGATCCAGATATGGTAACTATTGCAGAATATATCCTGATGTAAGCAGTTGAACTGCCTTCAGGACTTACCGAGAGATCGGTATCGATAGTTCCGAGCGTGCAAGTACCAGTCTTGGTGATTGAGGTTGGAAAACCCGCACCAGAACAAGCAACGATGACGGTATCTCCGGCGACAACGTCGCTATCGAAACTTCCTTCGTTGGAATATGCCGACCTTAATTGGACTAGTGCTATTGCCACTTCTCACCCCTACAGGAACGGAACCAGATAAGAGTCTCTGGTTGCCGGAGCCAGCGCATTCCCAGCGTCCAAGTCGTGGAACACTCCCAGCGCATACCTCAGAGCATTGAGACCCGCCTGATCCATCGTGTCCCCAGTCACCAGGAACTGGGGAAGGGCGAGGATCTGCTCGTCCGTCAACCCGTAGGTCAGCGCATAGAACTTGTCGTAGAGGATCTTACCCTCGCGGATCGCTGAGAGCAGGTTGTTGCCCTTGGCCTGAGTCTGCAGTGAGAACTCCTTGAAGGTCATATTGCCCGTGTAAGCCATCTGCTGATCTCCTTATTTTTCAAGTGCCTGTGCGATCCTCTCAAGACTGGACGCGATCTGCTGGAGCACCTGGAGGACTCCGGGAGGTTCCGGAGCGGTCACATCCCTCCAGATATAGACTGAACCGTCCTTGGTCGCCTCGTTGGACTCTACGGACTCGTTTCCAGCCTGGTCATATGCCTTGGCCACGACGGCATAGGTCGCTGTCCCCTCGATCACAGGGATCTCCCTGGATGCCGTGACGGTGGTGCGCCCGGTGATGTCCGCGCCGAGCTTGGTGAGCGTCCCGCCGGCCTTGTCCTTCCAGAAGAGTCGGTAGCCTGCCACGTCGGTGCTCGGGCTCGCGGTCCACTGGAATGTGGCGGTTTCTGCGAATACCGTGGAAGGAACAATGATGGACAATGCCACAAAGATTACGATCATGCGTTTCATGATTTTTGCCTCTCTAGTTCCATGTGTTTTTCAGTGCTGCCTTGAGTCTGCTGCGGTTGCTCGTGACCATTTCTGCGAGTTGCGCGTCGAGTTCCTCTGCGACGATCCGCGCATTGTCCATGCCACTGGACCCACCATTCAGGTTCACGATGATGGAGCCAATATCGACAGCCTTTTCAATGTTCACTTCAGGAACGGAGGACGATCCACCATATGTTGTGGTGGTTCCGTAACCTCCAGTTGACACTCCGCTTGAAATGGCCTTGGCAATCTTCGCCTGCAATTCAATATCAGCGAGCTGTTGCTGATATTTCCATGCATCGATCTGATAGGTTCCAGCGGATTTGAGATATCCATAGTCCTGCCAATTCGCATAGATTTGTCCGGCTATTTTCAGTCGAGTTGCGGCACCACCGGCAAACTCTGCGAATATCTCCATCGCATCAGAGACGGATGATCCGGCCTCAACCATCGCATCGACGAAGGACTCCTGTGATGCGAGGAGCGCCTTCCATTGATTGTTGCCTTCGAGATAACTTCCGGCCCCTGTCCCGATGAGTCTGTTCGCTTCATATCCAGGGATGCCCATGCTGAAATTCATTTTGTATTCCGAGCCTGTCGGCAGGCTTTTTAGACTCGACATAATGTCACTGATCGTCTCCGAGAGTGGCTTGACCGGAGATGCCTCGCCCTTGAACTTGAGCTTGTATTCCTGCACCTCTGAGGCCTTTTGTTTCACCTCATCAAGTTTGCGCACAACCTCATCGAGTTGCGACACGGTTTCCGGTATCCCCTTGATGCCGAACTCTGTTGTCGCTGCCGATTTGAGAGCGAGATCCGCTGCCTGGGCCTTGTCTATAAGATCCTGAATTGGCTTCGCGGAGAGTTCCTTGATTTGGTCTCCGAGTTTTCCGATGGCGGCTTCCTGTTCTCCAAATCCCGAAACGGCCTTTGCTTTTTGCTCCTCGTAAATCCTGCTCAGAAGTCTGTTCGCTTCCTGCACCTTCTGGATTGCGGCATTCGTGTCATCCATTCCCTGAGCCGCTTGTCTCGATTGTTCCGCGAGGTTGATGGCAGTCTCTTTATTCCCTCTCCACATGGCGAAACGAGCTTCGGTGAGCTTCTTGGATGCCTCTCTGGAGATATCGGCCTGCTGTTGTTCCGGAGTCATCTGTCCTCGCTTGAGACTGGTGACGATGTCCTCTCCGGTCGCTTTTTCCTTTGCGATGTTCGCATTGATTTGGATTATGTTCGATGCATGCTCTTTGCGGAGTCGCATGGCTTCATTGAGCATGTCCTGTAGACCTGAGAGCTCTTTTTTATGTCCTGCCTCCACCAATTCATTTGCTTCCTTGATTCCTTTTTCAGCTCCCTCTCGATACGTTTTCCAATAGGCTTTGGCTTGTTCTTCAGCTTCCTTCCAAGTGTTCGCAACCGTCCTCGGCTCATCGATGCCTGCACCGATCCCGGCATAATGCTCCGCGGTCTCCGGACGTTGGAATTGATTGGCTGCCGTTGTGGCCATGCCGAGATTCAGTGTCTCCCCAAACGTCTTCCCAAATATCTTGAGCCTGGATGGAGCCTCGGATGCGAGCCTCACCACACGAGCGAGCTCGTCGGCGAGAGTGGTCATGATCGTCTTGCCTCCACCCTCCCATAAGCCAGCCTTGAGATTGTCCCATTCGTTCTTGAGTCGGTTGAACGATCCGGCAGCATTCTCCGAGTTCTTGGCTACCTTCTCCAACTCGGCTGCAAATTTAGGTAGGAACTCGGTCGCAAGGAGTTTCCCCGAGCTCACCAATTCCGTGAATTCTCCGGTCGTCATGTTCATGGCGCGAGCTGCGGCCTGGAATGCTCCAGGGAGTCTATCGCCGAGTTGCTGGCGCATTTCCTCCATGGAGACGACATTCTTTGATATCATCTGACTCATTGCATTGAGTGTACCGCCCATCTGGTCCGATGAGAGCTGGAGAGCCGTCCCGTATTTAACGATGGACTCAAAGACGGATCGGACCTTTTCCCCTTCGAGAGAGGTGCCTTGAGCTGCAGCAGCGATGCCCTTGTAGCTATTTGCGAGAGTGAGAAAATCGTTCCCGGTCCTGTTGGCGAGGTCTCTCACATAATCGAGTTCAGCGGATGCCGCACCGACACTCCCCTTGATGTTTGCGAAGGCCTGCGAGAGCCGGTTGACCTCGAGGCCGGTTGCAGCCATGTCCCTCGCAAACTGAACGGCAGAAAATCCTGCGAGAGCTCCAGCCATGACCCCACTCACCGCACTCATGGCAGTGCTCATCTGGCCCGCAGTGGTGCGCACGATGTTGGAGGCCTGTGCCATATCACTTCTGAGGCGCGCTACGTTTGCCCCTATTTCGACCATGAGTTGGCCGGCTGACGCCACTGTCTAACCCTCCAAATGCGACTTTGAGTTTCTCTGCCAGTTGTTCAGGAGATGGTTTTTTCCTCTCCTCGGACCTGCGCTTTTCCAGACGGAAATAAGCGATCCACTCGGAGAGTTCCCGGGAATCTATTGTTGAGAGCAGAACCCTCACCGTCATGCCGAGTTCCCGAGCCAATGAGAATGCAAAGTACCTCATTGGACGGGAATTCAGTTTTTTTCCAGATCCTCCTGACCCTGTTTCGATATCCCGTTGATGCGGCTCGCCACCTTGAACACGCGATCCAACGCCTTGCTCGATTTCTTTCCGAGAGTGAGAATGTCGGACTCACTGAAAAGCATTTCGCCGGATTCATCTGAGAGGCATCGAGCGATGAGGGAAGCCCTGAAATTAGCCTTGTTCATGGTGGACTTCCCGTCATCATCAGAGAAAACGGAGGCTTCCCATGCATCACGCTCGAGTCCGGTCATGACTCGAATGCGCACGGTCCCACCCCATTCCGGAACATCGACATCCTCAAATTGGATGTCGTTTGCGGACAGAATTTGTTCCTTGGAAAGAATCACAAATCCCCCTTATGCCCAGGTGACCTCGCCGGTGATCTCGAGCGTGATCGATGCCGAGACCTGCTTATCCACTCCACCACTCACGCTGAATGCGAGGCAGTATGCATCCCATGTGAGCACCGTCGTCCCGGTGTCTGCGAATGTCAGTCTGTATCCTTTCAGGGTCTGCGCGTTTCTCGATGCCTTCGCGGCCAACTGTCCGGTGTCCGCCGGATCGAGGTTCAGGTTGAACGTGAACTGACCCTCATCAGGGAGACCCATGAGTTTTTCTTTTCTGGTGCTCGAAAGTTTCGTGACATCGATGACCGTTGCCTGCCCTCCCGGTCCAGTGAAGTCGATCACCTCACCTATTGCCGTGTAAGTTGCCGGAGTGGCCGTGCCACCGGATGTGTAGGCGCTCATGGCCGAGGAATCGATTGCCACGAAAAACGTGTTGGTCTCGACGCCGATGATCATGGCCGAGAGTCCATTGAGACCGGTGGTCCCACCAATGGATGCGAAGGTCACGACATCACCCACGGCCATTCCGTGAGAGCTGGACGTGATTTCGGTGATGGCTCCAAGGCTGATTGCCGAGATGTTTTTCGCAACACCGCTTCCGCTTTCGATTTCGAGAGTGGTTGATTGGCTTGAAAATGCAGTCATTTTTCCCCCCAAAAACAAAAGGCCGTTTCAGGAAACCGGGGCGGCCCTCTGCCAAAAGAGTTATTGGTTCAGTTTTTACGCGGTGTTATGCCACACCGAAAAGTCCATGCTCACCCTGTAGCACTCAACCTCATCCTCATAGATGTCCGTGTCATTGATGAGGATCGCATCAAACGTCGTCGCAGCCTCCATCGCCGCAAACACGGCTGCGGCCACAGCCTTGGCTCCTGCGTAAGTCGTCGCAATGCAGTCTATTTGGATCCGAGGATTCTCAAATGAGGAGAACCCGTCCGTTGAATTGATCTGTCCACCGGAGACACGCTGATAGGTGATGGCCGGAAGAGTTCCGTCCTGCGGGATCAGAACCGGATAGATCCGTGTCGAGACGAGTGCAGAAACTCCAGCGGTCCCTGCGAGAAGCGTCACTATCTTTGGCTCAAGCGCACTCATCTCTTTGCATACTCCGCATCGATCCCTGCTTTGAGTTTGGCTCTCATGGCCTCGATGATGTTTCTGGTGCTCTTATCGAATGCAGGCCTGAGATATGGACGTTTACCAGCCCCTGGATGGCTTGCCCATTCACCCAGGACCTCACCGATCTTGATGGCCTTCTTGAACCGTGGCGTGATTTTGTGCGCTTTTGTCCCGTACTCCACCAGTCGTCCATACCAGAGACCTGGACCGACGTTGTAGACGACCTGGAATGATCCTCGAGGAGACCTGCTCCGCTTGATCCTGATGGACCTTCTGAGTGCCCCTGTGCGCACCGGACAGATGGCCCTCGCTTCATTCCGGACAATTGCAGCTCCGGCATAGACGGTCCTGGCGACGATGTTTTTTGCAACCCTGAGTGGAAAGTCCTTGAGGCTCCGCTCCAGTTCATCGAGGCCGGTGATCTTGATCTCAAAGGTTTCCATCAGATCCCTGTCTCCACGCACATGAGGACGAGCTCACGGTCCTTCTCCTCCAGGTTGAGTACGCTTTCGATGTCGAAATACCTCGAGTCCCAGTAGATCCTCATCTTGGTTGTCACACCGGATCTATATCGAATCCTGACCCTGTGTGTGCTCTGGCTCCTGGTTTCCTTGCTCGCGAAGTATTCCCTGCCGACTATTGGCTCAATGGATGCCCACACCTGATCGTAAGTGGTCCATCCAGGGATCGGCTCTCCATAGGAGTCCCTCGTGTCCGTCCTCTGCTGTATGGTGATCCAGTGGCGCAGTTTCCCGGCCCTCATGGCCACACCCTGTAGTCAGCGAGGAGTGCATCTACGGAATATGGAATGATCGCAGCGGCCATGCTTGCCCCGGGTGAAACTACCACCGCTTCCCTGTGCTCATACCATGTGCCTACGAGGATCATGATGGCGAGACGGATCGGCTCCGGAACATAGGTCGCATTCGCCCCATACCCGCAGACGAAAGTGATGGTGATCGGGTTGGAGTTGTATAGTGCATCCCCAGGCCATGACTGATCCGGTTTCAGAACAACCGTCGGAGCGAATTCAGATGCCGTCTGAACCGTGTAATACGTTGCGGAGAGAGTGGATGAAACTGCATCCTCATCGAGGTAGGTGATGGATGTGACCGACTGGAGCCTCGGTTTCCCGATTTTGAGAACATCCCCATTCGGCCATTCATCCTCATACTGGAGCCATGTTTGCGTGATGAGAGGTCCACACAACGACTCCACATATTGCCTGGCCGCCTTGAGATATCCGGAGAGCATGGGATCCTCACCCACACGCAGGTGACTCCCCAGTTCATCGCCGAGGACCGGTTCGACAGTCGGTGCCGTGTAGAGTTTGAGAACCATGCTTTCCCCAAATAAAAAAGGCCGGCTCCGTTTCCAGAGTCGGCCCTTCAGGTTCAGGTTGACTTACAGGTTAACTGCGATTCTGCCAGATCCTCACATAATCGACCTCGATGGTCCCGACACCGGTGCCGGAGGCCTTGTACATCCCGACATGAGGTTGACTCTTCGAGTTGGCAGCGCTAGCAGCATTGGCGAAGGTTGTGGACGTTGCGACACCCTCTCCGTTGATGTAGAATTTGATGTCTGTCTGGACGGTGCAATCGATGCGATAGATTTTGTAATCTGTGTTGAGGACCGTCACGCCCGACGCCGCGGAGGTGTCTGTTGCATTGTCGTCTGACTCGCAGAGGATCGCGCCATTGCCCTCAGCGGTGAACCCGACACGGTACGCGGAACCGCCGTCACCCCATGCACCCCACAGTCCCCATGAGGCCACACCGTTCCCGGTTGGGAGAGTTGCCAGTTTGATGCGCGCCTCAAAAATTGCCCCCTGTGCGATACTGAAGGTGAGGCAGTCGTTCATGTGAAGCGCCGCATCCTGCTTCTGATCCGCGTTGGTGAGAGCGCATTGGATGACCCCGTTGGTCGTGTCGTCCACACCAGCGACGGTAGGAGGAGCCGCACCGATGATCTTCTTGCTCCACCTGCATCCTGACACGACGCTTCCAGATGCAGGGATGACGATGTCAGGCCCGAGGAAGTCATCGTAGAACATCACCGGAGCCGCACCGAATACCGTCTCGAAAGTGGATCCGTCATAGAAGTTGAGGATCCCGCCTCTCCATTTTGCTTTGGTCGTTCCCATTTCAATTCCTCCGCATTTCTGCGAGCCTCACTCGGCCCGAAGGAAGTTATGCGAGATGGTGATAGGTGACATATCCAGGGTAGAGTGGGCCATCCGTGAAATCAGAATAGGTCTCATCATTCACGAAGTAGGCGAACTCGATCCATTTCCTGTGGATGTACCGGAGGACCGCTTCTGGCTGTTTTCTGTCAACGTCGTCCTTGACCATCATGGTGTCGAGGAGTCCCTCGATCTCCAATTGACGTGGCGTGATCTCCCACTTGTCACTTGGCCCGACCCCATGCTCCATTTCCGTGCAGGACCGCTTGACGATGACCCCGACGTCTTTCCCCATGAGCGGATGCTCATCCACTGCCTTCCTGACTGTTCTGTAGCAGTCGAGAGCCGCATCGAGGCCGATATTGTAGAAGTACCCACCATAGAGCGCGTGGACCTCCTCCCTCGTCTCGATGCCGCACTTGGATGGCCTGTCCAGTGTCTTCTGGACCTCGAGCAGCGCGAAGAGTTGCCGGAGGGTTTTGGGCCTGACCACGACCTTATAGCACTGCTGGCATCCGCTCGGAACAAACCTCTGCTCCTTCGGGAGTTTCATGGAAATGCCGTCGAAGAGGATCTGATGCCATGTGTGGCAGTCGAGCAGAGGATGGTGTCTCACATGATGCCAGGGAGAATCCCAGGCCAGCCTGTGCTGTGCCATGATTTTCCCATCATCGCGGAAGAAATACCCTCCTGTCTGCAGGAGCCTCTTGAGAGTGGTGACGAGATCACGTTCCTTGATGTCCTCGAAATAACCCACGGTGCCTCCGGTATCAGAGTTTACACCAGAGCAGTCGGAGGTGCCGACTGCGCATATCTTGCCTTGTGAGCGATGCCGACAACGCTGGTGAGAGCCGCGCTGAAAGCCGCTGGAGTCTTGACGTTCACAAACTTGAACCCGCTCGAGAGTTGCGTGGCCCGAATCTCAACCACGAAAATCTTGTTGTCCGACGAGTTCCCGACCGTGATGCAATCAGCAGAGGACGCAGTATTTGCCGAGGTCTTGGTGTACGTGTCGGTGCTGGCGGTCATTTTATGGTAGTAGTCGAAATTGAGCGTCGCGGCACTGCCACCGGCTGCGGTCTTCGCTTCTTGGATGAGCACGTTCCCACCCGTCGTGACGGCACCGACAGAGATCACAAAGGTGACCTTATCGTAATTTTCCATGCTGACCCAGTCCCCACTGGCCGCGGAGTTCCGCGATGCAGGAGAGAGCCCGTTGATGATTTTTGCTTCTTCGATGAGTGACTGCATTGTTTGCCTCCGAAAAGAAAAGGGCCGATATGCACCGCACACCGGCCCTGGTTGATACTCAGGTGTTACGCCCTGGCATCCAAAGTGATGAAGTGGCTCTGAGTGCTCGTTGCACCTCCCTTGTACGGAGTGAGAGCCGATGCTCTGACCGGCTGCCCGTCGACACGCATGACGAAACGGAACACGGACTCGTCATAGAGAAACCGCACATGGATGCTCATGTCAGTCTGGATCCCGCCCTTCTCGGCCAGCACATAGCCGTTGGGGAAGTTTGCCAGGAAAATGTCTCCCTGGTCCCCAAGGGTCTGGCACTGCTCGATGGCAATGGCAGGCAGGCCCATGATCCGAGCATACGGAGAATCGGAGAGGCCGCCAGGAGGCATGTAGACTGGGATGCCACCGGTACCCACCGCGAGGCTCATCGTTGCGAGTTGAGGTTCGACGTTCTGGTTGTAGATCCAGATGTAATTACCAGTCTGCTGCGCGAACCGGCGCGAATACATCTTGACGATGTTCTCTGCGACCAATGTGTCAGCGAGCTGCCCGGTCTCCTTGGCGACACTCACGAGACAGCTGGCATTGAGGATGCCCAATGGCTGTCCTGATCCGGAGCCGTTCATAATGGCGTCATCGAGCAGAAATCCGAATTCACCAACGAATGCCTGGCGAATGAATTCCTCGAGAGCCGCGGCGTCACGGAGGACGTCGTCTGTCGCATAACAGAGCCCGATGAGCTTGTGGAGGTTGAGCTCGATCCTTCGGAACTTGGGCTTGCTTGGAGTACTCGCGGCAGCTTCGTCCAACCAGTATCCTACGATCCCGCCATATCTGGTGGAGGCCCTGGAGGTCTCGTCTACGCCATTGATCTTGAGACTGTTCGAGTTGCCACTGATCGGGACCCTTCGGCACCTGCTCGAGAGGACTCCAGTCTTAAACACCTCCTGGAGAAGATCAGCCGAGAAATCCTGCTGGACCAGAAAACCACCGTCACTCTGAACGGACTCCGAGAGTCCACTTGCAGCGTTGGTGATCCCATTGCGCAAACGCGGATCCACGAATCCACCGGGAGCAGCCGCGCTCATCACCGCGGCCAACTGCTGACCCAGGCTGTGGAACCTGTCCTGCTCGGCCCTGTCCTGCACGTCGATCCGAGGAGCAGGTCTTGTGAGTGGAGGATTCGCTGGAGCGTTGAGGTCATTGGCGATGCGCTCGTGACGCCTCATGGTTCCGACGATTCTTTTAATGTCCTCGACCTTATCGAGGATCTCATTGGTGAGAGCGAGTTCCGCCTCGTTTGGTTCACGGTTTTCGCTCATACATTTGGCCTCGATGTCTGCGACCTTTTTCATGAGGTTCTTAATATCTTCCTCGTGCTGCGAGATGGTTTTCATTTCGCATCTATCCTTTCCTCTGAAGGTGCTATGATTTCCGCTCGAATGAGTAACGAGGCAACGCTGTCATTCGTCTCCGGCTTCTCCGTCTCAACATCCCGTTGGATCGGCTCCTCCGGAGGAGCGCCCATGTCGATCTCATCCCGTAGATCCTCTGGATAGCCCCTTGCCAGAATTGTGCGCGCCATTTTGGAGCTGCATCCTGCATCCCGCAGAACACGCTCGAGATTCCTTGCTGTGGGTATCGATGCCTGAAATGTTTCAGGAATGCGCTTGAATCCAACCTTGCTCATGACTGGGACGAACTTGGCGCATGCCGCGAGGTCCATCTCTGATCCGATTTCATCCACAAAACCTGCCGACCGTGCCTCTTCGGCTGTCATCCATGTCTCCGCATCCATGAGTGCATTGATCTCATCCTCAGACCTCCCGCTCTTCGCAACATATGCTGTTGCAATGGACCCTCGGACCTTGTCCAGAACGTCGGCCATGGATCGCATGTCCTGAGCGGTGCCCATGACCATGCCGGATGGATTGTGCATCATGAAAAGCGCGTTCTCGGCCATGACGACCTTGTCGCCGGCGAGAGCGATGACTGAGGCAATGGATGCGGCAAGGCCGTCGATATATGTCGTGATCGTCGCATGATGCTGTTTGAGCAGGTTGTAAATGGTCGTCCCATCAAAGACGTTCCCGCCTGGAGAGTTGATGTGCAAGTCGATATCTTTTGCCTTGATGCCAGAGAGCTCCTTCTGGAATCCCTTTGCTGTCACTCCCTCACCCGTCCACCAGTCCTCTCCGATCTGCTCATAGATCCAGATTTCCGCGCGCTCCTGCCTGTCGATGATCTCATACCATTTCATGTTTCACTGGCCTCCTCATCCTGCCCCGGCTCCTCTGCAACTTGCTCCGGTGCTTCGGGTGGTTCGCCGGCATTTTCGAGTGTTGTCATATTGAGAGGCACCAAGTGGATGTCTCCACCATCGACCGGGTCCTTGTCCTCGAGCTCACGTACCTCGTTGATCGAAAAAACCCCTTTATCGAGCATCACCGAATAGAACTTGGCCCGGTTCTCGGAGTCGCCCCGCAGCAGTCCCTCAACGATGTGCTTGAAATAATAGCGGCCCCCACCGTAACCGAGTTTGTCCCCCCGGGTGAGGAGCTGCATCTTATAGTTCTGCTCGAGAGTCACGAGCCATGGGACAATACTGTCAGTGACGAAACTGATCTGCTCCTGCTCGATGTTCGAGAAAGAGCTCTTGGTCAAGTCCTTCAATTTGTGCGGAGGCAAGTTGAACCACCTCGCAATCTCAGGGATCTGGAACTGACGGCTCTCAATAAACTGTGAATCATTGGGAGGGATCGTCACCTTCTCGGCCTTCATCCCCTCCTCGAAAAGCATCAGTCGATGTGTTTTGCCAAGGCCCGCATTGCTGGCCTCCATGGATGCAACGAGGTTCTTATGTGCATCTGGTGAGAGCTTCCCTGGATGCGTGACGATCATTCCAGGGTTCGTCCCGTTGG
>Ga0181556_1002121_pt1 | contig 18641 bp, 30 predicted proteins | sample 011ome_14_FD_148651 | JGI IMG/M metagenome (GOLD analysis project Ga0181556, IMG submission 148651) | Coastal salt marsh microbial communities from the Groves Creek Marsh, Skidaway Island, Georgia - 011505AT metaG (spades assembly) | ecosystem: Environmental > Aquatic > Marine > Intertidal zone... | reverse complement strand
TCGGCTTGCTTTATGAAGATAATCTTTAACCTTGTTATTTCTTTTATTGGTTATTCTTTGTATTCTATTTGATGTTTTTCTATTGCCTTTTAATTTTGATTTGAAATGAGAAACTTGTTTATTATAAAATTGATTGATGCTTTTAAGGGGCTTTCCGTTCACAATAAAAGGGACGGTCCCATCATTAAAACCAACGGTTGCCAAATTGTTTAACCCAATGTCACAAGCTGATATAATCCCACTTTCGAGGATTGGTTTTTCTTGTTTGGTATAAACTACTTCTATCTTATAATGATTTAAACATGGTACAATTCTTACCTGATTAATCATATTGAAGTCTTGTATTTGTGTTTTAACTCTTATATCTGTTTTTGATAAAAGTATGGTTCCGTTTTTTGTAAATTCTTTTTTACTTAGAGCCTGTTTATCATAGACAACGATTTGTCGACCGTCTGTTGAATGTTTATATTTTGGTATTTTTGCAACCAATCCTTTTTTTCTTAAAGCAAAAAATGATTTGAAACTTCTATCAGCCAATTTTAAACATTCATTACTTACCTTTGCGGGTAATGCTTTGTAATCAGTTGTATTTTTTAATTGCTTATAAGATTCCGAAAGTGAAAGGTAAGTTTCATTTTGGAAATAGTGTTGTCTTATTGCGTACAGAGCAGAGTTATAAACATTCTTTGACCTAAAGGCCAAAGAATCACATTCCTGATAGAATGGGTTATTTTTGTTTATAATATGTGACTCTGTTAATTGCACAACGTATTGATTTATAATAATAAATATGCAAAACTTTTAAAAAAATTAAATTTTTTTCACTATATTTCTATAAAAAATTAAAAACTTTTACGACACAATCCTCAAATTCTCCACGCTTTACCTCCCACCAATCAATAGCAATACCCTCAAATACCTCGCCCTTAAACTGACGAGACTCACGGTAATCCCTAAAATTGTCACTTGTTATCATTTTTGTATTTCCTTTTTCTATATAATTATTTATGATATATTAATCTCTAATATTTATCATTACAAACCACTATCGAAAAAAATGGCTTATAATAGAAAAGGAACCTCGGCTGAAATATTCGACGGAACAGAAGCAGATGTTCTTGTCACCCCCGTCACACTTAGAGCAAATGTATGGTTCTTCGACGGTAATACCGTAACATCAGTAAGAGATTTGGGAACCCTCGATGACTACGATCTCCCAATCATCAGAAATAATACCGAAAAATTAAGGGTCGAAAACGCCACTTGGACCACAAATAACTATGTCACAACCCTTAAAATAGGCGCAAATAACGCCCAATCAGCTGTCAGATTCCCCCTAGCATCAAATATCCAACACGGTATCGTAACCCTAACAGGAGGTACCCTAGCCTTTATAATGGCAAATGGAGAAGCAAGCGGCTCAACAGTGTCCTTTAACCCCATCACAATAAACGCATCTGGTAACGTAGGCATCAATAAATTCGCACCCGAATCAAACCTACACGTCTTTGGTACAGTTAGACACGAACAAACCAGCGTCCTGTCACAATATAACGTTCACGCAAATACAGACGTGGATACAGGTTTAACTGAAGTAGTAGCATCAATAAACGCTACATCAGCCTTCGCCGCATTCTTCGATTATATCATCTATAATTCCACCAAAACAAATATGAGAGCAGGCACAATACAAACAGTCTGGAACGGAACAACAGTAGAATACCAAGAATTTAGTACACTAGATATAGGAGATACAAGCGACGTTTCATTTACACCCGTCCTAAACGCTGGAAACCTAGAACTTAGAGCAGTAGCAGCAACAACATCCAACTGGACCGTTAAATGTATCTCAAGAACACTTAATTAAATTTTAAAAAAATTCCAAAAAAAAATTTTTTCAAAGGGGGCATCAGCCCCCTTTTTTATTTAACTTCAGGAAAAAAGTTCGGAAAAAAGTTCGGAAAAAAGTTCGGAAATTAAATATAGCGTTCTTTGGAATATATTCGGTTCTTTGGGATTAAATATAGTGTTCTTTGGGGTTGGAGAGAAGATATGTTTGGGTTTGAAGGGATATATCTTGGGGTTTGAAGGGATATATCTTGGGGTTGAAGGGATATATCTTGGGGTTGAAGGGATATATCTTGGGGTTGAAGGGATATATCTTGGGGTTGAAGGGGGTTCCATAAAGTCGAAAATTTCCCAAAAAAATTTTTTCGTGTAGTCACCCCGTCCCCCAAAAAAAAGGGGGTGTCCCCCTCGGGGAGGGGGGAGTAAAATAGGGGGAGGGGGGGTAATATACAGATAAAAATCCATATATGCAATACCCCCCTCTATATTTTTTTCAACTTTAGTTTAACACTGAAAGTTGAAAATATACCCCACTTTCCAACACTTTTTGTGTTGAAAGTTCGGGGCCGTGGTAAAGGGCCTTAACAGCGGGGCCGCGTCCGCTTTTATTTTCGGCCCGCTGCACAAATTTTACTTTGTGTGTGGGGGCGCTAAATTCGGCCCGTGTGCCGTCCTCAAAAAGGACGGTTATAATATACGCCCCGTTGCCATCGGGGGCAATGTCGGTTAATTGTACGGCCTCTGTTGCCCGTTGTGGGCCATCGTACTCCATCGGATGATTGTATGTAAATACAAAAAACAGTTGCCAAAACAAAAATAAAACCTTTCATAATATACCGTTTTAATGAATTAATACCCAAAGTTAATACTTTTACCATATACGGAGGTAACTTTTTATAAAGTTTTTTTTGATCTATACATATTCAGAAAAACGTTATATGTAACAGATTGATTTTTAATAGGTTACATATTATGATAAATTATTTTTATCGCAAAGTAAAAAAAGTTAGGTTAAAATTAGGTTATGTTAGGAGGTATTTATACCTTTGCATCGCTTTAAAAGAAAGGCGTTCAGTTTTTAGGCACTGCAAAAAAAATTTAAAAAAAGTTTTTAAAATGTTTGCAGATATAAAAAAAGCGCGTATCTTTGCAGCACAATTTTAATTCACCTATAAATTATGAATTATGAATAACGTAACAAATTCTAAGTACTTCTCTTTTTGCGGTAGCTTTGCCGCACCATCCAAAAAAGTTTCTGCTTTTTTGGAGGGGAAATTCCCTGAAAAGACCCAAGAGGTCTTTCAAGGGATTAATTCCCATGAAGACGAGGTCTATACCCTGGAATTCATGGGGTTCCGTGATGGACTCAAATATGAGTTCCTTCCCACGGATGGGCCTACTGTCCATCTGGCCGTAATAAAGCCCAATTTAGGGCACTTAGTTGTATCTTGCCGAGAGGCGGGATGGGTTGAAAACGGCTTTATCACCCTCGAAGGAGGGTGGCCAGTAAAAGTCGGAAATTGTTTTAACTCAATAACCGACTTTTTATAGTGTTGGTTATTGGTTGGACAGACGTGTGGGCAATATTAAAGAACGGCCCACACGTTTATTTTTTAATCGTTTTTTTTTCACTAAAAATAATATTGTATTATGGCAAAAATATTTTTTAACGAGTTTATAAACACATTCAAGGGGGGGAAAAGACTTTGGTACGCATCTGCGGGTATAAATAGGAGGGAGCTCCACGTCCAATCAAAGTTTGAGAAGGACGTGGAGCCAACAAAATCCCTCATTGGCAAACTTTCGTTTGCTGATGAGGATTACGAGAGTTTCCTCTTCGTATCTCCTGATACCGATGAAAGTCGGATCTTAGGGGTATTCCTAGACAAACGTAACGGATTTGCGCTTGTTAGCGGTAAGGAGCTATATGCTGCTGACTCCGCTTCTGGAGCAGGCCATTATAGAATGGCAGTATATGAGTTGGGTTCCCTTGTGGAGGTCTTCTCATATAAACAAAGGAGAGCATCCAATTTCTACCGCCTCACAGAAGAGGGTTGGGAGTGGGTGCACAGATCCGAGTTGTTAGAAAACAAAACAAACGAAATTTAAGTTCGTTTGGACGAAAAAAGGGGCTGCATTTTGCGGTTCCTTTTTTTTGTTTACGGACTAAGCAAGGCCAGTGGAACGGACTAAGCAAGGCCAGTGGAACGGACTAAGCAAGGCCAGTGGAACGGACTAAGCAAGGCCAGTGGAACGGACTAAGCAAGGCCAGTGGAACGGACTAAGCAAGGCCAGTGGAACGGACTAAATGAGATCAAAAAAAAATGAAACTTTTTTTGAGCAATGTTTTGTAGTCTCAAATATTATTTATACCTTTGCATAACCAAACGGTTGGTACAAGATCCCTTGAATGAGATAGGCAAGGTAGGAATAATCCGACCCTACACCATTTTTAAATTGTTAATAAAAGTTAAACGATATGTTAATGGCAAAAAAAAGTTTGGTATTGTCAAATATTCAAAAGTGAAAATTCTTTAAAAAAAGTTTTCAAAATGTTATGTTATTAAGTTGGAGCAGTGTATCTTTGCAGCCTATTAATTAATCATTCACCTTTTAAATTTTATCTTATGCGTTTTAATTCTAATATCGTTCGTCAAGCAAATGTTCTCATTAAGAACGGCAAGAGCCGTTCGGAGGCTTATAAGACAGCCTTTGCAGCTGAAAAAGCTCTCCAGTTTGAGAGCGAAATGAACGCTAACCCGAACCGCGTTTTTACGATCCGTTTCAAAAAGAAAGGATCGGACGCGATCGAAATTAGGGACGTTATGTCCCTAAAAGGTTCCCACGATATCGGTCTTTGGACCGATAAAGAAACGGGTAAAAAGATTTACCCGCATTGCGTCGGGTTTTACGACCTAAGCCCCGTTTACGAGGACGGCCGTTTGGTCGGCACTAAGGGGGTGCGGATGTGCCTCCGCGAAAATTTTGTGGGGTGGTCTAAATAGCCGCCCCGCTAAAATTTGGGCGGCCTAAGTTGGACAAAAAAGCCGCCCAAAACTTTTTTGCAAATTTTTTGATAAAAAACTTGCACGGTAATTTTGGGCACCGTATCTTTGCAGCCCAATCAATTAATCAGTCACCAAAACCTCACGATGTACGGGACAATCGTAGTGGATTATGACAAACAAGAACTTTGTAGTATCTTTCAACCAAAACCCCGATTTCGAAGCAGCCCCGAAGAGAAATGAAGCTGGAAGCGGATCTATTTTCCACTGTCTTATGGTGGCGGTGGCTTTCGGTTTCACACTCGATATTGAGGTGGATGAGGACTCAATCCGCCTCTTTAACGGTGAGGGCGATTGGGCCTTGATCGAAGCGGAGTAAGTTGGACAGACGTGTGGGCAATATCAAAGAAACGGCCCACACGTCTATTTTTTAATCAATTTTATTTTCACTTAAAAAAAAGATAAATGTCAATAGTTGTTTTCGACGGTACTTCTCACTTTGTTGAAAGTAGAGATTATAAATTACAAAAAGGGGAACAAATTGTTTTCAGCGGCCCCTTTCAGAATTGCTGTATAAAAGCGGATGAGTTAAACGACCGACTATAAAAATAAGAGCTTGCATTTTTGCAGGCTCTTTTTTTGTTTAACCAAACAAGCCATCAGGAGCAAACCAAACAAGCCATCAGGAGCAAACCAAACAAGGCATCAGGAACCAAGAGAACAAGCCATCAGGAGCAAACCAAACAAGGCATCAGGATCCAAGAGAATAAGCCATCAGGATCCAAGAGAATAAGCCATCAGGATCCAAGAGAATAAGCCATCAGGATCCAAGAGAATAAGCCATCAGGATCCAAGAGAATAAGCCATCAGGATCCAAGAGAATAAGCCATCAGGGGCAAACCAAACAAGGCATCAGGAGCAAACCAAACAAGGCATCAGGAGCAAACCAAACAAGGCATCAGGATAGCAGATCAAAAAAAATGAATTTATTTTTAACCAATGTTTTGTAATGTCAACTATTATTTATACCTTTGCATAACCAAACGGTTGGTACAAGATCCCTTGAATGAGATAGGCAAGGTAGGAATAATCCGACCCTACCCCATTTTTAAATTGTTAATAAAAGTTAAACGATATGTTAATGGCAAAAAAAAGTTTGGTATTGTCAAATATTCAAAAGTGAAAATTCTTTAAAAAAAGTTTTCAAAATGTTATGTTATTAAATTGGAGCGGTGTATCTTTGCAGCCTATTAATTAATCATTCACCTTTTAAAATTCTTTTATTATGTTGTCAAACGAAATTGCAGAAAAGATCACAGCCCAATTCATTTCCCTAATGAAAGACGGCCGTATACCATGGGAACGGCCTTGGGTGAACCGTTCAAACGACGGTGGCCCGTTGTTTAGTTCTTTGTCACGTAACGTCGTGACAAAGAAGCCGTACAACGGCTTGAATGCTATTCTTTTGGATAGCGCCCCTATAGAATTGCCCGTTTGGGGTACATTCAAACAGTGGAACACTGTTGGATTGTTTATCAACAAGGGGGCAAAAAGTACCCCTACATTATTTTGGTCGCGGTTGTATATCCATCGCGAAACCAAAAAGTTTATTTCCGAACAAGTATTTTTGGAGCTTTCGGAAACGGAGCAAAAAAAATACGACCGTATTTTGAAAGCTCGTTTGGACTATCTGTTCAACATTGAACAAGTTAACGGTCCAAAGTTGGCCGAAATTAAAACGAAATGGACTCAATTTTTTGGTACGGTAAAAGCACCGACCGAAAAACCAGAACCGTTCCGCCATGAAGAGGCGGAAACCATCATCAAAAATTGGGGCATCAAAGTAAACCACGGTGGCAAAGATGCCTATTATAGTCCAGTTTTGGACTATATCCAAATACCAGTAAAAGAGAGTTTTAAAAGTTCGATAGGATACTATGAAACGTTGTTCCACGAAGGTATCCACGCAAGCGGACACAAGTCGCGGTTATCGCGTGAAGGAATAACCAATTTCGACTCTTTTGGCTCGGATCGTTACTCCTTTGAGGAACTTGTTGCGGAAATTGGTAGTGCTTACCTTTGTGCTGCTTTAAACATGGAGTTTAAGGTAGAAAATAAGGTAGCCTACCTACAAAGTTGGATATCCAAACTTGACCAAAATAAAGATTGGATAACCGACGCAAGCCGCAAAAGTTTACAAGCTGCTAATTGGATTTTGGGTTGGTTGGACGGCGAAAATAAATAGGCGGTAAGGGGGGGGGGCAATTTAACCCCCCCAATTTTTTTACCCCCTAAAACCAGTTGTTAATAAATTGTTAACGGTAATATAAAGTTGGACATATATCATTGGTATCCGTTAACTTTGCATTATTATTTAACTCACTTAAAAATATCTTAAACATGCTTAAATTCTCTTTAGTATCCGCCCTTTCTTTCTTTTATCTTATTTCCTTTGCGCAAATAGGCGAAGGTCAAGGAGAGGTTTTTTTGAACACCTACGAAGGTAACGGCCTAAGTTACGGTGTGTCTTATTATAGTGGGTACGACCGTTACCAAAGTTTTAAATTTGTAGGCACGGTTCAGGGCAATATGTTTGGGCCAATTTATACCGAACGTTCAAATAAGCCCTACAATATTTTTGTGGGTGGGCTTGTACAAACGGTGCAAACATCTTTGGTTGCACAGGTTGGATTGGATCGTAGGTATAAAATCTTGTTGACCCAAAGAGTAGAACGGTTTTTTGTTAACGTTGGTATGGGTAATGGTGTGAGGTTGGACGGCGAAAATATGTATAAAATCGGTGGGGGGCTTTTTGTTTTGGACAAAGTTCTAAACGGAAATGAATATTGCACCCGTACTGAAGGCGATTTTAATAAGTCCTTAGCCGTCGGGTTAAATATGTTTAAATGGGCGGACGGAAACCAGTGGGCTTATAATGTATATATTTCGTATATGTTTTAAAATACATACGGCGGTGCTCTAAACAGTACCGCCGTTTTTTATTCCACTTGGACAAATAGATCATTAACATTTTGTTAACTAAAATAAATTAAAAAAACAGTTCTTAATTCCACGGAAAGCACTATCTTTGCACTATCAAAATAATTCACTTAAAAACATTTAGGATCATGAAAAACTTGAGCAACTTTAAAGCGGAGCTAAAAAAAGCGTTTTTGGCTCAAACGCCTATCAAAGTGGAAGCCCTTTACACAACTACCTTTTTGGAGGGGCATCCCTTACGTGAGAAGTACGACCAAGGAATGATGGTTGACCGTAGGACGCGGGAAACCAAGGTAGCACGGGTACAAACAAATGCCTTTACTACTTGGATGGAAAATTCAAAAGGTGAGTTAGTTGAAAGTTGGATGCAGTTCGGAGCGGCAAGCAGTTGGACATTTAGTGAGGGCAACAAGGCTACCTACTTGGAAATATCAAAATCGGTTGACGTTATTAGTACGGTAAAGTTGACCTACATTTTTTAAGATAGTGAGGGGGGGGCGGACAAAAGTTCGTCCCCCTATTTTATTTAAAGTAAATATAAAACAAGATGAAAAAAGCAGACCTGTACAAAAAGAAAAATCTTGATCTTAAAAATGAAATCATTGATAGTATTATAACCAAAATGGAAAGTATTAAAGCAGAACAAATATGCCTAAATAAAGGTATTAATTTTAATTATATAGATGATGAAAATTTTGAGATTATAAAACATGTATCTATTAATGAAAGGGTATATCTCGATGATGGAAACATTGTTAAAATGTTACCAATACAAAATCTGTTAACAGATCAACTCATTTCCTTATGGGAAAGGATTGAAAAGAAGCAATTTAAAATTGACCAGTTCTCGTACGATTCGATTTTTAAATAAATTTAGTTAGGATATTTGAAAATAGTTTTGTACCTTTGTCTTATTATTTTAATCTTAGTTATTGTTAAGGGGTTGGACGGCGAAATATAGGTTGGACATTTTTCGCCGTCCACTTTTTTCTCACCTATTAAAAAAATATCCTATGCCTATAATCGTAGATGTAATGGGAGTTTAATTGAAAAAATTTTTGCTAAGGTATTGGACAATTCAATTATTCTCCATATCTTTGCAGCACAATAATCGTTCACTTTAAAAATTATAAAGCAATGGTAAAAGCATTTAAAATCAACGTCGAAAATCGCAAGATTGAAGAGATCACAATTAGTTCATTTACAGATATCTCAAAGGAGATTGGGAACGGTTGTGGGTTAATCACCGCGCCAATAATTTTCGATAACGAAGATACCATCTATGTAGATGATGAAGGTATGTACAACGATTACGGTGGTGGTTTTATGATGGAAGATTGGGCGTACCCTTTGGTCGGAAACGGTGTCTTGTTGGGTTCGAATGAAGAAGGTGACAGCTTAGATGTTAAGACCACAAAGGAAGATTTAGAAAAGATGATTAAGTGGGTAAGTCAAGAAATGATTCAAAAATGGATTGATTCAGTACTGTAAAAAATCAATGGTCGGACAAAAAAAACCGACCATTTTTTTTGTATTGTCAACTATTACTTGTATCTTTGCTGAACAATTATAATTCACTTTAAAATTTAAAAAATTATGGGACGTTTTAAAACATTTAATCAATGGGTATTTAAAGGTGTAGATCAAATTGAGTGGTTCGACAAAACAGGTTTAATCGACCTTGACCAAAAATTTGTAGCGCTAAATTTAGATTATACTAAAACAAATTATTACGATGGACATTTAGTTGAAGTTTACAACAAACAACAAGGCTTGATATTCAAAAAGAAATTTCGCTTTAAAGATTATATGATTGATGTAGATGTTACAAACAGCAATTCAATTAATTTTTCAAGTTGGGGGGATGTTTCAGAGGACTACATTTTTAAAGTTTCACATTGGGGAGATAACTCTAAAACAAAAAAATACACGGATGCTATTTTGCGTTTTCTTGAAATTATTTTGTATGAAAAGAAGAGTTAATTAAATAGTAACCGTTCGGGTATAGAGTTATTAAATTGATATAGTTTTATACCCGAACGGGGGTGGACGGCGAAATATAGATTGGACAAATTTATTTTTCGCCGTCCAAATAATTCCCTGTATCTTTGCATCATCATTCACAACAACTAAAATAAAAACTATGGATAAACCTGTTAGTTACGAATTAGCAAAGTTGCTGAAAGAAAAAAAGTTTGATATACCTACTTTTTATTACTATGAAAATGAAAAGTTAGTAGAGCCTTACTTAGAAAATGGAAGTAGTACAGATACTGATTTTAGAGTTGATTTATCAGATTTAAAAGAACTTTTTAACAAGTGGTCTAAAAAAGTTTCAGCACCTACTATTGCAGAGGTTTTGATGTGGTTGTATGAGAAGCATGGTATTTGGATTATTGCTGATCCATCGGTGAACTTTGAATGTTGGGCACCTAGAGTATTCACAAAATCTGATACCAATCTTGGGAAATATAAAGGAGTATTAGAATTAAACTCACCAACAGAAGCCTATGAATCTGCAATAGAATATGTTTTGAAAGAAGTGATAAACTAAGATAGGAAACAAACAGAAAGATTTTTTAGGTGAATATAAAATGGCTCTACTAAAAAGATAGTGGGGCCATATTTTTTTTAAAAAAACATTTGGTGATCTAAAATATTCTCTATATCTTTGCATCATCATTCACAACAACTAAAAAAAATAATATGAAATCGTTTAAGGATTTAAAATTTAAAACAATAGACAGCGAACATGTTACAGGGGTTACAACTTCTTTACATTTTAAGAATGGTTACGGTATTTCAGTTATATGCCACAGCTTTTCTTACGGCGGGAATAGAGGTTTATATGAAATCGCAGTATTAGATTCTCAAGGCAGGCTCACATACGATACTCCAGTTACAGATGATGTAATTGGTTTTTTAACTGAAAATGAAGTAAGTGAAATCATGGAGGAAATACAAAGATTGCCTTCTGTAAACGGATGGAATAAGTCGTTCAAAACGCTATTCAATAATTTAAACAATTTTGTATCTAATTTGTTTAAACAGATTAAATAGAAAACAAACAGAAAGATTTTTTAGGTGAATATAAAATGGCTCTACTAAAAAGATAGTGGGGCCATATTTTTTTAAAAAAACATTTGGTGGACTCAAAGATTCTCTTTATCTTTGCAATACAATTCAATCACTAAAATAAAAACTATGAATTACGAACTAACAGAAAAAAGTATCATAAACAAATATGGGATAAAGCTCTTTCAAATTAGAGCTTTAGTTGACATCGGGGAAATCAAGGCGGGTACGCTCGGTGGTTACATCGAACATACTGGAAATTTAATCAACGATGCTTGGGTTGGGGATGAGGCTCAAGTTTGGGGTAAAGCCGTGGTTACAGATCATGCCCGTGTCGTAAAAGTTTTTAATTTTTTATAGAAATATAGTGAAAAAAATTTAATTTTTTTAAAAGTTTTGCATATTTATTATTATAAATCAATACGTTGTGCAATTAACAGAAACACATATTATAAACAAAAATAACCCATTCTATCAGGAATGTGATTCTTTGGCCTTTAGGTCAAAGAATGTTTATAACTCTGCTCTGTATGCAATAAGACAACACTATTTCCAAAATAAATCTTATCTTTCTCTTTCGGAATCATATAAACAATTAAAAAATACAAGCGATTACAAAGCATTACCAGCAAAGGTAAGTAACGAATGTTTAAAATTGGCTGATAGAAGTTTCAAATCATTTTTTGCTTTAAGAAAAAAAGGATTGGTTGCAAAAATACCAAAATATAAACATTCAACAGACGGTCGACAAATCGTTATCTATGATAAACAGGCTCTAAGTAAAAAAGAATTTACAAAAAACGGAACCATACTTTTATCAAAAACAGATATAAGAGTTAAAACACAAATACAAGACTTCAATATGATTAATCAGGTAAGAATTGTACCATGTTTAAATCATTATAAAATAGAAGTAGTTTATACCAAACAAGAAAAACCAATCCTCGAAAGTGGAATTATATCTGCTTGTGACATTGGGTTAAACAATTTGGCAACCGTTGGTTTTAATGATGGGACAGTCCCCTTTATTGTGAACGGAAAGCCCCTTAAAAGCATCAATCAATATTATAATAAACAAGTTTCTCATTTCAAATCAAAATTAAAAGGCAATAGAAAAACATCAAATAGAATACAAAGAATAACCAATAAAAGAAATAACAAGGTTAAAGATTATCTTCATAAAGCAAGCCGAATTTTAGTCAATCAATTAGTTTCAAATAACGTTGAAACCTTTATTATAGGTAACAACAAAGAATGGAAACAAGAGATTAATTTGGGTAAAAAGACAAATCAAAACTTTGTAAACATTCCACATAGCAAATTTATTGAGATGCTAACCTACAAGTGCAAATTAGAAGGTATAAAAGTGATTATCAGAGAAGAATCATATACTTCTAAATGTTCTTTTTTGGATCTTGAACCTATCTGTAAACATGAAGTTTATTTGGGTAAAAGAGTTAAAAGAGGGTTATTCAGAGCAAGCAACAATAAAAAATTTAATGCTGATGTGAATGGAATGTATAACATATTGAGAAAAGAAGTCCCAAACGCTTTTTGCAATGGGATAGAGGGTGTTGCAGTACATCCAGTAGTCTTAACTATAAAGGAATAATTTTCTATATTATTTCATACTGTATATGAAAATGCCAAAGTCAAAGACTACGCTATCATATTTGGCAATTCAAAAATATATGGTGACAGTCTTGTTGAGGAAAGAGCTGTTGTATCTCGGAACGCAAATGTGTTTGGTCATGCTCGAATTTGTGGCCTTGCTATTGTTAGTGATTATGCAAAAGTAAAAGATAAAGCAACCATTAGAGATGAGGCTCAAGTTTTTGATAACGCTATTGTTTTTGATAACGCTACAATATGTGGTAAGGTGAAATTAGGTGGTTTTGCAAATTTAGGAGGCGAAGGTTATTTGTTTTAATTTTAATTTAAAAAACATTTGGTGGTCTGAAATATTCTCTTTATCTTTGCAGCATAATAATATGGCGGTAAGCTCTACCGTGACAGCCTTTGGAGATGAGCGAAAAAAACTTTAGGGTTTTGGCTTGTCGATGAATTAGGAATCAAACATCAAATGTTTTCATTTGTGTAAGTTTTGAAGAGCGGTGTAAGTCTTTGGGGTTGTAAGGTGGACAGCGAAAAAAAATAATAAAATTCGCCGTCCACCCCAATAATTTCCCCTACCTTTGCAAGACAACTAAAAAATAATATCATGGAACTTAATTATCTTGAAAAACTAGAATACGCGGGTGTTTTTTTAAACTTTATGCCGATTGAACATCGCACACCTGAATTTTGCGAAGCAGCAGTTAAACTTTCTGGTCGAGCTTTAGAATTTGTTCCCGTTGAGCTTCGTACCAAAGAGCTTTGTGAAATCGCGATCAAGAAAAACGGTGGAGCTTTAGAACATGTCCCTATTGAACTCCGTACCAAAGAGCTTTGCGAAATGGCTGTTGAAAGTTATGGGTGGGCATTAGAATTTGTTCCTATTGAACTTCGCACCAAAGAACTTTGTGAAAAGGCCGTTAAAGATTTTGGATGGGTTATAAAATTTGTTCCCGACCATATCAAGACAGATGAATTTTTAAGTAAATTTAATTTGGTTAATTGAAAATAATACTGTATCTTTGCAATACAAATAAAATAAGAAATATCATGTACTTTATAGTTTATAGTTATAAAAACAAAAAGTTTCGGGTTGAGACTTCTGATTATCAGCGTAAACCAAAAGAACAAATTGTATATGAATCTGAATCACAAGCTAAATGTTTAGAAACTGTAAACAAATGGAATAAACATGGAGTTCTTTATTCTGAACCATACGTTGTAATTTTTGACGGTAATACTCACTACATTGCCTGTTATACTGAACAAGTATATGAAAATGAATCAGTAGTTTATAAAGGAAGTAAAAAGGAATGTTTAGAATTTTTGGATACAAAAAACATAGTATCTTAAATTATATGGTTAGGTAGTTGACTCAAGAAAACGTTAGAATTTTTTAGGTGATTGATATTTGGCTCCACTAAAAAGATAGTGGGGCCATTTTTTTTTAATTTTATTTTGAAATGTCAAATATAATCCCTACCTTTGAGGTATTATTAAACTAAACAACATTTATTATGACAACAGGAACATTTATTCTTTCTTTGGTCTGTGGTTTGTTGATGGGTTGGATTATTACAGTATGGATTTTTGATTGGTTGAAGTCCTTAGAGAAATAGTGTGGAGGGGTGGACGGCGAAAAATAGTTATCAAAAAATTTCGCCGTCCAACAAAAAAGAATTACCTTTGCACCATCATTCAACAAAATCGGGAACAGGACATGATCTGAACAACGACATTATGGGATTGGATATGTATTTTTACAAAAAGACCTATGTAAAAAACTGGTCTCACTTTAAACCTGAATATCAAACTCAAGTCGTCACTATGACAGGTGGTGAAGTTCGTGAGGACATTAAACCTGAACGGGTATCTTATATTATTGAAGAGATTGGATACTGGAGAAAGTTCAATGCGCTGCATGGTTTTATTGTTTCTAACTTTGCAGAACAAGATGATTGTAAACCAATATATTTAGATATTTCTAATTTAGAAGAAATACGTAAAGTGCTTGGTGAGGTTTTGGCTATTCTCGAAAAATCTAAAAAAATCCCAAAAGTGGAAAATGTATCGAGTGATAGAGTAATCGAAGAAATTATTTATGACTGTAAAAATGAAATTGAAGCAATATTCCCACCAACGGAAGGTTTTTTCTTTGGAAGTCAGGAAATAAATAATTGGTTTAAAGATAACGTTGAGTATAGTATAGATGTGATAGAAAATGCTTTGAAGGAATATGAAGAACACCCTAAAGTAAGTATGGATTTTTATTACCAAGCCTCTTGGTAATAGTTTCAATTAAGAAAATTTTTTAGGTGAATATAAAACAGCTCTACTAAAAAGATAGTGGGGCTGTTATTTTTTAAAAATAAATTTCTTTTTTACAAAATAAACCATTACCTTTGCACCATCATTCAACAAAAAAAAGATTATGAAGATTTTAATTGACAATGTACCCTTTGATTATTCCAACGGATGTTCTGTTTTGAAAATGAAAAACAATGAATGTCCCTTTGATGAACTGAAAAACGATTGGGATAACATTAAACCGTTAAGTTTCATCGAAATTTCAAAAATAAATAATTTAGAGCAACGTCGCGTTGCAATGAAGTATTTTGAATTGGAGAAACTAATTAACGAAGTGAATCCTACTTTAGTTGCATCTGAATCCCTTAATAAAAGTACTATTTGGATTGATGAGCAAGGGAAAGAAGTAAACCATTCATTCATTGATACCTATGAACTGTTTAGAGTTCCTATTAAAAATATAGAACCTGAAGCAGTTATACATTCTTGGCAAATTCAACATCATTACTATGTCCGTTTCAAAGATACTAGTACTAACAGGTTCTACTTTATTTGGGTAGATATTAACGACGTATTTAATACAAATAAACGTGATTATGGTTTAGAACCACATATCGGTTTTAAGGAAGAACTATTAAAGCATATTACCCCTTATGACTGTGTTGCTTGGACTTGTATGACAAATGTCCCTGAAGGTCAAATTGAAAAAATTATTAGACAAGGGGATTGTTTTTTGATAAAGATTACAAACATTAATTCTTTGCTAATAAACATCTCAAGACATTTAACTGGTAAAGAGTATAGGGAATTACTAGTAGCTGAAAGCTAAAAAACAATTCAAAGAACATTCTAACATTTAAACAATTTTATATGAAACAGAATAAACAAACATTATTGAAAGGTCAAAATAACCTGCATACGCTTTACGGAAATTTCAGTGTAACAACTGAAGACGAATATCAAAACATTGAAGTCAAGGAAACAAGTTTGCTGAAACATGAAGTTCCAAGCGGTGCTAAAGCTGAACATGAAACTTTAGAAGTTCAAACAGGCAACTGGGTAACTGGTAGACAAGTAGAATGGAACCCCTTTAATAGAGCAATTTCTTTGGTCTGGGATTAAAAAAAGTTTTGTAAATTAAAATAAAACCGTTACCTTTGCAGTCTAATTTTTAACAATTTAAAAGCTATTCAAATGGCAAATCCTCTTATTCACTCACAAAGTTCTGTAAAACGCTGGGGAGGCAATGTATCTGACTACATACAAATACATGAATTAATTGATTCCCCGAAGGCTACAATGAATAACAATGCGTCAAGGGCATTAACTCATAACACATGGTTTGCCTACACTATTATACCAAAAATATTCGGATACAATATTAAAAATTCGGATGGGAAGAGCGTTGATACCGTTGATATTGCTATGTTGCATATCTTGGAGGACTTTAAGATGCGATTTTTGCCAACGCCACAAGACTACCTAAAACATTTACAAGTTCAATCTTGGATGTCAAACGGAGTTAAAATGATTGATAACCCTGAAAGCATTGAAACAGCAGACCTTTTTTTGGAGAAACTAAGAAAAGAAAGAGAAGGTATTGTTTCTTAAAATTATTTTTGTACTTTTGCCACATCATTCAACTAAATAAAAAAAATGACACAAGAAGAAAAATTATTGCAACGCTGGAAAGAACTCAATGTTAAAAACGCTACTTTTGATTTTGATTGTGGCGGTGACAGTATGGGTGATACTGAACTCACAATTATAAATAATGATGAGGAACCAGTTGAGGACGAGAATTTTGAAAAGCTGTTAGCATCAGAAATTTACAGAAACGTGGAATTTTATGAAGCATCAGATGGACATTATATCGGTGAAAAAGGTACTGTTAACATCTATTTTGATGATGAATTGAAGGATTTAGTTTACAGTAAAATGAGCACAAGCGAATTAGAAGAACAGAAAACAATTACATTGCCTATTGAATTAACTGACAAGGAAGTTGATTTTTTAAACAACCATGTTTCTGTTATGCGCAATTTTTCTTGGTCTGGTGGTGAGGAAATTATTTACAAAAATGATTTTATTCTCACATCTGAATTAGAGGATATTCAAAAGGGAATTGAAGCAAAGTTTTTAGAAGTAATAGATAATGGAGATGAACTTGATATTGAAGATGATATACATTTTGATAGCCTTAGTTACAGTACTATACATCCAGACAAAGTAGTGATTGAGCCTATAAAGATTTATGAGAAGGATTCAAAGTTTTATATTGATTTATATGTTAGTTATTCTTATACTGTTTTTGATGAGTATTATTAATAACGTGCAGTAGAGATTAAATTGGTTTTTTTAGGTGGACGGCAAAAAATAGTTATCAAAAAATTTCGCCGTCCAATTTATTCCCCGTAACTTTGCAGCCTATTAATTAACTTAAAACATTCAAAGAATGACAACAAAAACAAAAATCGAACTGGTTGCGCTTTTCAAATCTTTAGGTGAAAGCGTAACTTTTGAAACCGTTCCAAACCGCGATTTTGATGGTAGCTTCGAGGATTTTGGCGAGTTTAAAATCTGTGGCGATATGCAAACCATATCAACTGAATATGGTAATCTTGCCGAACTTGAGGAAGAGTTTGTTAGACTGGAAGTAGCAGCAGATGAGCTGTTGCCTAAACTTGCAACTCAACCTGAAAATGAAAGGATTGATCGCATCAATTTCCTATTTATTTTAGACTAAAGCCAAACAGCAAGTTTTTTTTAAGACTTGCTGTTTTTTTTTAAATTTATTTTTGGTAATGCCAACTATTAATCGTACCTTTGTAAGGCCAAACGGTTGGTACAAGATCCTCCAAGTGAGATAGATGGGGTAGGATTAATCCAACCCTACGCCATTTTTAAAATGTTAATGATTTGTTAATGCGCTTGGTTATATCAAATACTTTCCGTACCTTAGCTCTTTGATTCTGTTTTTGAGGTTTTCATATACGTTAAAAAAAATATGTAACTTTTTTTCAGCTAAATTTATATAACTGTTGGTAATGTCAGATATTCGTTATATCTTTGCATCATCATTCAATCACAGGGTATTAAATTACCCACAAACTTAATCACTTATGAATACGAACAAAAAAGAGGCTGTTATCTTTAACACCATCAACGACGGTGGAAGCGCTACATTTGCAACTATTGTTGCAATGGTAGAACAAAAGATGCTAAAGCGTAACAATCCCCTCAAGGATGCTCTTATTGAAAAAGAAGTTAAATATAACTTTCTTTTGAACGCTGTTTACCAAAACGCGGTTAACAAACAATTAGAGCGGGAAGGCAAAGAAGCCAACTTTGAAACGTCCTCAAATTGGCATGAGAAGGTTTACGACGGTATCAATGGTTCCATCGTTCGCAACAAAAAAAGCCCTGAAAACACCTACCTTTCAGGTATTGTGAAAGATTCAGAAGTTTTTGGGTACTTTGTTGACGGTGTACCAGCGACGGCAGATCAGGTTGAAATTATCAAACAATTTCGCCAAAAGTCAAGCAGCGCGGGAAATCAAGGTTTGGAAAAAGAAATTATTTTCCGAACTATCAAAATTTCCAATATTAAGGAAGTTCGGTCGAACGGTTCCGTTCTGAAATTCAAGTTGGAACGGTAGGTTTAAAAACGGTAGCGGTCTTATAAAATAGGCCGCTACCTTTTATTAAGATATCCTATTTGTTAATGAATTGTTAACGGCAAAATAAGTAGGTAAAATGTCAAATATTACCCGTAAATTTGCATCACAATAA
>Ga0181556_1002114_pt1 | contig 18690 bp, 10 predicted proteins | sample 011ome_14_FD_148651 | JGI IMG/M metagenome (GOLD analysis project Ga0181556, IMG submission 148651) | Coastal salt marsh microbial communities from the Groves Creek Marsh, Skidaway Island, Georgia - 011505AT metaG (spades assembly) | ecosystem: Environmental > Aquatic > Marine > Intertidal zone... | reverse complement strand
TGAGAAAGAACTCTCCTCCTTTTTTCGGGATTGATGAGTTCTTTCGCGACGACGCGAGAGATCAGAGAGAGAATAAGAGAGAGGATGAGAAAGTTTGCCCGCGACGACAACAACAACGAACGCCTCCTCGTCTGCGATGAAAGATGCGCGTAAAAGAAGTAGTCGTGTGTTTGTGTTTTGTCTGAGAGAGAGATGAATGAGGAGGAGCACACAAATGTGACACAAAAGGACAGACAAAAAAGAAGGAAAAATTGGGTGCTTCATTTCTTGCTTCGCGGGGCGCGCAAGACTGAGAAAGGGAAAGTGCTGGCGTGAAGGTACTTTTGTACGGGTATGTATTTATGCGCTAAGGACTATGAGAGAGCTAATGTTGAGTACGCATGTGGTATTTTAAACTATGACGTTGACGATACCTCTTCTCGCAAACATGGCACTCGTACGGCCTCTCGTTCGTGTGAATACGCTTGTGCCTTTTCAAATGACCAGATGTACGAAAAGCTTTATCGCACACATCACACTCGTACGGTTTCTCGTTCGTGTGAATACGCATGTGCTCTTTCAATTTACCAGATTCACGAAAAGCTTTATCGCAAATATCACATTCATACGGTTTCTCGTTCGTGTGAATACGCTTGTGCCTTTTCAAATGACCAGATGTACGAAAAGCTTTATCGCACACATCGCATTCGTACGGCCTCTCGTTCGTGTGAATACGCATGTGCGTTTTCAAATCACCAGCTTGAGTAAAACGCTTCTCGCAAACATGGCACTCGTGTTGCCCTCTCTTCCTCTTCGTTCCTTTCTTAATAAAAGTCGTTTCTTCTTTTCGCATCTGTTGACTCGCCTCGAGATCATCGTCCTCGTCAGGAATCCTCAAACACAAAACCGGTTCTTCTTCTTTCTCTTCTTCTTCTTTATCTCTCGCATCCATACTCGCCGGCACCTTCAAAACCGTCCTCGCGTTCACCGCGCGTTTCGGATGTGGATTCTTTCTTCGCCCCATATGTTATTAGTATTAGTATACGAGACTTTGAAGAATAATGCGCAATGTGATGTGTGATCAGAGAGGAGGAAAAAAAAAAGTAAGAAAATATGTCTTGCTTCGATCCCTTTTGCTCGAAAAAAGAAGAATTTTTTTTTTTTGCGAGAAACTTGCTTCACTTCTTGCTTCAATCCTTTCTTGCGCAAAAAGGAATATGATGATGATGTGTGCGAGCAGTGCGAGTACCACTGGACACGGCGCGCACATGAGGCGCACGAATACTAACACTAACGCGAGGAGAGTGTTTCAGAGGCGAAACTGTTTCACTTCTTCCGGCGAGTGCGGGAACAACAACGGGCGAAGATTGGCGACGATTGTCAAAGCGGGGTGGGGAAAAAAGAAAGAAACGATCGAACAATCATCATCATCATCGAATCCAGCGATGAGTATTCCGCAGCAAACGACGGGAGGAGGAGGAGGAGAGCAGCAACAGTATTACCCGCCGATGCCACCGGCACCACCGCAGTACCAACCAGTTCCGGTTCAATATCAGCAACAACAACAATCGTCTTCTTTACCACCCGTTGCGTCGGAGTTCGCGCCAGGGGATGCGAATCAGACGGCGGCGGTGCAGCAGGTGGTACCGCAGCGGCAATACTACGCGCCGCCACCTCCGGTGAAAGAGAAAGGATCCATCCCACCGTTCTTGTACGTCGGGTTAGGCGTCGCGTTGGCGGTGATTGTCCCGAAATTTTTAGCCGGGAAGAAGCAAGACATGCAGTCGATGATGATGCAACAGATGATGAAGCAGTTTACGAGTCAAGCGGGCGGGATGCCGGGGGGGATGCCGGGAGGGATGCCGGGGATGCCGGGGGGGATGCCGGGGATGCCGGGTAGTGGGGACGCATTCCCGCCATTTCCGGGAATGCAACAACCACCGCCACCGCCAAAACCGGCGGCGACGACGCAAAGGTATACGGATACGACGGCGACGCCGGTGACGCCGCCGCCGCCGAGTTCTAGTTCTAGCGCCGCTTCGACGCCGTCTTCTTCCAAGAGAGGTTCGGCGACGAAGACTGTGGATACGGTATCTGATATTGAAGAAGAGAAAGCAGAAGAGCCGGAGTTGACCTGGGTCGGTGAGTCTTCTTCTTCTTCTTCTTCTTCGACGCAAGAGGCGCCGAAGAAATCGTTTTTCGAAGACACCGTGGAAACGGAAGCTAGCACGTCCTCGAGTAGCAGCAGTCCATTCCAAGACGCCGCCGATATGCCGGACGAGGAAGACGACGAAGCGTCTTTAGAGTACATGAAAAACATGATTCGCAATCCGGAAATGCAAAAGTTGATGTACCCGTACCTCCCGGAGTTCATGCGCAACTCAGAAACGTTCGAGATGCTCTTGAACAACCCGCAATACAAGGATCAACTTAAAGGTATCATGAAATCTATGAAATCGAGCGGTGCGATGCCAGGTGCTGGTATGGGCGGCATGGGTGGCGGTGCAATGCCGGACATTAACTCGCCGGAGGTGCAAGAGCAATTCGCGCAAATGGGCATGAAACCTGAAGACGTGTTGACGCAAATCATGCAAGATCCAGAGTTGGCGAGCGCGTTTCAAAACCCGAAAGTGCAAGCGGCGGTGATGGATTGCTCGGCGAACCCGATGAACATTACGAAATACCAAAACGATCCGGAAGTTATGAAGACGTTTGAAAAGTTAGCAAGTTTGTTCCCTCAAGCCGGAGGAGGTGCGCCGCCGCCGGGTATGTTCTAAAACCGCAGAAGAATTAAGAAAACTAACAACACCTACTTAGCGCGTGTGAATTATTTCTTCCTCTACAATCATCATTTACTTAACTTAAAATACAAAGATCTAATAAAACTATATGCGCGTGTGCGGAAAAAATCAAAAGTACTCCGCGCCATTTTCGCGCGCCGCTAATCGTTCGCGAGACTTTGCTAATCGCGTCGGTAACAGCTGACTCCCGTTCGAATCCCCCCATCTCAACAACTTCCTCGGGTTTTTCCCAAACACTCGCATCGCGACGTTGGTCAAAACGCCCAACCTGGCGCAGACAAATACTTGCGCCAGGACCGTTAAAACGAAAAACCATCGGTAAAAAGATCTCGAACTCTCTTTCTGTTTCCTCAATTGCTTCCTCTTCTGCCTCTCTTTTGATCCCATCCTAGATTTTCGACGCGCGCTTCTCAATTGTTTCTGAATCTCTTGCGTCGGTTGTTTGACGATGTCGTCGTCGTCTCCAAAGTCGTCGTCTGAATCGTCGTCGTCGAAGTCGTCGTCATCAATCACCGCTTTCCCTTTGTTCCGTTTCATCTTCTCCAGCTTCTTCGCCTCGGCAATCTTCTTTTTCTTCGCCAACGCTAACTTCTCCCGTCTCTCTTTTTCTTTCTCAATCAACCTCTCCTTCTCTAACATTGGATCTTCAATCTCCGGCACGTCCTCGCTCCCAATCGGCAAATCCTCCGTCTGATCCTCTCTCACGGGATAACACCGCATCCTTGCCGCGGCGTCGTCGTCCTCGTCCTCGTCCTTCGGCGCATCTCTCGCCACGTACCCAACGTCGCACTCGCACGATCCGTGCTTCGCGTTGCACCTCGAATTCTTCGGGCATCTATTAAAACACGCGTCCTCGTTGCCGTCTTCGGCCCACTTGGCACCGCGTTCCCACCTCGCCGTCGCCGCCGCGCGCTCGTCGCAACACAACTTTTCCGTCGGTTTTTTCGTTCTCCCGTGTATCAGTTTGCCGAAAAAGCTTGACTCGCACTCTACCGCTTCTCGAACGGTGACGACGTTGGTAGCCGTGCGACTGCTCGATGGACACGTCGCGGACCAGGAACATCCGGTCCAGAAACATCCCTCGGGTGCTGCTTCCCGTTGTTTCTCCTCTCTCTTTTTTGCAGAAGAAGAAGAGGCAGCATCGTCGTCATCATCATCATCATCGTCATCGTCATCATCGTCATCATCCTTCTCGCTCCCGTTCGTCAAAGTGGACTTCCCAAGAAGTGTTCGTCTCTGCTTCATCATCATCATCACCTCCTCCTCATAATCATCATCATCATCCTTTTCGCTCCCGTTCGTCGTCAAAGTGGAGGACTTCCCAACACGCACTGTTCGTCCCTGCGTTCTCTGATGCTTCGTCGTCGTCGTCATCATCACCGATGAAGAGGATGATGATGATGTTGCATCCCCTAAAACGAATCCCAAGAGAAGGATGAATAAAACCGTCGAAAGGAGACGAACGTGTTGTTGTTTCGACCTCCCGAGAGGAAATGAGAAAGACGACGACATCGTGTGCGAGAGGGCACAACGATGATTCGTACAGCAGGTTTTCGCGCGCTCCGTCTCCGCGTCTCTCTCTCTCTGCGTGTAAAGTCTTTTGTGTGGGGAAATTTGAATTCTATGTGAGTTTTACAAGCTTCTTTTCTAGAGTGCGTTTGCTACATGTTTCGCGCGCGTATGTTTTATACCATCGAATTGGAATTACTCTTATTCTGATTATGGCACGTGTAACTCTCCGTGCTCGTATCGCCAGCCAGGTGGGAGAGGACAGTTGTTGTCGAGGAGGTATTGTACACATTCGGGTTGGATGTTCTTGTGCGCGGAGTATACGGCGTAACAGTTCCAAGGCGCTTTGGCTGTTTCGCGCAAGTACTTCAAACAGTCTAAGTGGCCGGACTTGGCCGCCAACATACACGCATCTTTGTCATATTCATCATACTTACGCTCAACAAGATATTCGAGTATATGAAGATGACCATTTAAAGCTGCCCAAGCGGCAGTATCAGAATCCCACGGCGCTTTGGATTCTTCGCGTAAGTATTTGAGCATCTCGAGATGACCATTTCTGGCAGCAAACTCACACGCTCCGTAACCGAGAGGACACTTATTTGCAACGCAATACTTTACCATTTCCAGATTACCTTGACGTGCGGCCGCATCAATCGTCCATTCATCGCACTCACACTGTTTCTCCTCTCGTATCCACTTGAGCAACTCGAGTTTATTCGTTTTAGCAACTTGCCAGCAGAAAGATGGTTCGGTCCAGTCACCCTCGTACAACGGTATATGCTCCCACACAAACTCCAAAGTCGATATCGACGACATCTCTCTCACTTTAAACTTCTTTCTCAACTCCGACTTGCGGGACGATCTCTTAATCAACTTTCTCGTTTCACTATTCACGTCGTACAAGAATTTCACATCGTTCGAATTCAATCTCGGAAGAATGTGTTTGAAACAAACATCGTCGTTATCATTCACGACCAAACCCCACAAAGAATCTCTCTCCCCAACGTCTCCTCTTCCGCGCTTTTTTGCGCGCCTCGTGGTCGCTCCAGACAAAGAAGAACGAGAAGAACGCGTCATTCTTTCTCTCTTTTTCCCCTTGAAAGCGTGGGGAAATTGTGCCGCATTTCTCGCCACTAAATCTCGTCCCCTAATGCACGGACGACGGCGAACACTCCTCTCCGGGCTGTCGCTCCTTCGACAACAAAGGAGGAAGCGTTTTCCCGTCCTCGAGTGTTATTCTTGCCCGTCAGATACTACTCGCGACAGAAACAGTGGTGGTGTTCGGTTCGTTTCGCGACGATGGTGGTCGTCTTCGGGAACATCAACACCAAACGCAGAAGCGGAAACCCGCGTGAGCTTTGCAGAGTTGAAATCCAAAACGAAACACTTATACAATCAAATCCCGATCGAAAACGTCCGGAACTTTTCCATCGTCGCACACATAGACCACGGGAAATCAACTCTGGCGGACAGATTGATGGAACTGTGCGTGGCAATCGAGAGTAACAAGACGGGGAAGAGTGGTGTTGGTTCTGTGCCTCAACTGCTGGACAGACTCCCCGTGGAGAGGAAACGAGGGATAACGGTGAAAGCGCAGAGCGTGGCTTTGTTGTATCGACACTCGCGAGACAGAATGGTCGGAAGGAAAGAAGGAAAAGAGAGCGGCGAGAACATGTATAAAGATCCGTCGAAGTGGTACTTGTTGAATTTAATCGACACTCCCGGACACGCGGATTTCAGCTTTGAAGTCTCTCGCTCGCTGAGCGCCTGTCAAGGATGCGTGTTGTTGGTGGACGCGACGCAAGGGGTACAAGCGCAGACGGTGGCGACGTTTTATCAAGCGTTCGAGAAAGATTTGAAGATTGTAGCGGCGTCGAACAAGATCGATTCGCCGTTGGCGGATGTGGAAGGGAGCGAGAGGCAGATGGAGATGATTTTTGGAATTGAGAAAGCGTCGAGGATTTCGGCGAAGAGCGGAGAGAACGTGGGGGAGATTTTGGATAGGATTGTGGATGAGATTCCGCCGCCGCCAATAGCAACGACGGCGGCGGATTCCTCACCGGATGATGGTAATTTTCTTCGAGCGTTGTTGATTGATTGCGATTTCGATAAATATCGCGGCGCGGTTAGCGTCGTCCAAGTCGTCGATGGCGTTCTCAAAGTTGGCGACGCCATCGAGTCGTTTGAGTCGGGGAGGAAAGCGGAAGTGTTGGAGCTTGGCGTGCACGCGCCGGAGATGATGTCGTTAAAATCGCTTCAAAAAGGGAACGTCGGGTACGTAATAACGTCCGACCGCGATGTCAAGGCGCAAAGAGTTGGGGATACGTTATTCAACCGAAAAGAACGAAAACGAGAAGCGGTGACGCCTTTAGTTGGATTCAAAATGGCGAAACCGATGGTGTTTCAAGGGATCTTCCCGTCCTCGGCGGATGATTTTGAGAAATTGCGCGAATCTGTTTCACGATTGACGTTAAACGACGCTTCCGTAGAGGTCTTTCCGGAAGTTTCTGCCGCGTTAGGTCCGGGATTTCGATGCGGATTTTTAGGATTGCTCCACGCGGAAGTATTCACGGACCGATTGCGAGAAGAGTTTGATTCCGACGTCGTCGCCACGGCGCCGACGGTACCGTACAAACTGACCAAAATGTTCAACAAAAGCAACGCGAAAGAACTTATTCTCGCGGATAGCGGTGACAACAACGATGAGCTCGATCCCGACGACCAAAAAATCGAAGGCATCAAATCCGTCAACGTTATCACATCCCCTCTCAGTCTGGAAGCCAACGCCGGTTTACCTCGCGATACGAGAATCCAGGAACGTTTAGTGGAGGCAACCATAATTGTTCCCACTGAATATACGGGCAAAATACTCGAATTATGCAACGAACGAAGAGGCGAAGCCTTGGAACACTCGCAAATCGACAGTCTCCGCGCGATGCTCCGTTACAAACTCCCCTTGGGCGAAGTCGCCTCTGACTTCGCCGACGAACTCAAATCTCGAACCAGCGGCTACGCAACCTTCGATTACGAACTCGCCGGCTGGCAATTCGCCGATATCTGCCGTCTCGACGTCCTGGTCAACGGCGAAGTCGTCGACGCCATGGCCACCCTCTGCCACCGCTCCAAAGCCGTCGACATTGGCAAAAAAATGGTCAAAAAAGTCAAAGAAGCCTTACCGAGACAGATGTTCGAAGTCGCCGTGCAAGCCTCGCTCTCGGGTAAAATCATCGCTCGAGAAACCGTCTCCGCGATGCGCAAAAATGTTCTCGCCAAGTGCTACGGCGGAGACGTCTCGCGCAAGAAAAAACTGTTGCAAAAACAAAAAGACGGCAAGAAGAGAATGCGCAGGATGGGCAACGTCGACATCCCGGCGGACGCTTTCGCCGGCTTGTTGAGCGCGAAGTAGTAGGAGTAGGGTAAAATAAATAAACGTATTTTTTAGAAAAGTAGTAGTCATAGAGAGCAGTAGTAGTAATAGTGTAGCAGAGTTCTCGCGTGCGAGAGCGTAGAGTGATGATGTTGTGTAAAACGAATATTCAGCGATGTGCGTCCTCGCAATACCATTGAGAAAACTGAACACCAAAACTTCAAAGAATTCAACACGCATTCGTAGTAAAAAGCAAACGGTGAAGAAGAGCGCACGAACATGCCTGCCTCCTCACCACCACCACCGACAAACAGCAACAACAGCGTCGCGCATTCGTCTCCTCTTTTACATCGCGTTTCGGTCGCTCGACTCCCCGAAACGACGACATCATCATCATCATCGACGACGCAAAATGCGACCAAATTCTTCGTCCAAATCACGACGCAATCGAACGCGAAAAACTACGTCGCCAAGTGCCGGAACCACCGCACTCCTGCGAAAAAGAAGACGAACGAGAAGAACAGTAAACGGGAGAAGACTTTTATGAGAGAAGAGGAGGAGGAAACGGAGGAAGAGGAATACGAATCTCTGTTTCGCGTGAAGAGAGAATTTCCGGACGATTTCCTCTCGTTTCGAAACGAATTGCGAAAGGCGTATCCGGGGTGCGTGGTGCCGAAACTGTTTCGTCGTCCGAGTCGACGCGACGATGAGAAGGCAGACGAACAAGGACAACAACAAGAGGGCGACGCGGAGCTCTTTTTGCGCCGGTGCTGCGAGTCGCCGACGATTGCGCTGTCGAGGATGTTGGAGAGCTTTTTGACGGAAGGCGTGTTTACGGCGTCGGCTGTCGCCGCGAGTACTGTCACGACTACGAGTTCCGGATTGGATGCCGAGTTAAAAGAAGTTTGTAACGTGTTGGCAGAGGACGCGGATGTGAGAGCGGTGAAGGAAGAGCAGGAAAGGCGGGGGCGGTTTTCGGCTTCAGCGTGGTTCGCGTCACTATTTAACAGCGGAGGTGCGAGTGGGAGTAATAGAGGCAGCGCGAAAGAGAGGAAGTACACGCGAACTCGGCACACGGTGCTGAAAGATGAAGATCCGACGTATTTACAAGTGATCACCTACGCCTCGAAGCTCGACGAGCAGTGCGAAGCTTTCGTGCGAAGCGCGGAATTGTACATCGATCAGCTCGAAAAACGCGTGAACGCGACGAAACTACGAGATTTAGGCGAGGCAGCGTTGAAGATGGGACAGAGCGAAGAAGGTTGGGGGAAAGCTCTACAAAAACGCTCAAAAAATTATTCCTTGGGGTACACCTTGCACGCACTTTCCGATTGCGCGGAATCGATGACATTCACGGGTACAGCGAGTGAGTTGAGGGCGTGTGAAGCGCTTCGTACTTTAGTTCCGTCTTTTGAAGATTGCAGGCAACGCGTCGAAGCGATTCGAGAAACGTTCGAAGATCGGACGACGGCGCTTTTGCACTACCAAATCGCCTGCGACATTTACGACGAGGTCATCGAGACGCACGGACGCGCCGTGGCAAATATACATCCGGAGTGCTTGGAAGCTGACGCTAAGAGAGAGATTAGGCGCAAGACGTATGATCTTATCGTCGAAAGAACGAGGGAAGAATATGCTCGCTGGCACGCGAGCATTGGAGTTGATATGACGCGCTCCTTGAGAGCGTTTGCAAAGACGCGCGCCATACTGTGTCGACAGGACGCGGAATGTTGGGAAATGATGCTGAGAGATCCCATAGGCGACGGTGACGTGAAAATGGACGATAGAGTAGGAGTAGATGATCGAGCCGAACGCGAAATAGAAGCTGCGGTGCGAGAGGGTGGTCGCGAACAACAACCTCGAGGAAAGCTATTGAGCACGAAGGAAAAGTTACTCCTGGAAAAGAATGCGAGACGAATACAACGCATGGAAAAACGACGTAAAAAAGAAGAACGAGAAGTACTCAGAGCGTGGAAGAGAGAGGCAAAGGAGGCTATCGCCAATGGACAAAACGTGCCTGAAATGCCTACGTTGAATGAAGAGAAGACGAAGACGAAGAATGGTAATAGTAACGGCGATGCTGAGAACGGAAACGAAGAAAACACAAAGAACGATTTTGGTGGAAAAGACAAAGCTTTTTCTTCTTCTGCTTCTTCTTCTTCTTCTTCTTCTTCCATGCCTTCATCAGCGACGACGACTGCGACGAAGACAACATCGTCGTCTCTTTTTAATTCAGTCGAAGAATCGTCGAGGCGGGAGTTGAACGTGTCTGTGGAAGTATCGGAAGGTGCGAACTATGCTCCAAATGTTACAAAAGGAGAAGAGCAGCAGCAGCAGCAGCAGCAGCAAGAGAAGTCGTCACAAAAAATTTTGCTTTCGAGACCGCCGCCAGAACCGTTCGCCGCTGTGAAAACGGAAGAAGCGTCGATTAGCGAAGGTCTCGCCGCGATGAAAATGGCCGCAGCGGCTGAAGACGAGAACGATTCCGAAGAATGGAGCGACTAGAACGTCGACAGAGTATCAATGTTTTACAATAATGTGTAATAATAAAAGCAGTGCTATATATTTAACTACGTCGAGCGAAGAAGGACGCTTTCGTGAACCTCTTTAGGCGGGATTGAAAATGTCTCTCTGGAAGAGTTCAAGCGATCGTCCACGACTTCGCTGGCGAGCTTTCCGCTTAAAATTGCGCCTTCCATGCTCCCTAAATACTTTTGTGACGTGAAATCTCCGGCGAGAGTGAAATTCCGTATCGGCGTAGATTGAGAGGGGCGAAATTTGTTCCGCCCGGGTATCGCTCGGTACACCGAACGAGGCGTTTTGACGACAGCTGATTTCAATAAATTGGCGTTTTTTATTTCGTCGGGAAACAAGCGCTCGAGTTCGAGCATGGTCGCCGCGACGATTTCTTCGTCGGATTTTTTGATCCAGTTGACCTCCGCGCCGCTTTGGGCGTCGCAAGGCGCAAAGACGAGTTCGAGCATCGTCTTCTCTTTGTTTTCGTACTCTTTGCAACACTCGCTCATGTCAGCGTACACGCTGAGTAACGTTGATCTCGAGAAGACCAAGCCGTCGTACGGTCGAAGCTTCCTATCGAACCACAAGTGTACGTTGATAACTGGAACACCGGAGAGTTCGTCCAGTTGTTTGAAAAAAGGCATCGTTTTCCACGCGGTTGGAAGGTACAGTTTTAAAGCGTCGACAGACATGGCCGAAACATACATATCTGCCGTCATGATTTCATCTCCTTCACCTACGCGAACGCCGATGACTTCGTTGCTCGCTTCGTCGATCATAATCTCCCGCAAAGGCATCCCGACGATAACCTCTCCTTTGGTCCCATTCTCGTTGTTACCTTCGATGTACTCTTTCATCGGCTTACACAACCTATCGGGCTGATTCCCGTCTAAAAAAGCCGTTTTTGACCCGTCCGTTTCGTTAATAAACCGGTTCATCGCGGTTAAAATGACCGTCATGCTCAACTTATCCGAGTCTATGAAATCTAACGCCTTCCCCATCGCGATGAACAATTCCTCCGAAACTCTCTCCGGCATCCCATTTTTCTTCATCCACTCGCTCACGGAAAGTTCATCCTGCGCGTCGATATACTCTTGTCCACCAATAAGCATCGGTAACAGCGGCACGCCCGTTTTTATCTTCTCCTCCCAACTCAACATCTTATCGTTTTGTAAGATCGCTGCGGCCATATTAAACGGCGCCGGTACATTCTCCGGGAACCAAAACTCCGTAAACTCCCCCGGGTAATCTTGCATCGCGAAACACATCGTGTGTTTCTTCCACTGTAACCGGTCTTCGATGTTTAATTCCTTGAATAAATTCATCATGTTCGGGTACGCGCCGAAGAATATATGCAGACCGGTTTCGATCCAATCCCCGTCTTTGTCTTGCCAGGCGGACACTTTCCCGCCTAAAATTTTCATCCTTTCAACCACTTTCACAGAGTAGCCTAAATCGGTGAGATATTTCCCAGTAGATAAACCAGCTAACCCGCCTCCGATGACGATGACGCTTTTCTCTTTGTTCTTTCCCGAGTAGTTCTTGGAAAGCTTTCCTGAGAGTTGTTTCGCGCGTTGATAGTTCTCGTTAGAGGTGACGTCCAAGTTTGGTTTTGGATAATCTTTTGCTTTGCATCGGACATTTGTTCTCGTTGTTCTTCTTCTTCTCGACGACGACGACGAACACGACGCTTTGCTCGTCCTCGCCAACGATGATGCGTTCCTTCCGTTCATGGTAGTGTTGATGCGTGTTGTGCTTTAATGCGCGTGCAATAACAGAATGAAGTAATTTGTTTCCAATTTGCGATACAAAAAACTCCCCCAACTGCCACGTAAAGAAAGAAGAAGAATGAATCTCCTCCCTCCGTTTTCGTTCCTCTTTCTCTTCCTTTTGACGACTTTGACGAGGAGAGTTTCGGTTTTAGTTTCGGTGAGCGCGGTGAGACCTCCTCCGGAAGCGCAGCCGCTGATCGATGCCGCCTTAAAGTTGGAGTCAAAGTCAGACCGCTTCGGGGAAATCAATCTCGTCAACGACATCGAAGAGGAAGAAAGAAAGGACGACGATGCACCCGTGTCTTCCTTTTCCGAGGAGAATAACAACATAAACAACAAATATTTAAACGCAGAAACCGAGTTACCTCGATGCGCGATGCATTTATACCGGCACATATCGAAAGTTGGAGGGACGACTATTCGCTTCATTTGGGACAAAAACGTCGTCATGGGAGACTGGGAGTATCCAATAATATACGGCTTCGAAGAGCAACAGTGGACGGATTTATTACAAAGATGGAAAGCCGCAGCCGAGAAATTTAAGTCAGGAGAACGCTCGGTTGGACCTCGGACGCTTGTGGAGTTGAGAGGGAACTGGCCGTCGAATTGGCCGGCGCAACATTTCCAGACGCGGATTATGCCGGATATCGACGGTTTGAAGAAAGAATTCGGCGAAGGGTCGGGGTACGGATGCGAGATCACAACTTCGGTGTTAATTCGCGAACCGACGAGTCAAACGTTATCGTTTTACGAGTATTACATTAGGAAGCAGCAAGAGCAAGATCCGGGAGAGACGAAAAAGATGTGGCCAGGGGTTGTCGGGAAGGAAAGTTGGGGATACGATATCGGCGATTACGTGGCGAGCGGGAGAGCGACAAACGGACAAGTGAGAGAGATTTTGGGGAATAAATGTACGAGTAATTTGAGAGAACCTGGATACGAGACGGAGTGGATGGATGCGACGAATAAACCGGTGAGGACGCACGCGCGGCCAATAAGTAAGGAGTGCGAAATCACCGAGAGCGATTACGAGCAGTTTGAGAAAGTTCTCAAATGGTTCGATATCGTCGGCACGACGGATAACTTTGACCACTTTTTGTTGACGCAAAGCCGCACGGCTGGTGTTCGATATCCGCAGTATAAAAAATCAAATTCAGGAAAGCACAAACGAGAGTGGGACCCGGAGGTAAAGGCGAAAGTAGAGCACGCGACGACGTTCGATAAAAGAGCGCACGAGTTGGCCAAGCGGTTGCAACGCGAGCAAGTGGAAAAACTCTACGGCAGTTGGGAAACGTTGGACGAGCGATTCGTCAAACCGTTCAAATCGAAAACCGAAGGACAGTTTGTCGGCGGCAAACCTCCAAAAAGTCTCTACAAGTGGGTAAAAACGAGCGAAGCGATGGCCGTGGACGCCGCGCCGGTCGTTCCAGACTGTTGGACCGACGATACCGGAGGCGGTCAAGCGACCGCATACATCGTCTTCGAGCCCGTCGCCATGGTCGATAAAAGCGTGAATTTGCACTGCATCAAAGGATGTAACTTTGATTCTTAGTGTGTGAGAGAGATTATAATACTATTATAGCTGTTTTGTATCTGAGCGCTCTTCGCATCTCTCTTTCTTTCTAAAGGGCAGTCGCTTCATTTTCTCGTCAGAATTTGGGAAAAAGAATATAAAATTCACTTTCGAGGACGACTTTTTACCGACTGCGGAGTAAAGGAAAGTCTCGCGACTCGTGGTTCTTCTTGGCGCGTCTCAAACATTTTCGATGATACTGTCGTGCCAAGGTTTCATCTTGTTTCTCTTCTCCTGCGTCGTGGTGATGACGACTTCGACGGAGATGAATGCATTCGTTTCGGGAGATTCTTCAATTCAATTATACTCAAAAGAAGACATCAAGAAGCAATGTTTCAACGCCATGCGCGACTTTGATCCACCGTGCAAATTTCAGACGATTTTATACAGCGTAAACAGCTCGCATCCGGAAAATTGCGCGCATTGCGTCGCGGAAAGGGGTAACTTTGGCGGGAGTGCTGACACGCGTTTTCGTAACAGAATTAGTGGAAGTGGTCTCTCTGCTAGAGCTTTTGCGGGCGAAGACGACGAGGGCGAGAGTGACGACGAAGAAGACAAATGCCCGCTCGGATGGTCCGGTGTGGATTGCTCCGTGTGCGATGTGTCCAATTCGTGTCCGTCTATCGTGGTAAACGGGAAAAAACGGAACCCGATTGGATGCACGAAGGATTGTTTTTTACCGACGACGGAGGAATTGTCGATACCGAGGAGGACGAAAAATTTGGACGCGGATCAAAACCGATTAGTTCCCGAGGCGAGCTTTGAAGCCGGGAAGGTGTTTTCGTGTCAATGCGGAGGAGATGCCAAGACGGATTCGTATTGTATGTTTCAGAAGGATCAGTCGTTTTTGTTTCACGTGGTCGCGGCGAGCGGAATGAAGGAGAGGGAGGAGGAGGAGTTGAAAGTAGGGGTGTCGTCGTCTTTCGAAGAAGCGGCGAGAATAGGAATGAGGGCGAGTGATAGTATTAGAAGTGGAACGAATAGTAACGGTGATAACAGCCGAGAAGTTGAGATCAACGTGCGCGCGTACGGTGGTATGCCTACGCAAGATAACGGTAATTATCCGGAGTGGAAATACAAATTCGCCTCTGCGGCGGTATGGGACGCAAATTTTACAAAGTGCACGTACAGCGTGGAGAAATGCAGAGCACCGTATCCGAGCGATCACACGTGCGTGTTGTATGATTGTACGGCTGGGAAAACGGCGTGTCCTCCGTCCGATGTCGAGAAGTGTCCTGGTAGAACCGCCATGAAGTGTGGGACGAACGAAACGGACAACTCTACCGATACGCTTTTTTGGCAACATCCCTGCAACCCACTCGTGACACCGGTGAGTGATCGCGGGATGCAATTTTGGTGCGATATTAATGCGACAAAAACAAGCGACGGCAGTAACGTGTGTTATTGGACGCAACCGGGAGTAATTCCAACGCTGGCGGTAACTTGTAGGGTAGGTAATTGCGTGTACGAAGAGCAGACGATGGCGAAAGAAAATTGGTGTTCGTTGGAGGAAACGGTGCCAGTATATTGGACGGGCGATGCGTTGACGCGAGCGTTTATGTTGTTGTTCGTGTCCGTAATAATAGCTGGGATGGTGATGTACGTCCTTTGGGAGCGGAAGCAAAGATATAACGAAGAAGACGAGGAAGAATCGGACGTTGTTGTCCGAGATGAAGATTTGAACACAGAAGCGCTCTTGAATGACTCCGCGGCGTATTCCGACGACGGGTATAGCTCTGTGAATAATGAGTCATCATCATCGTCGTCGAGTAGTGATGCGGATGGCGATGACGATGTTAGCAACGACAACGAAAGTTTTGAAGAAGAGAACGGCGAGGAAAAGAAGACCAAGAAAAATCCCGCGAGGAGGAAGAGGAGTAGACGAACGTCGTCGTTATCGACGCAAATACCACAAAGATCGTCGAAAGATATGATGGTACTTTCATGGCGACATCTTTTTGTCGACGCGAGCGTTAAAAACGATAGGAAAAAAAGCACGAAACACATTTTAAGGGACGTTTCTGGTATGGCTGGTCCGGGAGGCGTGTTTGCCGTTTTGGGACCGAGCGGCGCGGGTAAATCAACACTCATCGACACACTCGCAGGACGCACGCCACCAGATAGAAACGTTCGAGGCGCGATATATTTAGACGGACAAGTTGCCTCAAACGTTGGTTTACGTGCTGCGAGCGCGTGCGTGACCCAAGATGACGTTTTGCCAGGCACAAGTACAGTTTGGGAGCACTTGTTGTTCCACGCGACGCTTCGTATGCCGATCGGTACGTCTACGAACGCTCTCCGTCGTCGCGTTGGCCAAACCATGCGCGACTTAGGCATCGAGAAACTTGCAGACTCTCTGATTGGCGACCAGTTTTCTCGCGGTCTGTCTGGTGGCGAGAAGCGTCGCGTCTCCATCGCGACTGAGCTTCTCATGTCTCCGGGCATAATGTTTCTGGACGAGCCTACGACTGGGTTGGACTCGACGAACGCGGCGAAGGTTGTTGACATTTTGTCCAAACTCGGCTCTCGCCACGGCGTGACTGTTTTGTTGTCTATTCACCAGCCTCGTCCGGACATCTTTCGTTTGTTGGACCGCATTTTGATTCTTTCGAGCGTTGGATCTGTTGTATATAGTGGCCCTTCAGTATCAGCGAAAGGATTCTTTGAGTCTTTGGCGTACGTACCGCCTCGACCGCGAGACGTGCACGTTGCAGACTTTATATTGGACGTTGTCATCAACTCGCCGGAAAAGATTGTCGCGAAAGTCTCCGTCGATTTTCTAAAATCAGAGATTGCGATTGAAAACGAAGAGCGTCAGCGCGCGCTCATGGCTGAATTTGGTCAAGAGGTCTCAAATGAAGCAGAAATTGTCAATACGAGAAACAAATATGCAGCTCCGTTCTCGAAGCAGTGTCGTTGGTTGTGTGGTCGATACGTCAGGCGCATGTATCGTCATCCGTTTCTTATTTACGTGCACGTAATGGCAACTTTTCTCGCGGCGCTTGGCGTTGGCTTGATTTTCAAAAATGCGGCGTTGAATCAAGGCGGCATTCAAAATAGGATGGGCGCGTTGTTCTTCATTCTCATCTTTCTCACGCTCATGTCGCTTTCTTCACTTCCAGTGTGGAAAGAAGACCGCCTCCTCTTTATTCGAGAACGAGCGAATCGAGTGTACGGAACGAACGCGTACTTTGTTTCAACTGTCTTGTTTGACATCTTGCCAATGCGTGTCGTTCCGCCGTTTTTGTTTGGCTTTATCACGTACGGTATGATCGGTTTGAACGAAGGCGGGGAGTTGAATTTACTCGCTTTTGTCGTTGTGCTCATCTTGACGAATATTGTTGCGACGTGTCTTTGCATGGCAATCGGCGTGTGCAGCCGACGAGTCGCGGACGCCAACGCTGTCGCCAGCTTATGTTTTCTAACATCCATCTTATTTGGTGGATTTTTGCTTAACAAAGATGAAATTCCAAGTTCATTTCGATGGCTCGCTGCAGCGAGCTTCATTTCTCGGGGCTATGAAGCGCTCGTGGTTAACGAGTTTGCTTCAAATCCAAAGACGTTCACGCTCACGGAATCCTGGAGTAACGACGACGACACAAATTCTACAAAACTTCCGAATGAAGTTCCCGTGCCGGGCGAGAAGGTGCTTTTTACTTTTGGATTTCATCCAAGCCTAGTCGTAAACGATGTCGTTTGGTTGTGCGGAGAAGCAGTTTTGTTCGCATCGGTGAGTTTCTTCGTCTTGAAGCGCTCAGATTTTGCGAGCGGCGGAGGCGACGGCGGCAGGAAGAAGAGTATTAAAAGCTCTTCTTTTCTCTCGCGGTTGAGAACATGTTTTGGAATAATTGCATCGTCGACACTTTCTCCCTCGACATCATCTGCTGGAGATTTAGATGGTACAAATAACGATTTGCTCGCGAGACGGGTAATTGAAAGTTTATCGCCAGGAGGTAGCGAGCGCGCAGCGTTGCTCGATGCCGCCATGGACGAGTGGCGACAAGATGAAAGCGAGGAAGCACCGGGTTCCGTTTCTTCTTCTTCTATATTTGTCGATGCAGACAATCATGTTCAGCACGCGCGAACGGATTCGCTCGTTTCGGGTGATGAAAACTTGTCCGCGAATGCGCGAAGAACGTCTGAAACTACGGCTTCTGAATTTGAAGATGCACACGATAAAGAAGGAGAAGAAGAGGGAGAAGGTTTGAGCGAGCATCTTCTGTCGATTAACAATGACGATGACAGTGCATTCACGCCATTAACATCATCACTAGTTATCGACGACGAGCCAAAGCCATCGCCGGCGTTCTCCTTCAGTCGCGTCACGTGCGAAGTGAAAGTTTGGACACGGGGGAAGCAGAGACGTAAAGTCATTCTTCGAGGTATAACCGGCATAGCCGGCGGTGGACGTTTAGGCTTTTCGCAGTCGATGCGTGGCGCCGCTTTTGAAGATAACGCGAAAAGTGCCTTTGCAATATTAGGTCCATCGGGTGCAGGAAAATCGACGTTATTGGATATTTTAGCTGGCAGAAGCGCAGAGCATCAGAAGAACTTCACCGTCGGAGGGAAAATCCGAATCAACGGCGCAGAGACAACGAGTACCGAGAGACGAGAGATGAGCGGATACGTGACCCAAGATGACGTTTTGCCAGGCACAAGTACAGTTTGGGAGCACTTGTTGTTCCACGCGACGCTTCGTATGCCGATCGGTACGTCTACGAACGCTCTCCGTCGTCGCGTTGGCCAAACCATGCGCGACTTAGGCATCGAGAAACTTGCAGACTCTCTGATTGGCGACCAGTTTTCTCGCGGTCTGTCTGGTGGCGAGAAGCGTCGCGTCTCCATCGCGACTGAGCTTCTCATGTCTCCGGGCATAATGTTTCTGGACGAGCCTACGACTGGGTTGGACTCGACGAACGCGGCGAAGGTTGTTGACATTTTGTCCAAACTCGGCTCTCGCCACGGCGTGACTGTTTTGTTGTCTATTCACCAGCCTCGTCCGGACATCTTTCGTTTGTTGGACCGCATTTTGATTCTTTCGAGCGTTGGATCTGTTGTATATAGTGGCCCTTCAGTATCAGCGAAAGGATTCTTTGAGTCTTTGGCGTACGTACCGCCTCGACCGCGAGACGTGCACGTTGCAGACTTTATATTGGACGTTGTCATCAA
>Ga0181556_1002102_pt1 | contig 18767 bp, 16 predicted proteins | sample 011ome_14_FD_148651 | JGI IMG/M metagenome (GOLD analysis project Ga0181556, IMG submission 148651) | Coastal salt marsh microbial communities from the Groves Creek Marsh, Skidaway Island, Georgia - 011505AT metaG (spades assembly) | ecosystem: Environmental > Aquatic > Marine > Intertidal zone... | reverse complement strand
TTCGTTACTGTCGTCTCATAATCCGTTTGTCCCAGGTTCGAGTCCTGGTGGGCCCACCAATATTTTCAATAAGTTACATACATACCCATCAAACCGGACGCTATCATTCAATCAGGTGTCGACGAAGTTGCCAATCGTTCGACCGGCAAAACCCGCACCCTGGTCCTTTAAACATTGATGCCGCTGCCGGATCATCCTTCAGCTTATACTGCAGCCAAGCAATAGGCCCTTCCGCAAAAGGATAACCGCCAGTGCGTGAATAGGTAGCACCATGACCCACATCCATGTTGGCATTGATGGCTGGAACGTCGAGCTTTTGCAGGTTCTGCCAGTCAATTTCAGCATTGGCAAAGGCAATATCAGTCTTCCCGCCTATGAAATAGGCAATTGGTGCATGCAACTGGTTAAGGGCGGAACGCTCGAGGTCATGGCGAACCATATACTGGTCGCCATCTGGGAAAAGCCCGCTGTTGAGTACCAGCGTCGTAGTGATACGCGGATCCGGGGAGACCTTCACCGCCTGCAATGCGCCGCAGGAATGCCCCATCACGGCGACGCGGCTTGTATCCACGTGTCCAGCAAAATCGCTACCGTCTCGGGTGTTCTCCGCGGTGATCCAGTTCAGGGCATCCAGCATCTGACCTGCTTGCGTCTCGAAGGGCGGCCAGTCTGCCGGGTTCTCGGGCCGCGGCTGGCGGGGTGCAGGCGATTCGCGGAAAGGCCCGATGGCCAGCACGATGAAGCCTTGGGAGGCGACCTCGGACAGAAACTCCCGATAGCCGAAGTTGCTGTTGACACAACTGCCGTTGCCCCAAAGCACCACCGGATAGCGGCCAACCAATTCTTGTGGTTGGTAGACCGTGTGTGTCTGCAGCCCAGAGGCCTGGTAAGCCATGGCCGGTTCCGACCCACCGCCGCCGGGATACTGTCCAAGCGCGGGCAAGGCAAAGACCAGGACCAGGCCGAAAAACAGTTTCTGCATGTCGCTCCTCACGGGCATCATCAGGGTAAAAGCCTCACCGTGACGCGGCGGCTCTGCCAGTCATCCACGCCATCAGCCACCGCGTCGATCCAGTTGACCTCGCTCTGCGCCGTGATCCCGGCGTCGCGCAGCAGCCCTGCCACCTCCTCGGCCCGGCGCCGGCCGATATTCGGGTCTTCCCGCAGCAACGTGCCGTCGCTCAGCTGGTGCGCGCCGCGTACCCCGGTCACCACCATGCGCGATGGCTGCAGCTTTTCGGCGATAGACAGGATTTCCGAGAGGAAGCGTGGATGATGGAACGAGATGCCCTTGTCGAAATCAAAGTAAATATCGAACGCCTGCGGCCCCTCCGGTGGCGGAGACTCTTCCCTGGGACCACTAGTTGGCGGGTCGAAAGCCAGCCTGCCCGCACTCGGTCCCGGCGGGCGCGGGTTGAAGTCGATCACGTAGCGGTCATCCGCGGGCAGCATGGTATTACAGTTGGCATCGATTTCCGGCATAGCGGTAAGGTGTACCTCGTCGAGCACGATACCACCACAAATAGCTGGCGCATCGGTCACAATACCCTCAACCAGCACCTGGTGCCCCAGTAGAGGCGGCTGAACCGAAGCGCTGACATCACTCTGAATCGTAAGATAATAAGAATCCCCTTCATATTCACTGAGCCAGCAAGGCACAGTCGCAGTATCCCTGACGATAGGACAGCTGACAAAACTGATGCGGTCACCAGGGGCAGGCGCGGCCATAAGTGTGCAAGCGACACTCGCAACTGTCAGACTGATAAAAGTTTTGGATATCAGATTCATAATATGCTCAGGAAATTGACCAGATCGACTTTTTCCTGCTCCGTGTAGCGGATATTGAAGCGCCTGTCATAGAAATCGACAAGCTCTCTAAGGTTGGCAGCAGAACCATTGGAAAAATAGGGCGCTCTTGCAGACAATCCTCTGAACTGCTGGATGACTATGGTTCCCACATCTTCACATTTACCCGAAATCAATGCTCGCCCAGGGTCCTGGGTATAAATCGTACGTCCAAGGAATGGATGTGGAGGAAGATCATCACGGCAGGTAATCTTGAACAGCGGCATGACAGGTTCTTCCTCGGCCCACGGACTTTCGGGGGGCTCCAGAGCCCATGGTAGATTGGTCGTACCCAGATCCATCCATCCGTTAGCAGTATCCATACCGGTCATATGCATCCCGTGGCATGTGGCACAGGTTCGCTTGATGGGGTTTCCGAGCCCGACAGTGTTGATATGCATCGCATCCTTGATCCAGAATGTGCGGTAGAAAAAGTTATCATGCCCACGCTGAACAGATTCTAGGAATGCATTACGTGCAGCCTCATCCTCCGTAGCCCCTTCAGGCAGATCAGCCCATTTATTCTCCATCGGGAATACATAGCGGGTAGTGTTGTTGCCCAACACACCATCGCTGCCATCAGCCATCGCCTGAGGCCCGATCCCTGAAGGGCCTCCGTCCACACTCAATGGACCACCTGTCCAGTCCCATGCCTGTGCTCCATACAACTGCAATTCAAATTCCTGAATAGCGTCAAGCTGATCATCTGAGAGTGGCGTATCAACTTCCAGATGCCCCTGTGCTGCATTCTGAGCCTGTTGCTTGAGAGTCGAATCACGGGCATCCGCCATCATATTCATATTCAAGGGGCGCCCGGTCTCTGGATCAACTGCAGCGAGTTGACCGGTCTTGCCGATAAATGGCGATACTCCGAACCGGGAAGAAGTAACATAGCGCAGATTGATGGCCGGTCGAGGGCGGCGATAAACGGACACCTGTTGCCTTTCCCCTTCGACTCCATATACCGGGTCTGTATTACAACCCGTTGGGTCACGCACAACTTCAAGATCAAATTCAGTATCAACATCCACTGGCGGCCAGGGCAAGGCGACACGGATCAGTCCACGTGATAATAAGAGGGAATGAGACGCTGGATCACCTGCTGGTTTGTTAGGGCAATCCATGCCATCAACCGGAGCAAACAATGGGTCAATCCCGTTAGTATCCTGCCAACGCTGCTGGATAGTTGTCGCCGAAATACTCATCGCATCTGCAGGCTGATGGCAGGTGACACAGCCACGACCATTGGTACCCAGAGCCTCGAAAAAAGGGTGCCCGTCAGTTTCTATCACACCACTGGTGTTCAGCAGGCCAATCCGACCATATTCATTCTCATATTCGATATAGGCAGGTAATGGGCGATCTTCACCTGGCGCCCACCACAGAGAAGACCTGTCTCTGAAGGCTCCTTCCTGTGCCGGTTGTGCTACAGCGAACGTCCCATCGAGAGAAGAGACCACGACAGTCACCAGAAATCCAAGCAGGCGTTGCCAGGCAACCAATTTGGTTTTCAACTTACTCATATCTACACCTTACCCGTTGCTTCTTATTTCAGTTCTAAAAATTGATCAACCATAATGCCGCTACAATCACGCCCAAGAACGCAAGCCTCCTGTCCACAGCTACTGGCCTGATGATCTTCGGCGAAAACAGTGGTGCTTTCATGACCGCCGATACAGACACTGGAGAGGTCCTCTGGAAATATCACGGCAACCAGGGCGGCTTCCCCGATGACATACGAATTTTATGGACGCCAATATATCGCCGTTGCAATCGGCCGATCAATAACTGCTTTCGCCTTGCCCGAAGGGATGAGGGAGTAAAATCAGACTCATCATATGATGCAGCAAGAATTCTAAGAAGGATCAGTTCCTATCACGGGATTCGATGGCCGCTCCATAACTCGGATCGCAGTCATAAGGCCAGACCACATCACCTTCGCCGCCTTTATCCAGCGGGATCAAACGCGCGGATCGGCCGGTAAATACCGCCGGGTCTTCATATTCCTGCATGATATACAGTTTCTTACCGTCCTCACTGAGCCGGAAATGCTCAACCAGGTGCATGTCCTCTGTATGATCCAGACCATTGTTAAGAAATGTGCTTTCCTTGATCGCGACAGTATCTACCACAAGCGTATCACCCTCCCAGTAACCGATGGAATGACCACTCACTGTTGCAGGCACATCCTCCGGATGTGAATCCTGGTTCAGAGGAATAACGCGCACCACATCGAAGTATTCCATCTTGATGACGATTAAATCCCGACCCTGGTAGATCTCGATGGGGAAAGGTCCCTGCATGGAATAGATGATACTGGGTGGCTGGCAGGTACTGCCAAGCTCTACCTGAGCAGATGGATCATAATTAGCCGCTTTTTGTCGCGCTGCATCGGTAATTTCCATGCCACCGTACTCACCTTCTGGAAATTCCCGCAAACCTGAGTCCGCCAGCAAGATCGTACCCTGAGGCAACTCGTCGATCATGGCCTGTTCCCCGGACGTTGCTTCTCGCTGGGGCGGAATGGGGCCGAAGGAAATCATCCAGTAACCACTAAGGTCTGGTTGAGCGATAACCGATGTCGAAAACCCTATGGCAGCGGCGCATAACAGCTTGCCTATTATTTTTTTCAATTCAATCATTGAGATTTCTCGACACGCCGATTTCAGCGCCGTCCTCCTTTATTGCGCGAGTGATTCGCATCAGATTTGAGCCGTCACGGGCCCTGATACCCCACAAGGTCATGGTATCGCCTTCCTGCATGACTTCCTGGCTCCAGCCCCTACGACGCAAAGCAGATGGAGCCGAAGTCTCGCAGGTCCAGCGTTCAGTCTCACCAGCCTCATTGATCACCATCAGTTCAACGATGGCGTGTGGATTACGAAAGTTGAATTTAGCTACCGTGCCCGTGATGGAAATGGGCTCGTCATTGGTATTGTAAAAAACAGCAGCAGAGTGATGGGCAGTTACAGGCAAGGCATATAAATAACCAAGCAAGAGCCCATGAATAAGTAAAGTTTTTAATGTTGTCATGTGTCTTTCGCCATAATTATTTAAAGGAATTTGCAGAATGTCGCTAATACCGCAATTTAATTTGATTTATGGACGGCTATTATCTGACTTGAATTTGGCGAGCAGGGCAACGTACTGGTATCCCTCAACACTAGAGTGATGTCAGCGATGAATAGGGAAAGCTGTTTTTCCATTTTTATGTCACTCCACCCTGCCGGGTCACTTGATCTGGTAAAACTTGATGCGGATGGCGGGCACCGGGTTACCCGCCTCATCTGTGGCTACGCCGCTGTTATCTCCCTCCAGAGTCGCCACGAAAGTACCGCGGGTCAGCCAGTCGTATGCCCCCTCGGGTGCCTCGAAACGGGGCCGGAAGAAGCTGCGCTGCCCGCCCTGGCCAGGCAAGCCACAGCTGAATGATTCGTTGAGTATATGGATGATGGTGCCGTCATCCGCTTCCAGGAAATAATCGGCGCTTAGGGTGCCGCAGCCCCCTTCGTAGCGCAGTTGGTAATCCCACCCCCCAGGGATGACCCGGCCATTGAGCCTGGGCCCGACAATTGTGCCACCGGTGATAGGTATGTACTGCCTGTGACCAAGGGCGGTTTCGCCCTGCACGACTGCGGGGGCCAGGGTCACGCGCTCTTCGAACACAAATTCCACCTTTGGGAACTGTTCCTGGGTTGGCATGCTGCCAAGTGCCGTGGCCGGCTGCTGGGCCAAGGCCTGGATGGCCAGACAACCGCCGGCCACCGTTATCAAGAGTACTTTCATGGTCTCTTCCTTTTTCTGTTAGTCACTGTGCGCTAATTCAATCGTCTTCCAACCTGGCTGTTCTGGTTTCCTTCTCCGCATTCACATCAGCGATCCAGGCATCCAACAAACCCCGCAGGCGGCGTACTTCCGCCTGTCCGCTGTTGGTCAGGTCATTACGCTCACCGGGGTCCTCGCGCACGTTGAACAAGAAGGCAGCGCCCGGGCCATCCATCACCAGTTTGAGGTCGCCGCTACGAATTGCGGAGAACGTCGGGTTGCTACGCCAGAACAGGGTTCTATCCACCACCGGTGACTGGCCGGTGACCACCGGCATCAGGTCGATACCCTCGGGCAAATACCCCGTAGGGAATTTGGCGCCGGCCAGGGCAAGGATAGTAGCAGTGAAATCCATGGTGATGCCCACCTGCTCCGACACCTGGCCGGCGGGGATGACACCAGGCCAGCGCATGATGGCGGGCACCCGGATGCCGCCTTCCCATACTGTCCACTTGCGGTTGAACAGTGGAGTGTTCCTGGACAGCCACTCACCGCCGTTGTCGTTGGTGAAGATGACCAGCGTATCTTCCTCGAGGCCAGCCGCCTTGAGAGCGGCCAGTATCTCGCCGATGCCCTCGTCGGCACGCTCCAGCATCGCCACGTAATCTGCGCGCGTGCTGGTGCCCAGCTCGTTGGGCTGAAGGTGGGCGGCGTTGCGGATAGCCACCGACGGCATGTCCGGCACCTGGTAAGGCCAATGAGCGGCGTTGTATTGGACGGACAGGAAGAAGGGCTCACCGGCATGCTCGTAGATGTAGCGGATAGAGCGCTGCGTGATCATGTCGGTCATGTAGCCCTCTTCCTCGATGAGCTGCCCGAATTCCCAGAGGTCTGGCTTTCCCTCGCCGCTGGTATGCCGGTAGTAGTCTGTATAGCCGGCCTTGAAGCCAAAGAAGTAGTCGAAACCGTGGGCCTCGGGCAACTCGTCAGGTTCGTAGCCAAGATGCCATTTGCCCACCAGCCCGGTTTGGTAACCGGCATTTTTGAGCAGGAAAGGCAGGGAATGGCCTTCCGCCGCCAAGCCGTGGCCCCCGCGGCTGGCAACTGTTTCACCACTGGAAGGCAGCGGAATCTCCATGTCGTAGCGCTGCTGGTAGCGGCCCGTCATGAGGCCGGCGCGCGTGGGGGAACAGACCGGCCCGTTGGAATAGAAGTCGGTGAAGCGCACGCCCTCGGCCGCCATACGATCAAGTACCGGCGTGCGGATATCCGGCCCGCCGTAACTGCCGAGATCACCGTAACCGACGTCGTCAGTCATGATGAATATCACGTTGGGCTTGTCGGGCTGGGCGCGCAGGCAGGCACTGGCAAGCAGTGCGAGGATGAGAGTTGCGGCGTGTTTCATGGGAGCCCCCTTTTTTATTTGTTGTTATCGTCGATCCGCTGAAAATGAGTGTATTGGTGATACTGGGAAAACTCAAAAATAGCGGAATAGGCCATTGGCACCTTTTCCGGTCTACGCGGGATATCCGAAGAATCCAGCCTGAGCATCCGAACATTGCCACCCCCCCGACACCCTTATAAACTGTTTCAGGAAATCGGCGACTCTATAGTTACATAACAAGACCAAGGACCGCACCATGCTACTTATCCTTCGAATCGCAACTGCAATCATAGTATTCCTGTCAGCGTTCAGCTATATCGGCATCGCCACCGCCCAACCGGGTAATGAGGAGCGCAACCGCCAACCGGACAATATCGGTACCGGTCCCTACCCAGCCATGAAGGAAGAAGTTGCCTCGCTGCCGGCACACGTGATCTACCGTCCGCGCAATCTTACAGCCATGGGCGACGAAAAACTTGGGTTGGTAGCCTGGGGCAACGGCGGCTGTTCCGATGACGGAGCAAGCACCCGCTTCCACCTGCTCGAACTGGCCTCCCACGGCTATCTGGTTATCGCCAGCGGGCATATCTACAGCGGCCCCGGTGCAAAGGAGAGACCCGAAGTGGCGCCTGTCGCCGAAGGCGAACTACCCCCGCCCCGCACGTCAGCGACTGACCTGACCGACGCCATCGACTGGGCCCTGCATGAAAACGCGCGCAGTGACAGCCCTTACTATGGACGCATCGATGGTGACCAGATCGCCTTTTCCGGATTCAGCTGCGGCGGCATCCAGGCCATCGATGTCGCCGGCGACCCGCGCATCGACACCCTGGTGCTGCAAAACACCGGCATCTTCATCAATGGGCCGCCGCGTAACATACCCGGCATGGACCTGGTGAAGGGGGACCTGATGGCCATCCACACCCCCACCATTTATATCCTTGGCGGCGAGACCGACATTGCCTATGACAACGGCATGGACGATTTCGCGAAAATCAATCACGTGCCTGTCGCTGTGGCTAACCTGCCAGTCGGTCATGGCGGCACCTACTTTGATGAGAATGGTGGCGAGGCGGCCCAGGTGGCTGTCAACTGGCTGCAGTGGCAATTGCGCGGCGACTCTGATGCAGCCAAGTGGTTTGTCGGCGAGAATTGCGTCCTTTGTACTCATGACGCCTGGACCCTTGAGACCAAGGGGCTGGAATAGAAATGCTCCTGACATGGCGCCAATCAAAGGTCTTGAGGATTTAACGTCTCCCGACTTTTTCTCATTGAACAAGCGCCTGGTAAATCAGGTTCTGTACTTTCTCGAGCAAGTCCTGGTCCCCCGGAAAGGTCTGGGCATTGATCACGTAGACGAAGTTCTCGGCCGGGTCGACTCTAAAGGTGGTCGTGGCAGCTCCGCTCCAGCCGAAACTGCCGACCGAGTCCAGGCGCCCCAGGGCCGAGGTGTCAATGATCACCGACACCCCGAGACCGTAACCCGTCGAGGACGGCCCCGTGCCATTGTTAATGGAGGGAATGTTGCCGGGCAGGTGGTTCTGCGCCATGAATTCCACTGTCTTGCGCCCGAGAATGCGCACCCCGTCCAGTTCCCCGCCATTGAGCAGCATGCGGGCGAACTTCAGGTAGTCCCCGGTGGAGGAGGACAAGCTGAGCGTTGCGAAGTGGTGGTCAGTGAAGCGGGTATAACGGTCCTCCGCTTCCGGCTGCAGGCCACCCTCCCCGTTGGGCTGGTAAACCCGGGCGAAATCTTCCGCACGAGACACTGGTACACCAAACAGGGTGTCCTCCATGTTCAGGGGACCGAACAGTTCCTGTTGCAGGTACTGTGCGAATGGCATTCCGGAAAAGACCTCGACGAGATAGGCCTGCACATCGTGGCCCAGGCCGTACACCCACTGGTCGCCGGGCTGGTAGCGTAGCGGCACCTGCCCGAGCCTCTGGATTTCATCGGAAAGAGAATCCAGGCTGAACATACCGATACCATGCTCCCGGTAGATGGCATCCACCGGGTGTCCGCCGAGTCCCCCGGTCAGTCCCAGGGTGTGGCGGAAAGCATCATGGATGGTGGGCTTGCGGTCCAGCACCTCCAGGATCGGGTTGCCGTTCTCATCGACACCGGCAAACACCTTGAGGTCACTGAATTCGGGGATGTAACGGTCCAGTGGGTCCGAAAGCTGGAAGAGGCCGTCTTCGTAGAGTGTCAGCAGGGCGACGCTGGTGATGGGCTTCGTCATGGAATAGAGGCGAAACAGGTGCTCCGTCGTCATGCCCACACCGGCCTCCCGGTCGGCGTAACCGTAGGCCTTGTTATGCACAACCTGGCCGTCGCGAGCAACGGCGACGACGAGGCCAGCCACCCTGCCCTTGTCGACTTCTGCCTGGATCGCACTGTCCATGCCGGCGAGTCTTGCCGCCGAGAAACCTGCGATAGTTCCTTCCTGCGCAAATGCCACCCCCAGCTGAAATCCCATGACAACAGCCACGATTGCGGCCTTGCTGAAAAATTGAAGTCGCCCGATCATGCGCGTATTCCCTGTATGTTATTAATTAAACCTGAAGGCATCCAGAACGACAGCCTGTTATGCGGTTGCGCCATGTTTTCCCGCGCTAGTCCTCCCACGCCAGCGGACAGCCCGGCATCGACATGCCGGCGCTCGCCACCTCGGCGCACAGGGCCCTAGCATTCGCCTTCTGCCGGTCAAGAATGCGATGTACGTCTGCTATCGAAGTGACCCGCCCGTGAATGGGTACGTCCCGTTCCACGTCCATGCTGCGGTACGTCACGTTGTCGTCGTAGGTGTCTCCCCAGAAATACACCTGCCAATTAAGATCAAACAGGTCACCCTGGATCAGCAGCCTGTGCTCCGGCACGTAGGCCAGCAGGCCATGAGCCATATGGGCATTACTAATGGTGTGGTAGAGCTCTACCGTCAGAAAGTCGTCTGACAGCTGAAGATGGTCCTCCACCGGTCGCAGACTGATCGGGCGCGGGTTGCGGCTAAGGTTGTCGTGGTACATCATCACGGGTCGCTCGCTCAGTTCCCGAAACCAGTCCATGTTGCCCTCCTGGGCGACGATGGTGATGCCTTCGGCGATGGCTTCGCGCAGTCCGCCGGTGTGGTCGAAGTGGTGATGGGAAATGATCAATTGGGTGATCGGCTTGCCGGGCACGGTTTCGTAAGCTGCCTCGATAATTGCGCGCGACCAGGCACGGTTGGTCGGCAGTTCAAACAGGGTGAGGTGATCCTCGAATTCCAGCAGCACCGAGTTAGCGCCGTTATTGCCAATCATGTGCCAGACATGGTCGGCCACCGGTTCGGCAGTAACGGTATAGGAGGCCACCGGCGCGGGAGTGCTGCGTACCGCGGCCGGCGCGGCTAGGTTATCGATGACTGCGTTGACGACGTAACGGTCGATATGCAGGCGCAGCATCACGGTGTCCTTCCAGTCGGAAACGGTATTGATGCTCATCGGCAGCAGCAGGCCGTCCACCGGCAGCCACGCACTGTATTCCGCGCGCTGGGTCATCTCCCCCAGGTTTTCGTGGGGTTCGAGCCAACGCACCCAGTGAGGCAGGCCGGTGTCGCTACTTACCGCCAGGGTGAACATGCGGTCGTCCGCGGTGGTGACGTCCACCAGGGTCAGGTTGTCCTGGCGGCGACGATTGCCCACGGTGCTGCCGGCTTCCAGCGCTTCGCGCACGGCGACTGGCGCAAACGACAGCATGTCCATGCGACGGGTAAGCGCCGTCACGTCGGAAGCGCGCCGCGCCGCACCGTTTCCGGCTAGGTCCCAGGCGATATCACCGTCCAGCGACTGATTGATCGGGAGCCCCTTCATCATGGCCTCGGCCGCGAAGACAAAGGCGCGGTACAGCCGTGCCTGCACACGGGTGCGATCGTTGGCCATGTCGATGACGCGGTGGTAGGCGGTCATGTTGGTCATTTTTTCCGGTGCAGTGGGTTCCGTTGTGACGAGGCTGCCGCCGTCCTGGTAGGCCTCGTGGCCATAGCCGTAAATCTGCAAGGTATCGAGGGATTGGATGGCGTCCACCCCACCCATGGCCTCGGCGGCGTCGACCACCACCTGCCGCGCGTTATTGCCGGTGGCCGCGCAGCCGGTGAGCATAGACAGCGCGAGCAGGTAAATGACGACAACGTGTTGTGAAAATTTCATGGCGGCTTCCCAGTTAGTATTAAAAGTCAGTGATACCTGATGATAGCCCTGAGGGTCTTCTCCGACCTGTGCTACCAGACAGGTCATTCGTCAGGTTTTTCCCATCCCTGCTCGAAGAACTTCTCCCAGTTTTGGGCCCAGGGGCGGCCGAGGAAATCGATATACCCCTCATCGAAAGGCGTCAGTTGTGACGGGCGGCCGTCGGGACCCAGCACGATGCCGTTTTCCACCCGGCATTCCACGAACAGGTAGCGCTGCTGGGGATCGTCGATGCCGGCAGTGTGGTTCCATGGCGTGACGATGCGCAGCGGCTCCACAAAGGCTTCCGGATCATAGAAGATGGCTTCGATGTCCAGGCCTTCACCGTCTTCGGATAGCCTGATGATTTCGATCACTTCCAGTTCGTTGCTGAATTCAAACATCGAGTGGCTGGTGGTCCAGCCCTGCACGTTGGCAGTCCAGGCGATGAGGGTATCACCGTCCCAGAAACCCACCGTTTCACCGTACCACTGGGGAATCAGGGTGGAATGTTCCTGGCCGATCAGCACCTTGCGAATGAAGTTGTCTGCCACGCCGGCCAGGAACTGGACCTGGTTCGGTGTCACTAGCACTTCCATGTCGCGGATGCCCCAGACATACCACCAGCGCATCAGGCCTTCCGGGTAACAGAAGGACGCCATCCACTGCGGCGCATTGTTCACCGCCTCGTGGTAGTTCATCTGGGTCATACGTTCCTGGTATTCAGGTGTCAACAGGGAAATCATGGTGGAAGTCTGCAGAACATTGCCGTTGGTCCACTGGTCCGGGCCCTGGAAAAAGGAGCCGCGGAAATACCAGCCATCCCACTCCGGTAGCGTGGCCCGGGTGTGCGTGTTGTAGCTGCCTTTCGCCTTGGCCTGGGCCAACAGGTCGCGATAGTGGTCTTCCGCAGTGGTGTAGTCATACGGGCTGAAAATGTCCTCCTTACTGATGCCATGAGAGCAATCACCCCAGTGACCGACCCTGTCAGCCACCCACATGTTGGTAAGCTGTGCCGGGGTATTGCAACGGGTATAGCGGGGATCTTCCCAGTACTGGCTATCAAAATAAAAGTTTTCGGTGGTAAACAGATCAACAGGCAAAGGCTCTATACCAGGCGGTGGTTCGGAGCTGTCGTAACGATTGCTTTGGGGTGGTTGTGCCAGCGACTGTATTGAAAACAATACCAGTGGTAAAACAAGGAAAATAGTCCGTTGCATGCAATTCTTCTCAGTTGTTTTCAGACAAATAGACCGTTCCGGTTTCGGGGGTACAGCCCCCTGCCGGCATAGTCATACCGCAATTGACCAGCGGCGCCCCGTTAGGCATGGCACCAAAAGTTTTGCCGTTGCGAAGCGGGTTGAGTTCAACCCGTATGATGGTGCCCATAGGAAAATTATCCGGCGTCACGCCTTGGCGTGCGATGCGGGTTGCCGGGCCCATTTCCGCGCCCCATTGCAGGATATTGCCCTGGTCGTCAGTCATAGGCATGCCACTGTCATCGAGCAACTCAAATATCATCTGGGCATGGTTGGCACCGGGAATATAACGGGTCAGGCGCCCGGTCAGGGTAACCCGCTCATTCTGGTCATACATGGCGAACGAATGATGGGCCTGGGCGGAAATCGGTGCCAAAAAAATCAGAAAAGTGCCAGCGAACACCAGCCAGTGACTGTATTTCATTGGAAATCCTCCTGTAATGAAAAGTGCGCTGCAAATAGGCATAGCAGAGGCGGAAGTCTATGCTGATGCGAATAATTTGTAAAATAGAGTGTCTTAACGAAAACAGCACGAATATTGCTGCTGCCATGATGCTGATTTTTCAGATCAGGAAAAAACTGAAAATGTCTTCTTATACCTATATATAGTAGGACAATATAGACGGGGTAAAAAACGGTAAATCTGGGTAAGAAAGATGACAGAATGTTAGCTGAACTGGAATTTTTCAGCGTGACTCGACTGCGATGCAATACCTGTTTATCCTCAATACCGACAAACTGTCCGTATTTACATTCTGAAAATCCAGCCAGGCTTGTGGTACAGGAAGGCGATGAAATGCCAGCACCTTGATGTTCGTGGTTCATGTCTGAAGATGAAGAAATGATTATTAGAAGACTAATTGTATTGCCCCTAGTGCTTTCCATGATGATTGGCTGGAGTCCTGCCGTTATCAGTGCGGATGAACCACTCCCGAATGGAAATGCCGCTCGCGCAGATCTCGACACCTGGGCCGGGGGCAGTGATCGGGAACTGGATCTCCTTGAACAATACTGCATTGAATGCCACAACTCCTCGGATTGGGCGGGAGAGGTAGCCTTCGACATCTTGTCTCTGCAGGATCTGGATCACGACGCAGCCGTCTGGGAGGAAGCGGTACGAAAGCTTCGCGCGGGGCTAATGCCCCCCCAGGGGAATCCGCGTCCGGCGCGAGCGGTTCTTAATGACATGGTGCAGTGGCTGGGAACAGGCCTGGATCTGGCCTGGGAAATTTCCCCCAATCCGGGTGCGGAACCTGCATCGCGCCTCAATCGTACGGAGTATGCGAACGCAATTAGGGATTTACTGGCGTTTGATGCGAGTGATCTCGTGAGTACGCTTCCAGCTGATGCAACCGCCGGAGGGTTTGACAATATTGCACAGGTCCTGAGCATGTCGCCGACCTTGCTGGAGGGATACCTCTCGGTGGCACGACAGGTCAGCCGGCAAGCTGTGGGCGACATTACCATGGCGCCGACACAGGTCGAGTATTCGGCGGGTGACAGAGATTCCCAGCAAGCTTATGTCGAGGGTCTACCACTGGGTACGCGTGGGGGCATGATAGTCGAGCATTACTTCCCGGTTGATGCTGAGTACGAGTTTCAAGTCGCCGCCAATATCCCAGTCGCCGGTCGGGGCAACGACCAAGGGCGGATGATTTGGTGCGGCGGGCCCGCGATGGAAGTCATGTTCAATGGCGCTCCCTTACCGGTGGAAAACGCCACACATTTTCGGCTTCAAGTACCCGCAGGTTTACATACCATCGCCTTGGCCTTAATTGATGAGCAACGCTGTATCGGTGCCGGTGAGCTCTATCTCGCCGATGCCAATGCGTCAGGTGGTAGTGTCCAGGGTTTGGAAATCGACGGACCGTACAACATAACCGGCCCCGGGGATACGCCCAGCAGAAGGGCAATTTTTAAATGCCAGCCGACACAGAGCGGACAGGAACAGTCCTGTGCCCGGCAGATACTGAGTAATCTCGCTACGCGTGCCTATCGGCGCCCTGTTGATGCCAATGATCCGGAAGTGGATACCTTGATGCGTTTCTTTGCAATGAATCGCAGTGCCGAAGGCGGAGATTTCGAAAGTGGCATCCAGGGTGCACTGACATGGTTGCTGGTAGATCCCAGATTTCTTTATCGGTTCGAGGAAGAGCCTAATAGTGTGGCTATTGGTGATGTATACCAAATAAACAACCTGGAGCTGGCCTCCAGATTGTCTTTTTTCCTTTGGAGCAGTATTCCGGATGATTCCCTGCTGGAATTGGCAGCGCAGGGAATGCTGGATAATGAGGAAGTACTGACGCAAGAAGTGCAACGCATGCTGACGGATCCACGGGCAGAGGCGTTGGTGGAAAACTTTGTCGGCCAGTGGCTGAATTTGCGCGACCTGGAAGAAGCAGCACCTCAGGATTCAGAATTCGATGAAGATTTGCAGATAGCCATGCGGCAGGAGACCCTGCTCTTTTTCCAGAGCCTGGTGCGTGAAGACAGAAATCTCCTGAGCCTTCTGGACTCAAACTATACTTATTTAAACGAACGTCTCGCGAAGCATTACGCAATAGAAAACGTGTGGGGCGGTTACATGCGTAAAGTTGTTCTGCCAGAGGACAGCCCTCGACGGGGACTTCTTGGGCACGGCAGTATTCTGACCGCGACGTCGGTACCTGATCGAACCTCCCCGGTTATTCGAGGGGCGTGGATTGTGGAGAATATGCTGGGTGCCCGCGTGCCAAACCCGCCACCCGGCGTAGAGACAAATCTTGAAGCAGCAGCTGGCCAGGGCGTGCAAGCTGATACCCTGCGGCAACGGTTGGAAATGCATCGTATTGATCCGGCATGTGCTTCTTGCCACAAGATCATGGATCCCGTCGGCTTTGCATTGGAGAACTTCGACCTGGTCGGTCGCTGGCGAACACTCGACAACGGGTTGCCAATCGACACCACATCCGAGATGGTCGATGGTACTTACGTTGATGGCCCCGCTACACTGCGAGCTGCCTTGCTGGCCAGGCCGGATGCCTTCATGGCTTCCATTAGTGAGCGGATGCTCACGTACGCCCTGGGCAGGGAGTTGGAGCACTTTGACGAGCCTGCGGTGCGGCGCATCATGAAACAGGCAGACTCAGAGGGGTTCACAATGACTGCCCTGGTCAAAGCTGTGGTGATGAGTGACCCCTTTCAACAACGCATCAAGCTTGATTCAGTGACCCCAATCACTGCGCAATTATCGTCTCCTCAACAATAGCAGCAGAAAAGATAGAGAACGGAGCAGAACATGTATTTTTTAACCAGGAAACATATATCCCGCCGCAAACTGCTTCGCGGTACCGGTGTTTCACTGGCCCTGCCGTTTCTGGAGTCCATGATTCCCGCCGGGATGGCACTAGCTGCCGAACCGGGTACGCCAGGATCGAGGCTGGCTTGCCTCTATGTACCGCATGGGGCAATCAAGGAAAGCTGGGAGCCATCGGGCGTTGGCGGAAATTTCGAATTCACTCCGACGCTTATGCCCCTGGAGCCATTCCGCGATTACATCAATATCGTCAGCGGTCTGGATTTACCGGTGGCGTATGAAGGGCCTCCCTCGGCCGGTCAGCATCACATACGTTCTTCCCGCTGCTGGCTTACTTGCGTTGCGCCGGGTACTGGCCCGTCACCGACTTCAATGGATCAGTTGGCTGCGGATTACATCGGTCAGGATACGCAGCTACCGTCTCTGGAACTCGCGCTGGAAGCACGTGGTTCAATATCTTATCGGACGCCAAACAATCCGATGCCTGTGCAGATCAATCCACGCGTTGTTTTTGAACGTCTGTTCGGTGACGGCAGTTCACCGCAGGAGCTCGCCGCCCGTCGCGCGCAAACGGAAAGTATCCTGGATGTCGTGCGCCAGGAAATCAATTCGTTGCACAGCGCACTGCCAGCGGGTGATCAAATCCGGATGGAGCAGTACCTGAACGATGTCCAGGAAGTGGAGCGACGTCTGAGCCTTGAGACGAATTCCTTGCCAGCGGATCTGGATTTGCCGGAAAGACCGGCAGGCATTCCGGACAACTTCGAGGATCATGCAAAGATGATGTTTGATCTGATAACACTTTCCTGGCAGGCCGACCTGACTCGTGTATCCACGTTCATGTTGGCGCAGGAGCTGAGCAATCGCGCGTTTCCCCAAAGCGGTGTTAACGAAGGCTTCCATAATTGCTCGCATCATATGGATGTTGCAGAGAATATGAATCGCCTTGCGCAACTGAACGTCTATCATTTAAGAAACACATTGGGCTACTTCACAGAAAGGCTCAATGCCACACCAGACGGTGACGGCACTTTGCTGGATCATTCCCTGGTGCTCTATGGGAGCGGCATGGGAAATTCGCAGGATCACAACCATAGCGAGCTGCCCATCGTGCTTGCGGGTGGGGCATCCGGGAGAGTGGCTGGCGGAAAGCACATACGCATGGACAGCGGCACTCCGATTGCCAATCTACTGGTGACGATGCTCGACAAACTCAATGTGCCTGTCGACGACTTTGCGGACAGCAACGGCATCGTGCCACTTTAGAGAATGGAGACGAAGTGGTAGTGAAAAAATTACCGGGAAAAATTTCATATTACCCACATCAGATGGGCAGGATTCTGGTGATCTGCACGCTCGCACTGATTGTCAGGCCACTGCTTGCCCAACCTCTTGCTGTACCTGGACCTGATCAGGTGCAGGCGTCGCCAGTAGCCGAAGCTGCCCGGCGAGGGGATCGACAGGCAGTGCAGGCCTTGCTGCGGCAAGAGCTGGACGTTAACGGCCTGGGCCGGGACGGGACCCCGGCCTTACACTGGGCAGTACGCGTTGATGACCAGGCACTGGTCGACTTGCTGCTTGCTGCAGGCGCGGACGTCAACAGTGTAAACCGGTATGGACAAGCCCCCATCCATGTTGCCTTGCAGAACCGTCATGTAAGCATGCTACAGCGCTTGCTTGAAGCCGGTGCTGACGCAGAGCTGGCGGATTTAAGTGGTGAGCCACCGCTGCTGCTGGCAACACGACTGGGTGATCCCGACATGGTGGAAGTATTACTGGAGGCGGGAGCGTATATAGATGCCAGGGATCTGAACTATGGGCAAACCGCACTGATGATTGCCGTACGAGAGGAGCATGTCGGGTTGGTGCAACGTTTTCTTGCGGCCGGCGCCGATGTCAACGCACAGAGTCATGCCGGCGAGTTGCACAGAATGGTTCTGCCCAGTGAAGTGCCTGTGGGTACATCTCAGGGGGTGGGTATCAACCGGTCAGGATTACCAGACAGGGGCATGCGTTACCCGATTACTGGCATGAAGACCCCACTTTTATATGCAACCCGTCAGGGCAATCTCGAACTCACACGCAAATTAGTGGAAGCCGGGGCCGACATCGAGGTGACGGATGCCAATGGCATCACGCCGCTTATCAATGCGATTCTGAATCACAGCATCGTAAATGTGAGTCGTTCAGGGCAGAGTGATCACTTGAAGATTGCACAGTATCTGGTCGAGGCTGGTGCCAATGTCAATGCCCAGGACTGGTATGGACAGACGCCTCTTTGGGTCGCCGTGGATACTCGAAACCTGGAATTTGCAGTGACAGAAACGACCAATCGGGTGGACAGAGAAGAGGCATATGCACTGATAGAGTCCCTGCTGGCTGCCGGCGCAGACCCGAATCCGCGCACAAGGGAGTTCCCTCCGGAAAGACGTTTCATCGCTGGTACTGGTTCCAACGGCTGGGTCGACATGACCGGACAGACACCTTTCCTACGCGCCTCAGTTGCGGGTGACCTGCGAGTTTTAAACCTGTTGCTCGACTATGGGGCCGATCCCAATATAACGACATTTGATGGGACCAACGCGTTGATGCTTGCTGCCGGCATTACCTGGGCTGTCGCAGAAACTTTCGATGAAGGAGCTGATGCGTTACTGGAAACTGTGAAGCTGACGCATGCCCTGGGCAACGATATCAACGCCGTAAACTCATTAGGCCTACGCGCGATTCATGGTGCTGCCAATCGGGGATCCAACGATATTATTTCTTATCTTGCTGAAAATGGTGCGCTCCTTGATGTGGTCGACAATGAAGACCGCACTGCCATCAACTGGGCAGAGGGAGAGCTCACAGGTGCACGTGCGCCGACTCGAAAGCCGGATACCATCAACCTGTTACGGTTGTTGCAGTTGCAAAATAATTAGAATAATTAGAATAATTAGGGTCAGAGTAAAATTCCCCATTAACTCCCGGATAGAAATTGATCGATACGGGTTTTTACTCTGACCCTAATTATCCTGAC
>Ga0181556_1002101_pt1 | contig 18770 bp, 17 predicted proteins | sample 011ome_14_FD_148651 | JGI IMG/M metagenome (GOLD analysis project Ga0181556, IMG submission 148651) | Coastal salt marsh microbial communities from the Groves Creek Marsh, Skidaway Island, Georgia - 011505AT metaG (spades assembly) | ecosystem: Environmental > Aquatic > Marine > Intertidal zone... | reverse complement strand
GACGACAGGATCGCGATGCCGATGTGCGGCAGGACGTTGCGCAGGCCGTGGGCCACGTCGATGCCGGTCGGGCCCTCGCCCAGGTCGAGATCCACGATGGCAGCGTCGGGCCGCGCAGCGCGGGCGGCGTCGATGGCGCCCACGGGATCGCGTGCCTCGCCGACCACCTCGTGCCCGAGCGACCTGACCACGGCCGAGAGGGTGAGGCGCGTGAAGTCATCGTCGTCGACGATCACCACACGCAAGGGGGACGCATCCACCGCCCTAGTGTGCTGCAGCCTGCCGGCCTATACGCGGTGAATGGCGCGCTCGACGAGGGCGGCCATCTGGGCGCCCATATCGATCCCTGCGGCGACAAGCGCCTGCGGCACCAGCGACGTCTCGGTCATGCCGGGTGCGACATTGACCTCGAGAAACCACGGCGTGCCCGCAGCGTCGATGAGGAGGTCGCTGCGCGACCAGTCGCGCAGGCCGAGGGTCTCGTGCGCGGTGAGTGCCGCAGCCGCGGCCGCTTCGGCGATGGCCGGATCCAGTCTCGCAGGGACGTGGAACTCGGTGGTGCCTGCGGTGTAACGCGCGGCGTAGTCGTAGAAGCCACCATCGGCCGCGATCTCGACCGCGGGCAGGGCGACGGGCCCGTCACCGGTGTCGATGACACCCACGGCGACCTCGGTGCCCGCGATGAAGCCCTCGAGCATCGCGACGTCCCCGTAGGCGAACGCACCCACCATCGCGGACGGCAGCTCGCCCGCGGCCTTGACGATGCTCACGCCGAGCGCAGATCCACCGCGCGCGGGCTTGACGACGAGGGGGAAGCCGATGCCGCGCTCGAGCGCAGCCATGACACCGGGTGCCCCCAACTCGCGGAAGGTTGCATGCGGCAGGGCGACCGCTTCGGGTGTCGCGACGCCCACGCGACGCACGAGGGTCTTGGCGACCGGCTTGTCGAAGGCCAGTCGGCAGGCTGACGCGCGCGATCCGACGTAGGGCAGCCCGAGGCACTCGAGCACGTCGCGCACGGCACCGTCCTCACCCGCACTGCCATGGAGCAGGGGCACGACGCAGTCCGGTGCATCAGCCGCGAGCTCATCGAGCAGCGAGGCGTCCACGTCGCGCTCGAGCACCTGCCAGTCGGGCCGCGCCGTGCGCAGGGCCTCCGCGACGCGACGACCGGAGCGCAATGACACATCGCGCTCGGCCGAGAGGCCGCCGGCGAGGACGAGCACCTGCATGGAGGGGCCTTCCGTCTAGAGGAGATCGGGTGCGGGATTGGCGGGGCCCTGGCCGTCGCGCAGTGCATGGCCCGTGCCGAAGGTCTGCGCGATCTCGAGCTCGGACTCGACCACGCCCGCGAGACGGCGCACGCCCTCGCGGATGCGCTCGGGCTCGGGATAGCAGTAGGACAGGCGCAGGCTCTGCGAGCCCTGTCCGTCGACGAAGAATCCGGTGCCGGGGACGTAGGCGACAAGTGCGCTGATCGCGCGCGGCAGCATCGCCTTGGCGTCCAGACCCTCGGGCAGCGTCACCCACGAGTAGAAGCCGCCCTGCGGACGCGTCCACGTTGTGCCCGCGGGCATGAGCTGATCGAGTGAGTCCAGGAGTGCATCGCGCCGCTCGCGATAGAGCTCACGGAAGACCTTGACCTGCTCGCGCCAGGGCTGTGTGGCGAGGTATTCGCTCACGGTGAGCTGGGCGTAGTTGGACGGGCACAGGATGGCCGACTCTGCTGCGAGCACGAGCTTCTCGCGTACGCCGTGGGGCGCGACGGCCCAGCCGACCCGAAGGCCCGAGGCGATCGTCTTGGAGAACGAGCCGAGGTAGACGACCTGCTGGTCGTCGTCAGCACGGATCGCCCGCGGAGGAGCACCCTCGAAGCCCAGCAGGCCGTAGGGGTCGTCCTCGAGCACGAGGATGCCCTCGCGCTTCGCGATCTCCAGGATGCGGCGCCGGCGTTCGAGGCCCTGGGTGACGCCGGCGGGATTGTGGAAGCTCGGGATCGTGTAGAGCATCTTGATGCGCTTGCCCTCAGCGCGCACACGCGTGATGGCCTCCTCGAGCGCCTCGGGCACGAGTCCCTCGTCGTCCATGGGGACGTGCACGATGTCGCACTCGTAGGCGCGGAAGACGCCCAGCGCGCCGACGTAGGACGGTGCCTCGACGAGCACGACGTCACCGGGATCGCAGAAGACGCGCGTGACGAGGTCGAGTGCCATCTGCGAGCCGGTCGTCACGATGACGTCATCAGGGTGCGCGGTGATGCCGACCTCGGCCATGACCTCGAGGATCTGCGCGCGCAGCGTGGCATCGCCCTGCCCGGATCCGTACTGAAGCACCTCGGCGCCGCGATCGCGCACGAGACGGGCCGCGGTCTCGGCGAGGGTGTCCAGCGGCAGCGCGGAGACGAAGGGCATGCCCCCGGCGAGGGAGACGACCTCGGGGCGGGAGGCGACGGCAAAGAGGGCGCGGATCTCGGAGGCCGTCATGCCGCGGGCGCGGGCGGCGTAGGAGTCCACCCAGGGATCGAGTCGTGAACCACCACTCATCGCGCACCTCCTTCGCCCATGCGATAGACGGACCACGCGGCCCGCTCCAGGGTCCCTATGCTGACGGATGGCGTGTCCGAGACGTGGGACGGGGTGAGTGTCGTGGCCGACGAGGTCGAGCGCAGGAGTGGATCGCTCCTGGCGACCCTCCTGCTCGGGTTGCTCGTCTTCGCCGTGGGTGCCGCGAGTGGCTTCCTGGGCCGGTTGCTCTGGCCCCGTCACCGCTAGCCGCCGGAGATCAGGCAGCCGGGATCAGCTGGCCGGCGCGAAGAAGTCCGTGACCGCCACGGCGATGGCCTCGCTCAGGGTGTCGCGGAAGCGCGGATCGGTGAGACGCGCGGCGTCGCCGGGATGGGAGAGGTAGCCCATCTCCACCCACACGGCGGGCATTGTGGTCAGACGCAGCAGGTCCCAGGTGCGCGGATGGCTGCGGCAGTCGGTCAGGTCGGTGCGACGGCACACCTCGGCCTGGATGTGCTCGGCGGCGATGCGACCCCCTTCCGACTGACCTCCGCCCAGGGGCGCACCGAAGTAGAACGTCGAGAAGCCGTTGGCCCCGGGGAGCTCGACGCGCTCGACGTGCAGCGAGAGCACCAGATCGGCGCTCGCGGCGTTCGCATGTCCCGCTCTCTCGGCCTCCCCGATCAGCTCCGGCGCGGGGGTGCGGGTGTAGATGACCTGGGTGCCGAGCGCGGCAAGGCGTCCCTCGATGCGCGCGCAGACATCGGCCACGATCGTGGCCTCCGCGAGCGCGAAGCGCTGATCGGCGTCGGCGCCCCCGGGATCGAGGGCGATGACCTTGCCGGCGACCCCGGAGCGCAGGGCGTCCATGGCCTGGCGCTCGCGGATCGAGACGGCGTCACCGTCGCCGACGGTGCGCGTGAGGCGCTCGAGGGCCCAGTACGTCGTGAAGCCGCAGGTGCCATCCGTCTCCATGCCGACGTTGCGCTGGAACTCGCGCAGCGCGCTGTCCGTCAACGGCCCGAATATGCCGTCGGGGCGGCCGCAGTCGAAGCCCATGCGCGTGAGGCGCTGTTGCAGGTCGAACACGTCGTCACCGCGGATGAGGTGTCCGGGCGTATAGGCAAGGACACGGTCACCGAGCGACCAGCGCGCCTCCTCCAGGTGGCGGAGAGTCTGCGGCCCGCAGATGCCGTCCGACGGGATGCCGCGCTGCTGCTGGAAGGCACGTACCGCCTGCTCCACGGCGCCGTCGTACTCCGCGGCATCGAGTGATGCCTCGGAGTCAGGCTCGAGCAGTCGCAGGCGCACCAGGCGCGCGCGAATATCCGCGACCGCGACGCCGGTGTCCCCGCGTCGGAGGACGGTCATGCAGCTCTACTGGAGGAAGGGCTGCAGGTCGGAGATCAGAGCCGCCTTGGGCTTCGCGCCGATGATCGTCTTGACCACGTCGCCCCCGGAGTAGACGTTCATCGTCGGGATCGACGTGATGCCGTAGGACGCGGCCGTCTTGGGGTTCTCGTCGACGTTGAGCTTGGCGATGACGATCTTGCCGTCGTACTCCGCCGAAATCTCCTCGAGGATCGGAGCGACCATGCGGCACGGACCGCACCACTCGGCCCAGAAGTCGACGATCACGGGGATATCGCTCTTGAGGACGTCGGCGTCAAAGGATGCGTCGGTCACGATCTTGGTTGCCATGGTTCTCCTTCCGGGGCTTCCACCCTAGGGGGCTGGTGCGCTAGTCGTGGGCGGCGAGGTAGCGCTCGGCGTCGAGCGCGGCCGCGCAGCCGGTGCCCGCCGCCGTAATGGCCTGTCGGTAGGTGTGGTCGACGAGATCGCCCGCGGCGAAGACCCCGGCGATGTCGGTGCGGGTGCTGGGCGCGTCGACGAGGACGTAGCCGTTGTCGTCCAGGGCGACCTTGCCCTTGACGAGCTCGGACCGGGGGTCATGGCCGATGGCAATGAAGAGGCCCGTGACGGGCAACTCGCGGGTCTCGCCCGTGACGGTGTCCTTGAGGACGACGCCGCTGACCTTGGCATCGCCCAGGATGTCGACGACCTCGGAATTCCAGGCGAACTTGATCTTGGGGTCGTTGAGGGCGCGCTCCTGCATGATCTTGCTCGCGCGCAGGGAGTCACGGCGATGGATGAGCGTCACGGACTTCGCGAAGCGCGTGAGGAACGTCGCCTCCTCGAGCGCGGAGTCGCCGCCGCCGACGACCGCGATGTCCTGGTCGCGGAAGAAAAAGCCGTCGCAGGTCGCGCACCAGGAGACGCCATGCCCGGAGAGACGCTTCTCATTGGGCAGGTCGAGCTCGCGATAGCCCGAGCCCATGGCGAGGATCACCGCGCGCGCCCGATACTCGCGCCCGCTGCCATCGCGCACCGTCTTGATGTCGCCATCGAGCTGCACGTCGACCACGTCGTCGGTGATCATCTCGGCGCCGAAGCGCACCGCCTGGGCGCGCATCTCCTCCATGAGGGCGGGGCCCATGATCCCGTCGCGGAAGCCGGGGAAGTTCTCCACCTCGGTGGTGTTCATGAGCGCCCCGCCCGCGGTCACGGCACCCTCGAAGAGGAGCGGCTGCAACTGCGCTCGCGCCGTGTAGATGGCAGCCGTGTAGCCGGTCGGGCCTGAGCCGATGATGATGACGTCGCGGACGTCGGACACTTCGCACGCTCCTGGGTCGATATCGGCAGCATCCTGCCGGGCCGCTGCCCATCACGGTCACGCGGCACCAACGACGATACCCCTATGGGTATTCCCCTCGGGTCAGCGCAGGGGGAGGTCCCAGTGGCGCGCGGCGGCGATGTCGTCCTCGGTGCAGTCCTGGCCGACGGTGACGACGTGGAGCGCGGTCGGCTCACCGGCCGCGTCCTGAGCTCCGAGCGTGACGATGACGTTGCCCTGGACTCCGTCGATGGTCGCCGTGTCGAGGACGAGGGGCACGGACTCGGGCGGGAGGCCGAGTCGACCGAGGCAGTCTGCGAGAGCCTCGGGGCTCGACGCGAGTCCGACACCGGGTGCCGGGGTCGCCGTCGGCGCGGTGGACATGGCGGATGCCACGGACGCGCGATCCGCCATGCCGGTGCTGGCGAGCAGTGTGGTCACCTGCGTCGGCAGGGTGTCGGCCGTGTAGTCGGTCCCGGAGGACACGATCGCGCGCGGCATGGCAGGGGCGCTGTCACCCCCCGATGTCTGGGGTGCCGGGGCGGGAGCCGCGACGACGCCGGCCTCGGCGCCCGTCGGTCCGGCTTCCGTGGGTGCGGTGCTGGATGCGCCGTCGGCGACGGGAGCGGGCGAGGAGGTCTGGATCGACGGGAGGACCACCGCGCCCACGAGGACGAGCCCTGCTGCGCCGGCGAGGACCGGAAGAACTCGGGCCGGACGGCGACGCGTCCGCTCGGCGTGCAGATCCACGACTCCCGCGGGCACGAGGGGTGCCTCCGCAGCCAGTCGGGCCTCGATCCCGGCCCAGACGTCGTCGGGCATGGGGCCGGGCGTATCGGCAGCCAGCCAGGCGGCGAGGTCAGGGTCCAGCGGAGGCAGATCGCCGCCGATATCGCTCTCGCTCACGCTGCACCTCCTTCGCCGTCGGTCGTGACCTTCCCGTGACCCGGGGGTACGACGGGCTCCGCACCGTCCGGGTTCCGCAGGTGGGCCAGGCGCTCGGCGAGCTTGGCGCGGCCGCGGAAGCATCGACTCTTCACGGTGCCGACAGGGCACTCCAGGACGCGGGCGGCATCCTCGACCGACCAGCCCTCGAGGTCCACGAGGACGATCGCGGCCCTCTGGTCGGGCGGCAGGGTCTCGAGAGCGGCCCGGACCTCGCGCACGGTCTCGCTGCTCTCCGCGGCAGCCCGCGGATCAGCGAGGGGGGCCTGATCGACCAGGGCCGCAGGGCTCTCCCCGGCGCTCTCATCGGGCAGGGGCACCCATGTCCTCACGGAGCGCCGGCGGAGGCGATCGAGTGAGGCATTGACCACGATGCGATGGAGCCACGTGGTGACGGCGGAGTCCCCGCGGAATGAGTCGGCGCGGCGGTAGGCGGAGATCAGAGCGTCCTGGAGGGCGTCGCTGGCCTCCTCGGGATTGCCCGTCGTACGCAGGGCCACCGCCCACAGGCGGTCACGGTGTCGGCGCACGATCTCCGCGAAGGCGTTGGGATCTCCCGCACAGTGCGCGGCGAGCAGCTCGGCATCGCTCTGCTCGCTCACGCGAGGAGCCTAGTGCCCCGAGGATCCGGGAAGTCGGTCCAGAGCGTCAGCGCAGGACGATGACGTCGCGTATGGGAGCAAGGCCACGTGCCGGCCCGCATCCGATCAATGAATTTGGGGCGAAAAATGCCCTGCCGGGGCGCTAGTCGCCCCAAGTTCGCGGATCTCAGGAGAAAAGGCTTCCTGCGAAGTCGTTCGAAACGCGGGCTCGGCCGCGCGTCAGCGCAGGACGATGACGTCGCGTATGCCGCCCTGATGGACGCCGTCGACGAGGGGTAGTTGCGTGAACCACACGAGGACATAGCGGCCGACGATCGGACGTGGCGCGCGCAGGTCGATAGCGGTGCCGATGCCCTCCGCGGATGCCAACTCCGTCCACTTGGAGATCTTGCGGGATGGCTCGGCGGCGAGCATCACCTTGACGGAGGAGCCCGACCCGACGAGCTCGAGGCGGACGGCGCTCACCGGCAGCGACTCGCCCAGGTCGAGCATGAGACCGGTGCCACCCTTGCCGTCGAGATCCGCGGAGTAGTAGGTGTCGGTGGTCCACGCCGTGTCGGAGCGCTCGTCGATGGCGTTGGGCACGAGCTCGGGCATCTCCTGGCGATCCGGGCCCTGCGGATCGAAGTCCACCGCGGCCACCGGCACGATCTCGCCCGGGATCCCCCCGGCGAAGTCGTCCACCGTCGTCGCCTCGCCTACCTCGGTGAGTACCTCCCGTGGCGCCTCGGCGGCGGTGACACCCCAGGGCGACTCCGCACTCTGCGCCAGGCGCAGTCCCCCGAGCCCCACGCCGGTGACGACGACGAGCGCTGCGGCGGCAAGGCCCAATCGTCCGGCGATGCGCAGGGCACGTCGGCCCGCGGTGAGCGACGCGGTCTCGCGCGGGGCCAGTGAGAGGGTCCGACGTCCGGGTCGCTGCTCCCAGGCACCGAGTGCGCTTACGACCGCGGCCATGTCGGCGTACGGCTCGATGCGCGCATCGCCGGCCACGGCGGGCCCGATGGCGCGCAGGCAGATCTCGTCGATCCCGGAGGGCACGTCGGCCACCACCTGCGAGGGCGGCAGGAGCCGCTCGCCGACGCGCGGTGCCGGAGACATCCCATCGACGAGTCCGAGGGGCCAGCGGCCCGTGAGCATCGCGTAGAGGAGGGAGCCGAGCCCGACGATGTCGTCCTCGCGCTCCGCGGGCCAGAGGGCGGCGTCCACCGCGAGACCGCGGATGCGCACGACATTGGTGTCGCCGAGCAGCGTGAAGGGATCGTCGAAGTCGGCCGTCTCGGAGATGAGCAGCGAGCCGGGACGCAGCCGGTCGTGATGGATGCTGAGCTCATGGCTGTGCTGGAGTGCGATCGCCACCTGGCGGATGACCGGGACGACCTCGTCGATCTCGATCGGCTCGCCTTCGCGCTCCTCGTAGATATCGGTGAGGGTGCGGCCGTCGACCCACTCGCTCACGATCACGAGGTACGTCGGGCCGAGCGACTCATCCGCGCCGACCACATGCTCTGACGCGAGGATGTCCAGGACGGCGATGACGCGTCGGTCGTCGACCGTGGCCGCGCGGCGAGCCGCAGCTTCGGCAGCCTCGGCGAGGGGATCCTGGGAGGGGATGAGGCGCAGCGAGACGGGGCGCTCGAGCGCGGGGTCGAAGCCCTGCCACAACTCGACGACACCGGTCTGGGAGACCAGGACGTCGAGGATGTAGCGGCCGATCCGCCTGTCGCTCACCCCTCGAGGGTACGGGCGTCGGCCACGTCTTCGCTGGATGAACGCCGCCGCAGCACCTTGCGCTGGACCAGGGCGACGACTTCTCCGACCTCGTTGATGCGCATCGCCCAGGCCGCCGCCAGGTAGACGCCGAGGCCTACGGCGCTGACGACCACGACGTCGATGAGCACGCCCAGGGTGTCGGCCGGATCGTTGCCAGTCACATAGGCGGAGAGCGCGGCCTTGGTGCCGTACATCACGCTCAGGGCAATGAATCCGGCGATGAGCATCCGCAGGAGCGAGCGGAGTGTCGTCCACGAGTCGAGTCCGCCGAGTCGCCGGGCCAGGAGGATCCAGGCGACGATGAAGGTCGCCCAGAAGCCGCACACGTAGCCGAAGGCGAGCGCGGCCACCTGCGCCCCGCCGCTCACCGCGTAGAAGAGCGGGATGGCCACTCCGAGGGCGACGACGTTCATCACGACGCTGGCGATGAAGGGCGTGCGCGTGTCCTCCATGGCGTAGAAGCCGCGGAAGAGCACGTAGAAGAGCGTGAAGGGCAGCAGGCCCAGCATGAAGACCGAGGTGATGAGACCGGTGAGCTGCGCCTGGTCGGGAGTAGCGGCGCCATAACCGAAGAGGAGCACGGCGATGCCCGGGCTCACGATCATGAGCACGGCGCCGATGGGGATGATGAGCGCGGCGACCAGACGCATTGCGCCCGACACGTCCGCGCCCACCTGGTGGAGCCGCCCGGAGTGCGCCACGCGGCTCAGCGCGGGGAGCAGGGCCGTCACGATCGAGACCGTGATGACGCTGTGCGGCAGCATGAAGATGAGGTGGGCCTTCTGGTACGTCGTGAGTCCCGCGGGAGTGGTGCCCGCGGCGGCCGCATTGACGTTGGCCAGGGTCGACAGTCGTGTGATCGCGATGTAGCCCGCCTGGTTGATGACGACGAGCAGGAGCGTCCACACGGCAAGGTGCCCGGCCTTGCCCAGGCCGGAGCCTCGCCAGTCGAAGCGGGGACGCCAGCGGTAGCCCGCGCGGACGAGCACCGGGATGAGGATGAGGGCCTGGAGCGCGACGCCCAGCGTCGTGCCGATGCCCAGGATCGCCACCTGATCGGGGGTGAGCACCCCGTCAGCCGCCGCAGATGTCCCGGCGATAGCGATGAAGAGCAGGAAGGTGCCGATGGCGACGAAGTTGTTGAGGATCGGCGCGAACATCGGGGCGCCGAACTTCCCGCGCGCATTCAGCACCTGGCTCAGCAGTGCGTAGACGCCGTAGAAGAAGATCTGCGGCAGGCACAGGCGAGCGAATGCCGTGGCGAGCTCGCGCTGGGAGTCGTCGTACGCCGACGTCGCGTAGAGATCGACGAGGATCGGGGCGAGCAGCACCGCGGCGACGGAGAAGACGAGGAGCACGACTCCCGCGAGGGTGATGAGCCGATCCGCGTAGGCCTGGCCGCCGTCGGCATCGTCCTTCATGCGACGGACGAGCTGCGGGATGAAGACCGCGTTGAGGGCCCCGCCCACGATAAGGATGTAGAGGACGTTGGGCATCGTGTTGCCCAGCGAGTAGGCGTCGGAGACGAGGTAGAAGCCCAGCGCCGCGGTGAGCGCGATGTCGCGCGCGACGCCGGTCACACGGGAGAGGACCGTGCCGGCGGCCATGACGGCACTGGATCCGAGGAGCCCGGTCGTCGTGGAGCGCGCCTCCGTGGCGCTGGCCGGCTCGAGCGCCGGGTCGATCTCCGGCTCAGCCGGCCCTTGCGGGGCGGCCACCTCCTGCGGATCGGGTCGCGTGTCGCTCATGCCGAGGCCTCGCGGCGTCGCTCACCGCGCTGACGCGCGCGCCGGACGATGTCGTAGACGACGAGGAGCACGAGCACCGCGGCCGCAGCGATCGCCACCCAGAGCGCGGCACGTGAGTACGCCGTGGTGCGCAGCTCGAGCGACACCGGCTCGCCGAAGGCCCTGCCCGCGGGATCGGTGAGCTGCACCGCGACGGTGAGGGCATCGCCACCGACCACGCGCACTGGCACCTCGAGGCTCGCCCTGCGCCCGGGCTCGATCGCGACCGCCGGAAGTGACTCGGCATCGAGGCGTGCCGCGGGATCGGCCGAGATCGTGACACCTACGCGCACGGTCTGGTCGAAGTCGTTGGTGACCGTCACCGGCACGCTGCCCCGGTCACCGCTGAGGACGACGTTGTCGCGCGGCACGACGTAGACGCGCCCCTCGATCGTCGCGAGCGACGCGTCGATGGAGTCGACCAGGCGCTCGCCCTCGCGCGGGCGGGTGCGCCAGCTGCTGGACTCGGCGCGCAGCACCGCGGACGTGAGAGGGGCAATCACGGGCAGCGGATCGGCCAGGACCGAGCGCAGCGAGTCGATCGAGGCTTGGACGGCGGCGATGCGCTCGAGATACCCGGTGCTCAACTCGCGCGCCCGTCGCGCGTCGGGATCGACGGTGCGGGGGTCGGGCGCTTCGGGCAGGGCGAGGACCGTGCTCACGGGCACGAGTCTGGTCCACGGGGTGCTGCGCAGGGAGGCAATGAGTGCCCGGAGGAGTCGCGGGTTGGGATCCCACCGGGGACTGGCCGCGGCCGCGACGAGGTAGCGCGTCTGCGAGGTCGGCTCGAGTGCGACGTAGGCGAGCTCCGCGAGGAAGCGCTGACGCGCGGCGAGGATCGTGGCCTGATTGCCCTGGGGGAGCTCGAGTGCGGTGAGCAATCCCGGGTCGATGACGAGCGCGCGCACCCGTCCACCCGACGCCTCCACGTCGACGTATCCCGAAGGCGTGTAGCCCAGGCCGTCGATCGCGGGAGCGGCCTTGTCGCGGACGACGACGGTGCGCACGCCCGCAGAGGCGAGGACATCGAGTGCGCCGCGATCGAGTCGGCCCCCTGCAGCCCAGGCGAGTGTCCCGTCGGGATCGCGCGTGAGCTGGCGCGCCGCGACCTCAGGAGCCGCGGTGGTGGCGCGGACCAGGTCGGTGGTGAGGCCGGCACGCGTGAGCGCATCCGCATCGGGATCGGCGTAGGGCATGACCCACAGTGCGCGTTGTCTCGGTGTGGACTCCTGGGTGTCCTGGGGGACCCCCAGGACCTCGCGTGCGCGGTCCAGCCACGCCGCGGCGTCGTCGGCTGACGTGCCGGCGCGGATATCGCCCCCCTTGTCGACCAGGTACCCGTCCGACATGTCATCCGTCACCTGGAGGACCTGGGGATCGACCACCCAGGTGATCGAGGGCGAGGAAGCGCCGGCAGCGAGCAGGTCGTCGAGTCGGCCGCCCGGCGATACCTCGCGGGGGATCGTCTCGCCCAGGAGCACATCATCGGGAGTCTGCGCCGGCATCGTCGCCAGTGGCCACAACCACGTGACCCGGACGGGGATGACGGGCTCGGGGACGTAGGGGATGAGCGTGCGGGCGGCGTCGAGGATCACATAGCCCGCGGGTCCAAATCCGATCACCTCCGCGCCGACGACGTAGACGCCAGGAGCGTTCACGGGTAGCTGGGCGGCCTCGACCGAGAGTCGGTAGTCGGCCTTCGCGCCCGGGGGGAGTGCATCGACGAGCGCGGTGGTCGTCGCGTAGAGCGGCACGGATCCGTAGCCACCCTCGGCATCTGCTGCCTTGCGGAGCTCCTTGCGCTCCGCGATCGGCGTCGCGGAGAGCGTGAGCCGCACGCTCACCGCGGTGATGGTCGTGAGCCCGGTGTTGGCGACGGTCCCGCTCATGGTGAGCGAGGTGCCCTGCCCGAGGGTCACGGGCGCCAGACCCGTGATGGTGATGCGCACGGGAGCGGGGGGATCCTCAGCGCGTGCGGCGCCCGGTCCGAGGAGCAGGGTGAGTGCCAGGACTGCGAGGACCCCGGCGAGGCTGCCCCGCTTCACCCCGCGTCCGCGAGGAGGTCCGGCAGCCGGTCGAGCAGCCGGCGCTCGTCGGCGTAGGCCAGTCGCTCGCGGATATCGGTGAGGGGGAACCAGGCGACCTCGACGACCTCGGCATCCTCGTCGGACAGCTCCCCGCCCGAGGCCTCCATGAGGTAGTGGTGCACGGTCTTGTGGATACGGCGGTTCTCGGCGATGAACCAGAAGTCGATCACCCCGAGAGGGGCGAGGACCCTTCCGCGGATCCCGGTCTCCTCCTCGACCTCGCGGATGGCGGCGTCCTCGGGGGTCTCCCCCTCCTCGAGGTGGCCCTTGGGCAGTGACCACACGAGGCGGCCGCGGCGGTCATGGCGCGCGATGAGTGCGGCCCGCAGTTGGGCGCCCGTGCGATCCACGACGAGTCCGCCCGCCGAGGTCTCCTCGACCTTGGGCATGCGCGGGGGGCGGCGGCCTGCCGGCTTCGCCGAGGCGGCCTTGCCTGGGGCACGGCGAGGAGACGTGGGCTTGCCCGGGCCCCCCCGGCTCCCGGAGCCCTTCGATGCTCCGGATTCAGCCATGGCTCGAGGATAACCGCGTCGGGCGAGGTGGCCCGGAGGGGCGCGGCCTAGGCTCCCCCCATGGCGGAGGCACCCTCGGGGACGTCGGCGGGGGCGCACTCCCCCGCGGCCATCCTCCTGGGCGTCGCGGATTCACTCGGTCCCCTCACGGCCCGCTTCGCCGAGGCAGGGCACGAGCTCGCCCTCGTGGGCGGGCCGGTGCGCGACATCATGCTGGGCCGCCCCGGCGTCAGCCATGACCTCGATCTGACCACCGATGCCCGCCCGGAGCGCATCGAGCAACTCGTACGGGGCTGGGCCGACCACGTGTGGGACGTCGGCATGCGCTTCGGGACGGTGGGCGCGCGCAAGGGCGACCTCCACCTGGAGATCACGACGTACCGCTCGGAGTCCTACGACGCAGACTCGCGCAAGCCCGAGGTGACCTTCGGCGACACGCTCGCAGGGGATCTGGCACGCCGCGACTTCACCGTCAACGCCATGGCCGTGCGCCTACCCACGCTCGAGTTCGTCGATCTGCACGACGGTATGGGCGATCTGGCGGAGCGTGTCCTGCGCACGCCCATCGCGCCGGAGGAGTCCTTCGGCGACGACCCGCTGCGCATGATGCGCGCAGCACGCTTCGTGTCCCAGCTCAACTTCGCGATCGCCCCCGAGGTGCTCATCGCGATGCGCGAGATGGCGACGCGCCTAGAGATCGTGTCGGCCGAGCGGATTCGCGACGAACTCACCAAGTTGCTGCTCGGCGCCCACCCGCGGCTCGGGCTCGCGGTCCTCGTCGAGACCGGCCTCGCCGCCTACGTGCTCCCCGAGCTCCCCGGCCTCAAACTCGAGATCGACGAGCACCACCGGCACAAGGACGTCTACGAGCACTCGCTCACGGTGATGGAGCAGGCGATCGACCTCGAGACGTCGCACGCACCCACGTCGGGACCCGACCTCGTCTTGCGACTGGCCGCGCTGCTCCATGACATCGGCAAGCCCAAGACGCGCCGCTTCGAAGGCGACGGCGGAGTGTCCTTCCATCATCACGAGGTCGTGGGAGCGCGGATGGTGCGCAAGCGACTCACCGCATTGCGCTACCCCAACGAGCTGATCGACGACGTCTCCAAGCTCACCGAGCTGCACCTGCGCTTCCACGGTTACGGCACGGGTGAGTGGACCGATTCCGCGGTGCGCCGCTATGTGCGCGATGCGGGCGACCAGATCACACGACTCCACAAGCTCACGCGCGCGGACTGCACCACGCGCAATCGCAAGCGCGCCGCGGCGCTGCAGGCGGCGTACGACGGGCTGGAGGAGCGCATCGCGGTCCTCGCCGAGCAGGAGGAGCTGGCGGCGATCCGCCCCGATCTCGATGGCAATCGGATCATGGAGATCCTCGGCGTCCGCCCGGGGCGTGAGGTCGGCGAGGCCTACACCTACCTGCTCGAGCTCCGCCTCGACCAGGGCCCGCTGGGCGAGGACGAGGCGGAGCGCGCGCTGCGGGCCTGGTGGGCGGCCCGCCAGGCGTAGGCAGGCCAAATTCGAGCCGAGAGAGCTGTTGTTCGACCTTCTCCGCTCGAAGTTCGCGCTTGTGCGCCTAGGCCGCGACCTGCTCTGCTGAGGCACGCCGACCCGCGGCTGCCCACACCTGGATCACGCCGAGGAGCAGCAGCGAGATGAGCGCGGCCCAGATCGTGCGCGCGACCGACAGGTCGTTGCCGATGACGACGATGATGGTGAAGATCGCGGCGACGGCGACGCGCAGCCACCGGGCATGCTGGGCGACCCACGCACCCGATGAGGTGATGGGGCCCGGGGGGATGTTGCGCGCGATGTCGTCGGCGAGGTTGTTGACGGCCGCGCGCAGTTCGATGGCCCAGCGTGCCCCGCAGAGGTAGAGGCCGACGGCCATGACGATGATCCCGAGCACGATGAGGGCGTACGACCCGTTGTAGAGGAACTTGAGCAGCTGGTCGTAGAAGGTCTGCGACGCCTTGGCGAAGGGCGTGCCCTCCAGGGTGTTGACGAAGGCCCCCTGGCCGACGCCGAGTCCGACCACGAGGAGCGCCCCGCCAACGGCGGCTCCACCACCGGCCCACGCCACCATCCGAGGTCGTCGACGGGCGAGCACCACCGCGAGCACGAGGAGGAGGATCGCGACATAGATGAGGCCGGCCGCGACGGGCGACGTGAAGGAGTAGATCGTGCGGATCTGCGCGAGCTGAGGTGCCTCGAGCAGGACGATCTGACGGTCGGCTTCGGCGACGCTGATGTTGGCCGCGGCCGAGAAGCCCCGGTCCACGAGACCCTGCTTGACCTGGTCGATGAGTACGCCGATATCGAGGACGACCTCGTCACCCTGCAGTGACACGGGGCCGTCGTCGCGTCCCTCGAGGATGGCCATGAGGCTCTTCTGCGCGGCGGTGTTGGCGAGATTCCACAGCTCCTTGAACTGATCGGACCGCACGAGTCGGTCGACGACCTGACCGATGAGGGAGTCGACGGCGCCGGAGATGATGGGGACGAGTGCCTTGAGCGAGGGGTAGTCGTCGATGAGCCCCGCGAAGACCTGATTGACCAGGGCCTCGGGGTCGACCTGCTCCTCGATCTTGTCCGTGATGAACGTCGAGACCGAAGCCTGGACATCCTCGTCGTAGGCGAGCGGCTGCATCGTCTCGAGGTACCGCTCGGTGTCGGTCACCGTGCGATGACCCCAGTAGGTCACCGTGCCGAGGGGCAGCAGTACCAGCCCGAGGATGAGGGCCAGGAGCGCGGCGATGGAGCGCACCCCGATGCGGCGCTGGGGGGACGTGGAGGTGGCTGCGGTGTCGGTCACGGGCGCAGCCTAGCCGCGCGACTGCCGCCGCTCGCGGCCTTTGGCGCCGACACCGTGGTACCACGTGGCGTTGGCGGCGATAAGCACCGTCACGCCGATGACGGCCCAGGGTGCGATGCCCGATTCAGGACTGGTGAACGCCACAGCCACGATGCCCAGCACCAGTGCGACGTTGACCGCCACGTCGAAGAGGGAGAAGACCCGGCCGAGGTAGTCGTCGTCGATCTCGCGCTGGATGAGGGTGTCGCTCGCCACCTTGGCCGCCTGATTGGCGAAGCCGAGTGAGATGGCCGCCCCCAACAGGGGCCACAGCGCGGGCAGGTACATGCCCGCGAGTACGCCGAGAGGGACGAGCGGTGCTGCCTGTCCCACAGCGATGACGGTCCACGGCACGTATCCCATGCGGCGTACGCGGCCGGGGGTGAGGATCGCGCCGAGCAGGGCGCCGAGCGCCGCGGCGCCCGTGACGAGGGCGAACTGGCCCAGCGCCGCGTCGGGGTCGCCCGCGGGATTGAAGGTGTTGCGGATGAGGAGCAGGCCGAGGACCGTGAGCGCGCCGAACGCGATGCGCTGCACGATGACCACCACGACCGCGCGGCCCGCGACCGGGTGTCCGACGAGTTGACGGAAGCCGTCGCCGAGGCCCTGGAGGACGCCGAGGAAGGAGTTGCGCACCGTGTCCTCGTTCGGACCCAGCCGGTCCTTGGGCAGGGTGGCGGCAATGACGGAGGCGATGACGTAGGACGCGATCGCGCAGGCGAGCACGACCACGCTGCCGGTGTCTCCTCCACCCGAGATGGCGCGGATCCCCACCCCGACGAGTCCGCCGATCGCCGCGGCGATGGTCCCGGCGGTCGGCGTGAGGGCGTTGGCCGTGACCAGGAGTGGCCCGTCGACGACGTGGGGCAGGGAGGCGGCGACCCCGGCCAGCACGAAGCGTGCGACGCCGAGGACGAGCAGCACGCTCACGGCGAGGTCCAGGCCGTCATGCCTGGCCCACACCAGAGCGGCTACGGCGATGACGAGCGCGCCGCGCAGGAGGTTGGCGTAGACGAGCACCTGCCGGCGACGCCACTCGTCGAGGAAGACGCCGGCGAAGGGACCGACGAGGGAGTAGGGAAGGAAGAGCACCGCGAAGGCTCCGGCCACGGACGCCGCGGTGGGCTGGCGCTCCGGAGAGAAGAGCACGAAGGTCGCGAGCGCAGCCTGGAGAAGGCCGTCGCCGAACTGGCCGGCGAGCCGGACGCCGAAGAGCCGCCGGAAGTCGCGGACGACGAGGATCGCACGCAGATTGCCGAGGGCCGCCACTCCCGCACGCTATCGCCACACTCCCCGCGCAGGGGTCGGGTGACGCCGTACTCGGTGGAGGGTCCCGCCACCCGTCATCACGGGCTCACCGCCCCCGTCACGCGACCCTTAGCGCCTCGAATACCGCGTTGCGGAACGCCGGAATCGCGGTTCTCGAGGCGCTAGGCGTCGGGGGCGCGGCCTACGCCTCGTTGAACTCGTCGGGATTAGGACCGGTGCGGCGACCCGACTCGAGCGTCGCAATGGCCGCCATGTCGGCGTCGTCGAGCTGGAAGTCGAAGACGTCGATGTTCTGCTCGATGCGCTCGGGGGTGACCGACTTCGGCAGCACGATGTTGCCCAGCTGGATGCTCCACCGCACCATCACCTGAGCCGGGGACTTCCCGTGCTTGGCCGCGACCTCGGCGATGACCGGGTCGTCGATGAGCCGCCCGGATCCGAGCGGGCTCCACGCCTCGGTCTTGATGCCGAGGCGGCCGTCGATATCGCGCATGTGGGTCTGCGGCAGCCACGGATGGAGCTCGATCTGGTTGATCGCCGGGATGACGCCGGTCTCGTCGATGATCTTGCGCAGGTGCGCCTCGTGGAAGTTGGAGACGCCGATGGAGCGCGCGCGTCCCTCCTCGCGCAGCCGGATGAGGGCGCGCCACGAGTCGAGGTAGATATCGCGCGCAGGCGTGGGCCAGTGGATGAGGTAGAGGTCGACCTCGTCGATGCCGAGCAGCCCCGTGCTCTTGTCGAAGGCGCGCAGCGTCTCGTCGTACCCGTGATCGGTGTTCCACACCTTGGTGGTGACGAAGATGTCGTCGCGGTCTAGCTCGCTGCGTCGCAGTGCCTCGCCCACGCCGCGCTCGTTGAGATAGAGGTACGCCGTGTCGATGTGGCGGTAGCCGACCTCGAGGGCCTTGAGCGTCGCATCCACTACCACGTCGTCCGGCACCTGCCAGACACCGAATCCGATGACGGGGATGGAGCGGCCGTCGTTCATCTCGACGAGCGGGGCGAAGACCATGGTGACTCCCGGAAGTGGGCTGGGGTGATGTGCGGCCCAGTCTCGCAGGAGTCGCCTGACGCGACGACCCGACCTACAGTCATGGGGTGTCCACGCCCCTCGCCGATCGGTCGCTGTCGCAGCCGCACGCGTCGCGGCTGCCGGAGTCGCATCCGGCGTACGAGGCGATCCTCGCCGCGCACGAGGCGGCCATGGCCGCGGACGAAGCGGGCTACACGGATCCGGTCACGGGCTACTTCGTGATGACGGCCCAGACGCATGCGCGCCGCGGCTTCTGCTGCGACAACGGCTGCCGTCACTGCCCCTACGTGACTTGAATCACCGGGCTCGGGTCCTAAGCCCCGCGCATCCGGGTCCATGGACCGTGGCGACGGATCAGCCTTCCGGCCAGGGTTGAGGCATCGGGTGACACGCACCCTATGCACACCCTATGCAGCAACGGGAGGACACATGTCCGCGCAAGCCGGCTCGCACGGCGCAGCACGCGTCATCAGCATCATTCTCATGGTCGTGGGCGTGCTCATGATCATCATGGGTGCCACGACCTACGGCATGGTGAGTTCGACGCTCGCCGCGGAGAACATCGTGGTCTCGGAGGACGCCTGCCTGGGCGGCCAGACCGTGGCCGGCCCGCTCCCCGCCTACTGCGAGGCGCAGATCATCGCCGACCACGCGCTCGAGGCGACAGGAGGCCTCACCTACGCGCAGCTCGATCGCGAGGATCCGCTGCGCCAGGTCGCCATGA
>Ga0181556_1002100_pt1 | contig 18774 bp, 33 predicted proteins | sample 011ome_14_FD_148651 | JGI IMG/M metagenome (GOLD analysis project Ga0181556, IMG submission 148651) | Coastal salt marsh microbial communities from the Groves Creek Marsh, Skidaway Island, Georgia - 011505AT metaG (spades assembly) | ecosystem: Environmental > Aquatic > Marine > Intertidal zone... | reverse complement strand
TAGCTTGCGTTATTCGACTCACGCGTTCGCGCTTTGGGTGCAGAATCGGGAGCAGTCGCCCGCCTTTGAGAAGGGCGACACGATCCTGGTGGACCCCAACCGGCCCGCCGGGATCGGGGACGATGCCCTATTAGTCCGCAACTTTTCGATAGGCGATCGGGCACCGTTTGAGGGCCTGATCCGCCGCATCATGGATGAAACGGACAAGCATTGGCTGGTGCGGCAATTCACCCCCCAGCACGACGCCAAGCTGGCAAAGGCCGAGTGGCCCCGCGCCCTCTATATCGCCGGTAAATACAGCCGCTAACTGACCGCATTGGGCGTGCGGAATTGTCGCTGCACAGATTTCTACGAATATCGTCGTTTTAACGCTTGACGATTTTCGTAGGCTTACGCTACTCTCCTCCCCATCAGAGCGAGGGAGCAAGCAGATGACCAGCCGCACGATCAACGACCGCAACCACGAGATCAGCGCAGACGGCGCAATCATCGGCTGGGTGGTCAAGAACACCATAGGCCAGAAGCCCGGCTGGTACTTCATCGCCGCGCATAAGCGGTTCTCCAATCAGTACCCGGACAGCGTGACGCCTGCGCCGACTTGGCAGGCGGCGATGCCGAGGGCGCAGTGATGTCCTTCGTGCGTGATCCGAGAGTGGATGCCGTGCGCCAAGAACCGGCCCGCAACAAGTTCCACGCGGGCAACGGCGGCGACGGCAAGCACTATTGGCTGACGCCGCCCGACTTGTACGCGCGCCTCGATGCGGAGTTTCACTTCGACTTCGACCCGTGCCCGTTTCCTTTGCCGCCCGGCTTCGACGGCCTGACGTGCGAGTGGGGACAAAGCAACTACGTCAATCCGCCGTTCGGCTCGATCATTCACGAAGGCCGCAAGAAGGGACCGACAGCTTGGGTCCGCAAGGCCATTGCCGAGCATCGGAAGGGCAAGACCGTCGTGCTGGTCTATCCGATCGACAAGTGGGTTCTGATGCTTCTCGACGTGATCGGCGCGGACGTTCGCAACCTTGGCGACGTGCGCTGGCTCGCCACCGAGGACCGCCAGCCGGGCAAAGGCACCGGACGACACATTGCCTGCTTCATCCTTCGTTCCTAGGGAGCAAGCAGATGACCGCAGCCAAGAAAAGCGCAGAGGCCGAAATCGCGGAAGCGACGGCGCTTGCCGAGCGGTTGGTTGAAAGCCTCCCCGAAGTCGGGCCGACAGTTGCTTCATTCGCGCTTGGCCGCGCCCTTGCCGCCGTAATGGTTTCGGGACTCGGGCGACTGCCGAACGCGACGGACTACGACCGCATGACGAAGGCTCTGCGGCTCCACTGCGAGATCGTCCACCAAGCCATCGCCGCGAAGGAGTCGCACTGATGACCACCCAATCCGAACTAGACGCAGCAGTAGACGAGGCCCGCGAGGCCATCCGCGCGACGCTGCACAAGCTGGCCGAACGGCTGGGGCAAGACGCCTACACCTACGACATGGAATGCCCCATGGGCTCCGTCTCCGACCTGCTCAACGACTTCGATCCGGTCGTGAACGCTCAATGCGAGATCGACGCGGAAGATAACCGCCTCGCCTGTGAGGACGAGCGGGACCTGTACCGTAACGCCCCTAACGTCATCTGAGGAGGAGAGCATGAGCGACAAGAAAATCGGGACTCGGTTCCACGTTATGAAGTCGTTGAACGGCGACCACGCGCTAACGGTGATGGCGTGGACTGCCGGGGCTCCTAACGGCGTGACCGCCACGCTCGCAATGACCGAGGCGCAGGCTCGCGAACTGGTCGAGGAGTTGAACTCGACCCTCGCCAAGCTGCCCCGCGTCGGCACGCCCGCAGACCTTGGGTGTGAGGTGCTGTGATGACCACCCACAAAATCCGCTGGCTCCGCACCGGCTCCTACAACGGCATGGATTGGGAGGCCGAGCACGAAATCACCTTCCGGTTCCGCCCCGGTCGGCCCGCGAAGATGTACCTCCGCAACGGCGATCCGGGCTATCCCGCAGACCCCGATGAGGTCGAGTTCGTCAGCATCACGCCGGACGCGGGCGACCACGGGGCCTTCTCCGACATCGCGCAGCGCAACCTGGAATCCGACGCGCAGGAATGGCTTGAGACGGACGGCTTCGATGAGGCCATTCAGATCGCTACGTCAGATTTGGACGCAGCGCGCGAGTTCGCCGCCGATTTGCGAGCCGATCGATGACCGCCCTAGAAGCCGCCACCCGTTCATACTGGCAATGCAGCCAAGCCCTGCACATCAAAGACATTAGCGACGCAGATGTGCGCTGGTTCGCCGCTCGCCTTGCCATCATCGGCGGCGTCGCAACCCCTCGCCTCCGAGCCGTCTGCTGGTCCGCGCTGGATAGCCTGCAACGGGCCTGCGCTCGCGATGTGCCGAGCAACTACCAGCCCCCGGAGATTGCGTGATGGCGACCAAGGTTATCGCCGTGATCCTGATTGCCGGGCTGCTGACGATGTTTTGGGGCGTGGCATTCGCATCCGAGCAACGCGAGCCCTTCAAATGGGCGCTGTCCATGCAGCTTCCAGGCAAGCCGCAGGAAGTCCGGTGGTTATTCGACAGCGAAACCGCCTGCTCTCTCGATCTTGCCTCAAGCGCGAATGCTGCGCCGAAAGGCACCCGCTTTCAATGCCAGAGGAGGACAGTGAAATGAGCGTCATGCGCTGTGAGGACTGCGACCGCTTCGTGGATACCGACTTTGAAGAAATGGTGGACGTGGGCAATCAGCGCCGCCTTGAGCGGTGGGTTTGCCAGCGGTGCGCCGAAGCCCGCGAGGACGAGCGCGAAGATTGGGACGACGACATCCCGGTCAATGTGGACGTGTCCGCCCGCTGGCCCGAGTGGCTGAAGACCGGCGCCCGCGAGGTGGACGTTCTCTGCAATTACAACAAGGAGCAAGCCAATGGCTGATACCGCGATGGCGCTGGCCGTCATCCCCGAAAATGCGGTCGATACCTACCGCACCAGCACGAACGCCGCCACGATCTGCGGCGCCATCGTCAAGCAGACGGCGCAGAACATCCAGGGCCGCAAGTATGTGCGCTGCGAGGGCTGGCAGGCCATCGCCGTGGCCCATGGCTGCGCGGCTTCGGCCATGAACGTCGAGCGCGTGGAAGGCGGCTTCAAGGCTACAGGGCAGGTCCGCCGCATGGATACCGGCGCGGTGATTGCCGAGGCCGAGGGCTTCGTGGGCGAGGATGAACCGACATGGTTTGGCGGCAAGACGGCCAGCGGAAAGGTGCTGCCCAAGCGCCCCGATTTCGCCATCCGCGCCATGGCTCAGACCCGCGCCATTTCCCGCGCCTGCCGGTCGGCTTTCGCCCATGTCGTCGTGATGATCGACAAGGATCTTGGCACGACGCCCGCCGAAGAAATGCAGGGCGTGATCGACCACGAACCGGACTCCGTGATGAACGCCGGCAGCCGGTCGATCGACCAAGCCCGCGAAGACATCGTAGCACAAACCGGCGATTCCCGCTCCGTCTATCAGATCGGCAAGGAGAAGAAGGGCGCCGCCGCTGCGAAGACCTGGGCCGACACCGCCATCGAAACGCTGAAGATGGCTGGGCACCCGTCCGAGGTGGACGAGTGGCAGGAGACGAACGGCAAGTGGCTCGATCGGCTGGAGGCCAATCACCCGGACGAGTTCCGCCGCGTCATGGATGCGTGCGCGTCCGAGCGTGACCGCTGCTCTGCGAAGGTGGCGGCCTAATGAGCGAGCGGCAAACCTTCAAGCTGAATGCCCTTTCGCGCGGCCACGCCCTACAGGCGGTCAATCTCGCGCCGGAGGGGTACGTCTGCGAGGTGCGCCCGCCAAAGCGGTCACTGGACCAGAACTCGCGTTTTTACGCGCTCTTGCAGGACATCGCCAAGAGCGGCGAGCCAGTGGCAGGCAAGCCCCGCGACGTTGACGACCTCAAGGTGCTGTTCGTCTCGGCTTGGCGCGTGGCGACCAAGCAGCCGGGCGAGGTTGTCATGGGCCTTGAAGGCGAGCCCTGCCAGTTGCGGCGCAGTACGGCGAGCCTGTCGGTCGCAGAGATGGGCGAGTTGATGGAGTACGTCACCGCATGGGCAGCGCAGCGCGGCATCCAGATTGGAGAGAAGTAATGGGAAGCCTAATTGATGAACTGTCGAGCAATCGACTCACCGTAATCACATTAGATGAAGAAGAAGCAGACATTGTCCGTTTATCCGTGGAAACACTACGCCACCAAATCACGTCCATCTTGCAAGCCTCAAAACGCCCCGGCGTTAGTATTGCGCCGGACGAGCAACAGACATTGAAGCGATGCGCTCAAGCGATTGATCGCCTTAGCCCCAAACTACCAACACGCAAGAGGGGGCAATCCCTTCAGCATCTTGTTCGTAAAATTGAGGAATCATGGCGTCGGGCGCGGAGGATGCTCAGTGAGGCGAAGGCGCAATCTGAGCCTGTGAACTCGTTATGAGGCGCGAGTTCTCCCCCAAGGTGATGGTCGCCGCCTTTGAGCGTGCCGCTGGTCACTGCGAGTCCTGCCGAGCCAAGTTGACGGTCGGCAAGTTCCATTACGACCACGTCATCCCCGATGCGCTTGGCGGCTCCCCGACGCTTGAGAACTGCGCCGTTCTCTGCACCGCCTGCCACGGCCTCAAGACCCGCACGCAGGACGTTCCCGCCATCGCCAAGGCCAAGCGCCAGCGCGCCAAACACATAGGCGCCAAGCGCACCGCATCATTCAGGAAGCCACCGGGCGCACGCTTCGACTGGAAGCAGGGCCGGTATGTAATCGGAAAGGAAACAGCATGAACGCCATAACCATCGCACGTATTTCACTCGCCATCGCGGTCGCCGCGATCCTGCTCACAACGCCGGGATGCGCGGTTCTGCTGACGGGCTACCTCGTCGGCGACGCCATTGCGACCAACAAGCGGGTCGAGGAATGCCGATCCAATCTCAAGATCACCAACGAACAGCGCCTTCGCGAAGGCAAAGACCTGTTTCCAGATCAGTGCGGGAAGTAGTGAGACTGACATGAGAAACGAATACAAGCGCCTCGCCGTAATCGGCGCCGCCATCATCGCCGGGCTGGTGCTGGCGATCGGCTTCATGCCGAGCCCGTGCAAGGCGCAGGAGGTGCGGACCATCAAGCTCCCCGGCGATGCCACCACGGCAGAACAGGGCGCGATGATCTACGCGATCCGCGAATGGAACCGGGCGCTCAATGGCGTGTTGGAAATCCGCACCACGCAGGGCCGGGCAGACTGGCGCGTCGAGTGGGCGCTGGGCGGCATGAGCGGCGCGGCTCCTCCCCATGTCCCGTCCGTCAGCACCATGGACGCCATGCACGTCCAGCAGGGCCGTGGCTGCAAGGCCGCCGACGCCGAGGAACATACCGGCCTCATCCGCATCTTCGTCCACTGCATGCCTCCTGGCGGGCTCGCGGCAAAGATGGTTCACGAACTCGGGCACCTGATTGGGCTGGGCCACGCGGTCGGCACGACGATGGACCCCGAGTGCTGCTTCTATGCCGGTCGCGTGGACGAAGCCACGGCACGGGCTGCACTCAATGCGTTGAAGGCGGTGAGGCAATGAACCCGCGCAGCCATCGCAGCCATGCACGCAGGCAGCGCAGATGAGTGAGAGAGACCCCTTTAAGCTCCGCGATGTTGTTGACGACGTGCTGGTCTACCTTGAAGCATCCGAGGCAGCAAACGCCACGGCAACTTTCCTTGATGGAAACAAGGCCAACGAACGCAGGCACGCATTGGCGCCCACTGTATTCGATGGGGCCGTGCCGCTCGGAATGAACGGCGACGGCGATGAAGAAACTATCATTCGCGTCGATGACTATATGGACGGCGCCGGCAAACTGCCGATTTGGCCGCTCGATGTCTCTTGGGCCAACTGGCAAGAGGACGCGGATGGACGTTCCATGCTCTTTATTCGTTTCCGATCCATCAAACCAAAGGAGGCCCGAGGTGTCGCCAAACTATTCTCTCCTGTGATGGCTGAAGAATCTATGGCTATCGTTTATGACAAAGGAGAGAAGTTGACGGCCACTAGCACCGTCGCGCTTGTCGGCGGGAAATGGGTTGACGCGCGGGGCTCCGTAATTAGTTGGCGTGGCAACAAGGACCAGTTCGCGGGCGGGTTCGAGCTTGTTAACAATTACAACAGCGAAGAAATAGACCGCATGCAGTTGGCCCCCATGTATGCAACCTGGGTTGCGCTGCGCCAGCGATACGATTGGTCGGTTTTGCTGGGATACCAGGGCACTTCGCGCGTGCGGCTGTTTACGGACCCAACAGGACTGCGCGAGGTATTCAAGTTGCGAGACATCCCGCCCGGACGTGAACGACGCGCGGCGCTCAAGCACTGGGTCCGGCATCACTGGCGCAAGAGACGCGACGATGACGATGCGCGATCTTGGGTGCGCCGTCATATCAGGGGCGCTGATTCGTTCTCATGGGAGGGCTTGCGCTGCGCCATTGAGCCAGCCGCCTTTGACATTGAACAGATCAAGAAGGGGATCGCATGAGCGTTTCTGTCACTGAACAGGCGATCATAGACCTACAGAAGCAGCGCGAGGCATTCATGGCGCGGGCCAAGAACTTCAACCCCGTGGCGGCTGGCGAACACGCCCGGCAGGCCAAGGACCTCGGATTCGACCCCGAGACGATCGACGCCCTCACCCGGCCCGTCCGGCTGGAAATCACATTCGACGATCCGATCAAGACCAGGCAGCAGCTTGAAATGCTCGCCGGGGCTATCGAGGAAGCAAAGGCGCTGACGTACCAGCACGATCTTGGTATGATGCGCCAGCGGCTACGGCTGCGTGAGGTGATGAAGACGGCAGCGGATACGCTGACCTATCTCAATGGGAAAACCCCCGCCGGGCGGAAGAAGCCGGGCGCGAGATAGAAAGTCCAGAATGAGCAGAACAACCACCATATGTTGTTCTCCCCGCTCAGTTAGTCCCAATATATATTATAACACAATTGGCGGTCAGCACTCCTGCCGTTTCGTTGATTCTAAATCAAAATACGGCCTGTCCCCATGACTCACAGCGATTATCGTTCCCGCCGTGTTCCAACCACATCTAGCGTACCAGGAGCCCCCGCATGAGCCGCCCCGTGGAGTGGATGGTCAGCGATGCTCTCAGCCTCGAAAGTGTAGAGAGATTAAGAGGATAGTTCGCTACGGGCCTGCGGCCCTCCGCACCCATCTCGTCTTGCAAGAAAGGATTGTCGAATTATGGGCCACTATCGCAGTGAAATGGGCTTCGAGGAACAGGACCGGCGCGAAGCCGAAAGAAAGGCAGAGGCTCTTGCCAAGCTCGCCAAAGGCATCAAAGGCGACATCAAGAAGCGCGGAATCGAGAACGTCCTTGCGGACATCGTGACCGATCCGGGGTTTTACCGGCTCAAGCGGTTTGATTAGCCCGGCCCGCAGCTACACCCTGCACACTCTAGAAAGAATGTGCGCGAGGTCTTTCATCATCGCGAAGCCTGTTCCTATGGGAACCTCGACCTCGACATCGCGGCCCTCGACCAGCACCCGCAAGAAGATCTGATCGCCTATTTCCACAACGCGGGGGAACCGGGCGGTCGGCGCGATGCTCTCAAGCCCTGCCCGCCGTAGGGCTGCGTCGTTTTCAAGCGTGTCCGGCATTTTCCTCGTCAACCCGCGCCACAGTGAGTTTAACACCCCGTCCCGATTCCGTCATTTCTGCAAACAGCATGAGCGTGTCGGACATCTGGATTTCATCCGAGTCCGCCTCGAAGGAAACCTCGCCGCCGGCACGGGCAATGAGCAGGCAAAGGAACAATTCCATCGTAAGCGCGCTGAAGGCCATCATGGCTGAAGCTCCTTCCGCCAATGCACGAACCCGACACGGCCCAGCCGCCCCTGCCCGCTCAATACGGTGGCCGCCGTAGGAACATAGGGCCGATACCCCTCGGCAATCAGGCTGCACATGCTGGCCGCGTTGTCGGCGTCTGTGTAGGTGACGGCGGCGGATAAACCGTCTTCCAGCATCTTTCGTTCGCGATGCTGGATCATCTCGCATTGTAGCCCGCGCCCGCGCCACGCCGGCAGAACGCCTGCCCTGTAGTGGAAGCCCACAGGCCCCTCGTGATCGACCGGCTTCCAGCCGCAGAACGCTACCGGCTCGCTGTCGTCATACCCCACAAACCAATGCGCGCCCTCCCAGGTGGGCGGCTTGTCGATCGGGAAAAGCTCGGCATCCAAGCGCGCGAGCAATCCGATGTCGGAACAGGGATGAAAGCGGATCACTTGGGCGCTAGCTCCTGCTCTTTGACGATCCATCCCAGCGGAATGGTCACGTCCTGCGAGCCGTCCTCGCCAGAGACAGAGGCGACGAGGGTCAGCTTGCCTTGCCTGCCACTGGTGCGCTTCAGCTCCCAGCCGACCGACCGGACGACCTCGGCATCCTGCTTGGCGATGGTGGCGAGCTTTTCCCAGCCAGCGTGGTTGGAGATTGCGTCCCGCCAAGTAACGAGAAGGAGCTTCATGCGGCGGCCCTCCGCTTTTCAAACATGCCCGGATTAACCGTATGCCGCTCGACCTCGCCATGCTCGCGATGGAACACGATGGCTTTCATCTGCTGCTTGCTGCGATAGCCCGCCCCTGCCGCATAGGCGTCAAGCGGTGCCAGAACGGGGAACGTCTCGGCAGAGCAGCCGGGGAACTCAAGCCGCGACTCCTTGTGAACGTGCCCCGTCATCCAAAGCCGGAAGTCGGTGCGGCCCCATGCTTCCGGCCTGTCGTGCGCCATGATGCCGGGCAGCCGATCGAGCTTCGTCTTGTCGCCGTGGTGGAAGCCCAACAGGTTCTTGCCGAACTCGAAATAGCTGAACTCTGCGTGCGACGTGTCGATCTTCACGCGCGGCTCGTTCTCGTACAGGCAGGCAAGGAAGGTACGGATACAAGCCGACGTAGAGGGGTCGTGATTGCCGCCCTTGAAGATCACCGTGACGTGGTGATGCCGCTCCAGCGCCGCCGTGATGATGTGTCGGATGATGCGAACGCCGACCTCGATCATCTTGGGGTAGCGGCCGTCCGCATCCAGAAGGTTCTTATGCGCGGGCGTGACGGCGGCGTAACTGTCGTAATGGAAGAAGTCACCCAGGAACGGGATGATCGCCTGCTTGCACGGCGGGCAGGTGCCGATCAATCGAAGGGCCGCCTCGCGAATGATTTCCTCGGCAATCTTCAGGTCGTAGGCTTCCCCGCCTGTTTCGAGCGGCCACGCCATCATGCCGGTGTGGTGGTCTCCTACGGGGTAGCTCGCCAACAGATCCTCGTGAGCGTAGCCCTTGGGCTTGGGGACCGGCTTTGCGCGGGGAATGTCCTTCGCCAACTGCCCCGCGAACTCGCGCCACAGGGCTTCGCGCGCATGGTCCTCCGGCTTCTCGCCAATCCACTGCATCGCGACCTTGCCTTGCTGGTCGTAGAGCGTGGAGATTTTGACGATCTTCTTGGGGTCGGGGACCATCTCGACATCGACCGGATCGCGGCCCGCCAGCTTGGTCTTCTCCCACCGTTCCTTCAGGTTGCCGGCGGGGTCGATGAGAAGCGACTCGCCCTTAATTACGAACTTGGGCTTATTTAACTTTTCAAAGATTTCTTTACCAAGGCCGCGCGCCTTGGCCTCGTTGATGTAGTGCTGGAAGGTAGACCGGGGCACCCCTGCGGCGGCGGCGGCGAGAGTGACGTTGCCGTTCCGCGCATCGAAGATTTTGAGCGCATCCAGGATTGCGGCGTCGGTTGTTTTCGGGGGAGCCATCAGGTGCCGTCCTTCTGCTCAAAGAAGCAGTCGATTTCCTTGGTGTACTTGTTCGCGCAGACGTGGAACTGGAACGGCTCGTGATTGGCGGCGGGCGGCATAATCGCGTAATCGGGAACCTCCCGATATTCGCCGTCCACAAGGGCGAACCACTTGCCGTCGATGTATTTGGCGCGGGTTGGGCGGCAGTCTCCGGGCTGGTCTGCCGTGGTGCCATTGCAGCAAGCGCGGCCAATGCGGTTGAACTTGTTGCTATACCAGTCGTGGTGGAGATGGTGGTGGTAGCCGAAGTCTCCCGGCCCCGGCTGCTGGGCCATCACCTCCCGCGCGAATCCGATCAGCAGGACGAGGAGGAAGCAGACCGCAATGCAGATGCGAGTTGCATTTTCAGGTCGCGCCTTCGGATCGGCGGCGCGGTTCATTTGCCCTTGCCCCGAGGGTCGGGCGTCGAACACGCCGCGTCATACGTCTCGTTATGGGCCACCACCTGATCGACCCAAGACTCCATCAGGTCATAGTTGGCGCGGATCAGATCAATCTGCGCCTGGGTGGCTGATATGTGCCGGAACCGATCGCAGGAGAGATCACCGGACACCACGGGCGGGTCCTTATCGCAGCCCGTCAAGCTTGCGATCAGGAGGCAGCTTGCGAACAGTGTTGTCAGTCGTGGCGCGGCCTTGGCTGGCCTTGATCTTCGCATTAACCGTCTCCGTGAGTTGACGATTCGATTCTTCAAGTTTTCCGGCGCGGGTGTTTAGAGACTCGACTTCCTTGAAAAGCAGGAAGCAGGCGACGCCCAGCAGGGCGATGGCGATGGCGGCTCCGATGGCGATGTAACGGGTCACTTCAGCGCCTCAAGGAACGCCGCATGAATGCGCGCAATGTCTTGGGCGTGGTCGGTTCCGTTGATGATGCGGCGCGCGTTCACCGGATCGTCGGTGTCGCCGTTGAAGTAACGAGGCAGGCCGACTCCGGTGAAGCTGCCATGCTCCATGCCGTAGAACATGATCTCGGCGGCGATCTTGGGATCAAGTGCCAATTCAGGGTGCCCGGTTAGGTCCACTCCCAGCACCGCGCCCATCTTCTTGTAATTGGTTTCCCAAGTGAGTTGGACGTAGCCGCGCCCGTAATAGACGTGCCCGTTGACCGGCGTTCCGTAGGCCATCCCCTGCCCGCGCCCGATCTCCTCGACCGGGTGCATGGTGTGGGCTGTCTCCCACTTCGCCGTTGCCAGCATGTAGGCCAGCCAGCGGATGTCCTTCGGCTCTTGGTCCCACCGATCAAGGATGGCGTTGCAGCCATCGACCTGCTGCTGGGTCATCTTCCCCGAGAAGGGATTGAGCCTCGCCACGGCAAAGAACTTGTCGCGGTTAATCATCGGCTCGCCCGCTCGACCGATTCGTGAATGGACTTCAGCGCCGCTTCAAACTTGCGACGGCTGACAAGCCAGCGGTGGAGGGTTTCGCGGCAGGCGATGTACATAAGGCCCAGCCCGACGATGCCGACCAGCTGCCAAAAATGGACGCTCATTGGCCGCCCTTAATGGTCGTCCACCAGCCCTTGAAGGATTCCAGCGGATTGAGGTTGAAAGCCTTGGCCGCCGCCATGAGGCCGCCCAAGATGTCCATGCCGATCACCGCCGTCAGAACACCCACGGCAATCGTTCCCTTGGGGCCAAGGTTGAAGAACTCGGCAATCGCCGGACCCATGTAGAGGGCCAAGCCAAAGCCGCCCGCGAAGCCCGTCACCTTCTGCGTCGGGGTCTGATTCTGCGCCCAGCGCAAGCCGATAAAGGCCCCGAAGGCCGGCGGCAGGTATGGCGCGATCTCCGACGCGAACTCACGCAGACGATCAGGCATGGCGGGCTCGCGCGTCCTCGTCGGTTACTGGTAGATCACTGTATAATCCGCCCCGGTTCCCGTCGCGCTGATGAGCGTCAAACCGTTGCGGAAGTACACGCCGCCAAAGTTGTAGAAGCCTGCCGAGACGGTGGTGTCGATCGTCGCAATCTTGGTGCCGGAAGCTGCGGATGCGTTGTCGTACATCGTCAGCGTATTTGAAGCGGCGCCCTTGGTGTTGATTGAGATGCCGATCAGGATTCCCGGCGCGGCTTTGGCCGTCGTGGTGGCCGTGCCCGCTGCTACGTTCAGATAACTATTTGCGTCCGCCATAATGGCCTCCTATGCGTATTCCAGTGTTTTGCGAAAAAGGGCGTCCAAATCGTCCGATGTCTTGCCAATGGCCGTTGCGATCTGGATCAACAGCGGATGACTGCGCTCGAAACGAGACGCTTTGTCCCACAGCACCTTCGCCAACTTGGCGTCAGGATGATTGGCGGCCACCATGCTGTTGATTGCGGCGTCAATTTGGTCATACCAACCGAGGTCTATCAGGGCGTGGAAGAAGTCGCCGGAACGGGCAAACTCGGGCACATCCAGCCGGGCAATCACGGCGTCGATCTCGGCTTGCGTCGGCGGCGTGAAGCCCTCGGGCAGCGGCTCATCGTAGCGGACATTGGCCAGCGTGCCGTCGGTGTCGGCGAAGTTCAGGGTCGGCCACATCGCCCGCAGGGCGGCAAAGACAGCGTTCATGATTTCATTTCCTCACAGGACGACTTCCGCCGACAGCCCCTCGAACTGGTTGGCCATGCCGACCGTGCCGTTGCCGTAGAGCGTGGTACTGATCCCCGACCCTGCCGCTTCCATCGCCTGCAGGTAGTGGTAGCCGAGAGACGGCGCAAAGGGCGCGCGGACGACCGGCGAGCCGTTGGTGGCACCGATCTGCGACAGGGTCGCCGGAACCGGCGACGCCGAGGTCGAATCGCGGTTGATGCCGACATGCACGATGCCGCCGCTGCCCTGGTTGACGCCGACGATCAGCGCGGCGACCAGCGAGAGTTCGCCCAGCCCGTCGATGTAGCTGATACGGTTGGCCGTGCTGTTGTTCAGCGACCGCCAGGTTGCCGTGCCGTAGGTCCAGCTCGAGGTGTTGTCCTGCGACGCCGCGTCGGTCCGCACGCGGTTGTACGCGTTGAAGACGTGCAGCTTGGCCTCGGCGCCGCCGGCGGCAGCCGACGGCATCGCCGTCCAGTTGGCCTGGCTCGAGCCGTCGGTGCGGATCGTGCCGACATAGGTGCCGAGATTGGCGCCGGGGCCGTTGGTGATCGCGACCTTGTTGGTCCAGATGCCGTTGATGCGCTGGAGTTCGGTCGTTCCTGCGCCCGTGCCCCGGCCCGTGTCGCTGGTCCACGCCGGGCCGCGCGTAAGGCGGATCGTGCCGGAATCCGACCATACAAACAGGTCATAATTGCTGTTCGTTGTGGCGGCGGCGGGGCCAGCCTTGCCAGTGGAAGAAGCCGTCAGGTCATTCGACAATTCAGCAAAGACCGTCCACTTGAAGGACGTGCTGTCGTAAATCGGAACAAGATTTCCGGTATAAAGGCAGTAATAAACCGTTGTCTTGGCCGTCTGCGCCGAAGTCATTACAGGCGTTGCAGTGGCAAGTGACAGGCGACCTTGCGGAACCATGGGCGCATAAAAGACGTTGCCCGTTCCCGCCGTATCGAAGGTTTTGTTTGTTAGCGTCGATGTAGAAGACGCGGTGAACGACGCGGGCTTGGTCTGCGTTTGAAGATGGAAAACGGGCGTCGTCGCCGCAACCTTGACCTCGAACAATGCGCCACTTGGCAAATCTCCCGCCGCAAGAGCGGTGCCATCGGGCCATGTGATTGTCCCGGCGGTGAGACCGTTGATAGCGAGCGTGGGCGTCGTGGTGGCGTTGGCGCTGGCAATCTTCTTGATCGTGAACGATTGGCCGACAACGTAAGCTGCAATGCCAGGCGACGGCGCGATGGCGAGTGCGTCCGCCGTGCCCGTATCGGCTGCATAATCCAGGACCGAGCCGATGACCTGATCCGCCCGCGCATAGTCCGTGCGCGCAGTGGCCGCACCTACGCCCGTATGGCGGTAAGTCGCCATCGGCTGATTGCCGGTCGGCGTGGTTTGCCCGTCCTTGGACAGCGACTGCGTAAGGGCAGAGGCGATGTCGGAGAAGTCGCTGTTGACCGCCGTTGCATCAATGGTCGTGCCATTGACGAAGGCGGCTTGTGGCAAGCTATAGGTGCCGGAACCATCTCTAGCTATGGTAGCCTCCATCGTTTTGCGGTAAGATGGCGTTCTGTAAGGAACGAACGGAATGACCTACCAACCGCGAGAAAAAATTCCCTGCACCATATGCGGTGAGCGCTCGATTGCTCGCCGCCTTTGCCGTAGCTGCTATTACCGGACCCGCCGCAAAGGGGGCTTGTCCGCTCATGCGATCCTGGGGCCGAACGATGTGTTCTGGTCTCGCGCTCACAAGACGGCGACGTGCTGGGAGTGGACGGGCACCCGCAATGGCTTCGGTTACGGCGTATTCCTGCTGCCGGGCGAAAAACCCGTGCGCGCGCACCGTTACGCCTACGAATTGATGAAGGGGCCAATCCCTGAAGGCATGGTGATCATGCATGCATGCGACAACCCGGCCTGTATCAACCCGGCGCATCTTTCTGCTGCGAGCAAAGCCGCCAACAACAAGGATGCTGTCGCCAAGAGACGGAACGCCTTCGGGGAACGAAACGGGCGATCCCGTCTTAGCGCCCAGCAAGTCGCGGCCATACGCGCCGACCAACGGCCTCAAGCCGCCATTGCGCGGGAATTTGGCATAGACCAAAGCCACGTCAGTCGGATCAAGACGGGCGACCGAGGCACCCGAATGAAAGGATGAAGGCCGAGCCATTTACGGGCCTCCAAACTGTGCGCCGGACGAACCGGCGAGAGCTGCGGACAGGGAACGCCCGCTCTTTCGTTGATCGACGCGCGCCAGGATTTCCGCGAGCAGCCGCGCGTTCTGGTCGGCATTAGGATTGAGCGTCATGCGCCCGATCTGGTTGCGTACTGCCTCGTTGGGGCCGCTCAGATTGGCAAGGATGTCGGCCAGCCGTTCCCAGATGCGCGGCTGCACGCCGCTCGGGGAAATCCGCACGCCCGCGTTGTCAAACACTTCCGCGAGCTTGTCGGCGGTCTTGGAACCGCGCAGGATTTCGTTGCTGGTCTCGGCAAACTGCTTTTCAGCCGCCGCCTGATTCATGATCCGCCCGCCCTGCTGCGAGCCGTAAATCTGCATCAGCTTGTCGCGTACCGGCGTGCTTTCGTCGATCCTGCGGGCCAGCGCACGGGCGGGCGTCGTGCCCTCTAGCGCCTTCTCTCGCGCAGCATTGGTCGCGCCCGCCTTCGTGGCCGCTACCTGCTGCACGTCGGCGCGGGCCAACAGATCGGCCAGAGCGGGAGCGCTGGCATCGGTCGCGGCGTCGGTCGATCCGCCCCGGAGGAAACTGCGGCCTGCGTTGAAATGCTCCGGCAGGGGAGGCCGCTTGGGCATAGGCGCGATCGGCTTCCGCGAGCGCGGGGTTCGCAGCCTTCAGCTTGTTCATGTAATCGACGCCAAGGTCGCGATACCAAGAGGCCATCGGGCCGGGGCGTGCGGTCTCCGCGTCGAAGCCCAGATCCCAAATCGCCTGCTTGACCTTGTGCATGATCTCGACCGGAGACGCGGGCGCCCTGTCGGTGCCGATGCGGGTCGCCTTCTCCGCTGCCATCACGCGATCAATCGCGGCCTTGACGCTGGGGTTCTCATACAGCGCCATCAATTCCGGCGTCTGCTTCAGCCCGGCGTCGGCCATGTCGCCGTAAACCTTCTGGCCTACAGAGCGAATGTTGGCTTCGTATTGCTTGCCCAGATCGTAGGACGAGGCCGGCGGGTCATTGCCCTCGAATGCCGAGACGAGGCGATTTCCGGCGTTGCGGTCGCGGGCCTCCAGAACGTTCTTTGCAACAGTCCGCGTCTCGCCCGGCATGGTGTTCGCCATGCGCGCCTGAGACAGAAGCTGTTGATCGAGGTCGGCCAGCATCGCGTCGGGGCCGAGTTGGGCCAGCTTGCGGTCGAACTGTTCGCGGCTCATGCCCGAGCGTTGGAAAGCCGTCGCCAGCCGATCGAGCGCACCGGCACGGGCCGGGTCTTCCACCGTCTGCGCGAACTGAGTGAGCGGACCTGTAACGCCCGGCGTTCCGTCCGGCGCGGCGGCACTGAGCGAACGGGCCGGAGTGCCCTCAAAAGCTCCAGCGATGCGCTGCGCCACCGGAGCGACCACGTTCTGCGACAGCCAGCGGCCCGGCTTGCTCTCCAGCGCCGCGCGTCCGGCGAGGCCGACAACGGGCAATGCGCCACCGAAAGCGCCACCCACCGCAGCACCCGTCAGGCCGGAGCGGATGCGCTGGTCGAGACCGCCCTCGCCTTCACCAAAGCCCTGAAGCCCGCCAAGCGCCGCGCCGGTCGCGCCCATCTTGACCATGTTGCCGACCAGAGACGGCCCCGCGGCAGTGGCGGCGGCGGGCAAAGCGGCGGCAGTCGTGGCGATACCACCCGCGATGTTCGCGCCGGTCGTCATAGCGGGATAAGCCGCGTGATCCGCCTGCGTCTGCGAGCGGATGCGGGCAAGTTCTTCGTCGTAGCGCTGGCCTGTCGTGGGCGCGTCGGAAACCATCTGTGCCTGGGGAGAGCCGCCGATGCTCGCGTCACGCTGCAAGTCAGGCCCGCGCATCATCCAGTTGGAAAAGCCCGGCAGCGCAGCACGAACACCGGCAGCAAGCTCGTCCCCGAAGCCCAGCGAAGCCCCCTGCCCGAAGGCATTGGCGGCGGCATCCGAGCGGCCCTGTGGCTTGGAGCCCTTTTCGTTGGCGAGGAACATGCGCGCAGCGTTGGCGGCCTGGTCGGCGGTTTCTGCCGAGACCTTGACCGTGCGCCCGTCGCCCAGATCTACCCGGAAGTCGGTCATCGCGGCTTCCCATCGAGGCCAATGACGATTTCCTTCTGCGTCTCGCCGCCACCTTCAGCGGGCTTGCCGGGCCTGCGAACGGGCACCACCACGTTCTCAGGATTGAGGCCGTAACGCTTCGCCATTTCGGTGTAGTGGCCCGCAATGGCGTCGTGCGAGCTTTCGAGGCCCCGGAAGCGCGAGGCCATTTCCTCGACGATCTTGCGGCGCGTCTCTGGCTGGAGGCTGGCGCCGCCGTTCAACTGCCCGATCAGACCGGCCAGCGTGTCGCCAATGGTGCCGGTGTTCTTCACCATCACCATTTCGCCTTCGCGGACCACCGAATTGGGGTCCATCATCTTGCCGAGGCCGTACACAAGGTTGAGGTCGGCGGCGCGGGTCGGGCGATTGATCGCTTCCTTGACCGACTCCATGATCGGCACGACTTCGCGATACGCCTTGGTTACGGGCGAGGTGTTGTACTCGTCGCGCAGCTTGTTCTCGTTGCCGAAAGCCTGCTGCGGCTGCTCCATCTGCTGCTTGCGGTTCGCCTCGTAGTCGGAGAACTGCTGCGTGTACTCCATCTTGCGGCGTTCGCGATCGACGCCCCACTGGCGGTCCAAGTCAGCATCCAGCGCGGCGCGCGCTTTGCTGATGGCATCGGGTCCCTGCCCGAACTCGCCGGACATGATCCGCTGTTGATATTGCTGGAGTTGCTGCGGCGTCGGCTGTGGGCGGGGGACATCGGGCACGGCAGGAGGCGCGACAACGGACGGGCCGCTGACGTTCTGCGCCGTGGCGGGCGGGGGCTGGCCGATCAGCGCGGGATCGCCGCCGCCCTGCCCGCCTGCAATCGGAGGAGCGGCGCCACGAGGGCCGGGCATGTCGATCTGGAGGCCGCCCGGCTGCACGCTTGCGGGCGGCTGCTGCATCGGCGGCGCGCCCTGCACCTCGGGCGGCAGATTCTGATTGAACTGCTGTTCGTAGCGGCCCGGCGTCATGCCGTTCACGTCGCGGGCGTTGGGATTGTTCATCCCGCCAGGTCCCGCAAACCATGCGCGCGAAGCGGCCTGCGGGCTGCCGTACTGCGTGACGTACTGGCCGAACTTCGCCTCAAAGACCTTGTTCTGCGCCTCGGGGTTCGCGAGGAACTCCTGCGGCGTCATCGCGCGGCCAAGGATCTCCTGCGTCCAAGGGCCGACGTTGTAGTCCATCACCTGATACTTGCCGAGGGCACGCGAGCCCTTGCCGTCTGCGGGCGGACCTACCGCGCCGTAGCCGTTGTTGGGCTGGCCTTGCGATTCGATGCCCGCGATAGCGTTGGCATTGGCGCCCAATGGCGTCGGCGCCCCGGTCGCAACTCCCGGCGGCCCGAACGAGCCGCCAAAGCCCCGCGCGCCAGCCTCAAGCATCTGACGGTTGGCGCCCTGCTTGTACTGTTCGATGGCGAGTTGCCCCGCCGTGCGCGCGCCTGCTTCGGGATCGTAGGCCGCCAGCAGGCCGATGCGCTTCTGCAGGTCGGGCTCTGCCATGGCTTGCGCGAGGGCGTCGGAGCGCTTCTTGTCGGCGGCGGCTTCTTCCTTATCCGCGTTGCCGATGGCCCAGCCACCAGCAAGAGCTTGGGCAAGGCGAGCCGCGCCTTGCCACGGCGACTGCACGGGCGAGGTATCGGAGCCCTGTTGCAGCAGCGAATAGCCGTACTTCCGGCGCGTCTCGTAGGGATTGGCCTTCCTGCCGGTGCCAGCAAGAGCGGCGGCCAAGTCGCCATAGTCAGCGGGGGCGAAGGTCATCGGCCACCCAGCCACTTCCAGCCGCCGCCAGCGCCGAACCCGCCAAGGGCCGCGCCACCCAGCCCGAACAGGCCGCCAAGGGCCGCGTTGTTCTGCTGCATCTGGCTGTTGTAGTTGGCGTATTGCTGCTGGAATGCGTTGTTGTAGGCGCCCACCACATCGGTCGGCGCGATCTGCGTCTGCGGCGTGTTGACGAAGTTGGGATTTTGAACACCCGTCCCGGTGCCCAGCAGCGCCGATACCTCGTTGATCGGCTGCGTGCGGAGATTGGTCATCTCCTGAATCGCCCGGTCGCGCGTGTTGGCTTCGAGGTTGTACTC
>Ga0181556_1002096_pt1 | contig 18783 bp, 15 predicted proteins | sample 011ome_14_FD_148651 | JGI IMG/M metagenome (GOLD analysis project Ga0181556, IMG submission 148651) | Coastal salt marsh microbial communities from the Groves Creek Marsh, Skidaway Island, Georgia - 011505AT metaG (spades assembly) | ecosystem: Environmental > Aquatic > Marine > Intertidal zone... | reverse complement strand
AAATAAATCTGGCACTTTGGCCAGTTGGGATATTTGTTGGAATGAAGAAACGCATCGTCTCTGTGTGGTTTCCAAGGCTGCATAGCGATCGCGTTTTGCGACAACGGCCTGTGTCTGGACCATTTGCAATTACAGCGCATGCGCAAAATACCGATCGCGTGCTATGCTTGAACCATGATGCATCACGTGCCGGTTTGGAACGGGGGATGTCATTATCGGATGCACATGCCTTGTGCCCACGGTTGCGGGTCGAACCATATGATCCCCACACAGATCAAACATTTTTAAATGGCCTTGTGCGATGGGCGCGCAGGTATTGCCCTTGGGTCGCGCCCGATACTGTGGACGGATTGATTATGGATATCACTGGGTCTGCCCATCTTATGGGCGGGGAAGAGGTGATGTTTGACGATATGACCCGTCGATTAAAACATGCCCGATTGAGCGTGAGAATTGGTATCGCAGATACCCGAGGGGCTGCGTGGGCCTTGGCGCATTATAACCCGTCTATCGCGCCGATTGGGGAGACGCGCGCGGCACTGCGATCTCTGCCTGTGGCCGCCCTGAGGATTACCCCTGACGAAGACGTCACATTGCAACGTTTGGGTCTAAAAACCATCGGTCAGTTGATGGATTTGCCGCGATCTACATTGGGGCAACGGTTCGGGGCGTCGGTTTTGATGCGTCTAGACCAAGCTGTTGGCGATCAAGCCGAAGTGGTTTCCCCCCATGCAGAGCCCCCCATTTATGCCACACGGCTAAGCTTTCCTGAACCCATTGGGCTGTGTTCGGATGTTATGGCGGGGTTGGACCGCGTGTTGCCCACACTCTGCGACAAGCTGCGCGATCATGATGTCGGTGCGCGGCAGGTTGTTCTTGTGTGTCGTCGTGTTGATGGCCAAGATCAACAGGTGGAATTGCGTCTTGCACGACCCTTGCGCGATGCTGACCGGATCAAGGCATTGTTTGAACGAGGCGTTGATGAAATTGATGCAGGCTTTGGGATCGACCAAATTCGGGTGATTGCGACGCAGGTCGAACATCTGCCTGTACAGCAAATGACCTATGCCACAGCGCAGCGCCATGATGGGTTGCATGATTTGATCACCCGCTTGGGCAACCGGATCGGGTTGGAAAATATCCGTCGGTTCTTACCTGCCGACAGCCACATCCCTGAACGCAGCTATACGGTTGCGCCTGCTGCGTGGACTGATCCTTTGGGGACATGGGTCACCCATGTACGCCGCCCTATCCGGATGTTCCCCCCCGAAGCGATTGCCGCCAATGCCAGCACACCGCCAAAACATTTCCGGTGGCGGCGTCTGTCCCTGACGACGGCGCGGGCAACGGGCCCTGAACGGATTGCGCCCGAATGGTGGTTGCCCGATGAAAATTGGCGCAGTGGCGTGCGGGACTATTGGCGCATTGAAACGCGACAAGGGCGGCGGTTGTGGATGTTTCATACGCCACAAAATCCGGCGTGGTTTGTGCATGGGGAATTTGCATGAGTTATTGCGAATTATGCACCACCAGTAATTTCACTTTTTTGCGGGGGGCGTCACACCCCGAAGAATTGATTATGCGTGCGGCGGATCTTGGTCTGCCAGCGATTGCGATTACAGATCATAACAGCCTTGCTGGTGTGGTGCGGGCCTATTCCGCGTTGAAGGAATTGCGCCGCAGTATGACCGAAATCACCATTCGATCCACCGCCCGAATTGATCCAAGCAGTCGCGAAGAAATACAGGGCCACACCGTTACAGTACAAAGCGATCATTTACCCAAGCTCATTGTCGGGGCGCGCTTGGTTTTGACAGATAGCGATGTGGATTGGGTTGCACTGCCCCGAAATCGCGCAGCATACGAAGCGCTTTCACGATTGCTCACGCTTGGTAAGCGGCGGGCGGAAAAGGGCGCTTGTGTGTTGCACTTTCGTGATGTGATTGATGGTGCGCACGGTATGATTTTGATCGCTGTGCCACACTCTTTGGAGCGGGGGGCCAAGGCGCATGTGCGCGACATGGCGCGGCGTTACCCCGGGCATGTGTATGTGGGGGCCGCGCCCCGATATGATGGGTCAGATCAAGATTACTTTAACGCCTGCCAAACCTTTTCCCATGCCACAGCCGCACCGATGGTGGCGGTGGGGGATGTGTTGATGCATCACGGATCACGCCGACAATTGGCGGATATTTTGACCTGTATTCGCGAAGGCTGCCGCATTGATGATATTGGCACCCGTGCGTTACCCAACGCCGAACGACGTTTGAAATCGGCCGATGATATGGCGCGATTGTTCCGGCATCATCCCGCCGCGCTGCGCCGCACCCAAGAGATTGCAGATAAATGCGCCTTTTGCCTGTCTGAACTGTCCTACGAATATCCCGATGAAATCACCGACGGCCAAGACCCGCAAACCCGATTGGAACGCTTGACCGAAGATGGATTAAAACGTCGCTACCCCGATGGTGTCACTGACCATGTGCGTGCCTTGGTGATCAAAGAATTGGCCTTGGTCGCACGGTTGGGATTTGCGGCCTATTTCCTGACTGTGCATGACATCGTAACCTTTGCCAGATCCCAAGGGGTTTTGTGCCAAGGTCGTGGATCAGCTGCGAATTCGATCTTGTGCTATGCGTTGGGCATCACCGATGTTGGCCCTGAAACGATCACGATGGTTTTTGAACGGTTCATGTCTGAATACCGTGGTGAACCCCCCGATATTGATGTCGATTTTGAACATGAACGCCGCGAAGAGGTGATCCAATATATCTATCAAAAATATGGTCGTGATCATGCGGGGCTATGCGCGACCGTTGTGCATTACAGATCCCGCGCTGCCATTCGAGAGGTGGGCAAAGTCATGGGGCTGTCCCAAGATGTGCTTGCCAATCTGACTGGCCAGATATGGGGATCCTATAGCAAGGGTCAGATCGAGGATGCCCAACTGCGGGCGGCTGGATTGGATCCATCTGATCTTCGGTTGGGGCAGACCCTGCGATTGATCGGGGAATTGATCGGATTTCCCCGCCACCTCAGCCAGCATGTGGGTGGGTTTGTCATCACCAAAAATCGTTTGGATCATCTATGCCCTATTGAAAATGCCGCGATGGAAGATCGCACAATCATCGAATGGGACAAGGATGATATCGATGCCTTGGGTATTCTAAAGGTTGATATTTTGTCATTGGGGATGCTGACCTGTATTCGCAAATCCTTTGATCTGATCGCACAGCATGAAAAACAACAGCTGACAATTGCGCAGGTTCCCCAAGAAGATCGCGACACCTATGACATGCTATGCCGCGCGGATGCGATCGGGGTGTTTCAGGTTGAAAGCCGTGCGCAGATGAATTTCCTGCCCCGTATGAAGCCGCGCACCTTTTACGATCTGGTGATCGAGGTTGCCATTGTCCGCCCCGGTCCGATCCAAGGGGGCATGGTGCATCCCTATATCAATCGGCGGCAGGGCAAGGAACGGATCGAATACCCATCGGGTGCATTGCGCGATGTTTTGGGTAAAACCTATGGCGTGCCATTGTTCCAAGAACAGGCAATGCAGATCGCGGTCGTCGGCGCGGGCTTTACCCCAGAAGAGGCCGATCATCTGCGTCGGTCTTTGGCGACTTTTCGCAAGATGGGTACGATTGGTACCTTTCGGGATCGGTTCATTCGGGGGATGTTAGAGCGTGGATATGATCTGGATTTTGCGGATCGCTGCTTTACCCAGATCGAAGGGTTCGGCGAATACGGTTTTCCCGAAAGCCACGCCGCGGCCTTTGCGATGCTGGCGTATGTGTCCGCATGGCTGAAACGGCATCACCCCGCGATCTTTGCCTGTGCCTTGTTGAATTCGCAGCCGATGGGGTTTTATGCGCCTGCGCAAATCGTGCGGGATGCCCGTGAACATGGCATTGAAATCCGCCCGATCTGTGTGAACCATTCCAGCTGGGACAATCACCTTGAACGGCGCAGTGACGGGAAATTGGCGCTTCGGCTTGGGTTTCGCCAGATCAAGGGCATGAAACAAGACGACGCCGATTGGATTATCGCTGCGCGGGGAAACGGGTATTATGACATTCCCAGCCTTTGGTTGCGGTCAGGCCTGTGCCCTGCGGCGTTGGAACGGTTGGCCGATGCAGATGCCTTTGTCGACATGGGGTTAAACCGTCGCGATGCGTTGTGGCATATCAAGGCCATTCGCGCCAAAACGGCCCTGCCACTGCTACAAGATCCGATAGATGGCGAAGCGATATACGAACCCAAGGTTGATTTGCCCACCATGAATTTGGGTGAACAGGTGGTCGAAGATTATGTTTCAACGCGCATGTCGCTTCGGGCGCATCCTGTTGAATTGTTGCGTCCCTTGTTGACAGGCTTGACCCCTCATGCGGAATTACCGCACGTGCCGTTGGGGGCGATAGATGTCTGTGGTCTGGTCATCACCCGCCAACGGCCCGGGACCGCGTCGGGTGTGATATTCCTAACGCTTGAGGATGAAACAGGCGTCAGCAATGTGGTGGTCTGGCCCAAGGTCTATGAACGGTTTCGTACGGCTGTGATTGGCGGTCGGTTGTTGCGGGTGCGGGGGTATGTCCAACGCGAAGGCATTGTTGTGCATGTGATTGCACAAGAGGTGATTGATCTGTCCCCAAAACTGGCCGAATTGGGCCATCCACGTGATGATGCGATTGGCGTCACGGATCCGAAAACCGACGAAGCCCGCGGCCCTACCCGCCCAAAACCCCGCAATGCATGGCATCCAAGGGATCAAGCGAAAAAGTTGTTCCCAAGCCGTGATTTCCACTGATCGCGGGAACGGGGGCTAGGCCAAATCCTCCAAAAACCGCCGCGCATCATCGCGGATCGCGTCGCGTTTCATATCATCCATTTTTGCAAGCGTGGCATAAGGGTGATTCAAGCGCGGATTGCCCTTTAGCTTTGATTGGTTATCAAGATAGAAATTCCAATACAGGTAATTGAACGGACAGGCATCTGGACCATTCTTTTTGCTGACGGAATAGCTGCAATTTTTACAGTAGTTCGACATCTTGTTGATATATGCGCCGCTTGCCGCATAGGGTTTTGATGCCAGATACCCACCATCGGCAAACAAGATCATCCCCGACACGTTCGGCAATTCGACCCATTCATACGCGTCGGCATACACCAACAGATACCATTCATTCACCTCATCTGGATGAAGCCCAGCAAGCAATGCGAAATTTCCCAAAACCATCAAACGTTGAATGTGGTGGGCATAGGCGTTTTGTTTGGTTTCCAAAACGCACTGCCGCAGACAATTCATTTTGGTTTGCGCTGTCCAAAAAAACGCAGGCAATGGTCTAACCGCATCCAAAAAATTTTTCTGCGCATATTCGGGCATCTTTAACCAATAAATCCCGCGCACATATTCGCGCCATCCGATAATCTGGCGGATGAATCCTTCGACGGCATTCAACGGCGCGTCGCCCGCATGAAACGCCCGTTCCGCCGCGCGGGCGCATTCAAGCGGTAACAATAGCCCACAGTTCAGATAAAAGCTGATATGGGAATGGAACATCCATGGTTCGCCTTGGATCATCGCATCCTGATAATCGCCGAATTGGGACAGTCGATGTTCAATAAAGTGATCCAATGCGCGCAGTGCATCCGCGCGGGTCACGGCAAAATGAAACGGTTCAAGATCGCCGAAATGATCCCCGAAGTGACGATCAACCAAACCCATCACATCGCGCGTCGTGGGATCGATGCTCTGCGTAAATGGGGGCGGGACGTTCAACCCGTTTTTGGGTGGTTTGCGATTTTCGGCGTCATAGTTCCACTGCCCGCCAACGGGATCCTCCCCCGTCATCAAGATATTATATTTGCGCCGCATCTCGCGGTAAAAATATTCCATGCGAAGCTGTTTGCGCCCCGCGGCCCAGGTATTGAATTCCTCAGTCGAGCATAGAAACCGCGTGTCGTCACGAATAACCACGGGTATCCCAAGGTGATCCTGCCACGTCTGAAGATCGGTCAATACACGGTGTTCATTGGGACTTGTCACAACAATACGCGTTGCGCCGTGGGCTGTGATCGCGCGGGCGACTTCGCCCAGAAATGACCCTGTATTTTCGGGATCATCGTATTCAATATATCGGACATTATGTCTGGCATCGCGCAAAGACTGTGCAAAATGGCGCATCGCGGAAAAGAGAAATGCAATCTTTTTCTTGTGATGTTTGACATAGGTGGCCTCGGATCGGATCTCACACATCAGGATGGGATCATGCCCGATGTCGCACCCATCCAAGGATGAAATCTGTTCGGATAATTGGTCCCCTAAAATCAGGCGCACTGTGGTCATGGAAGGCGCTCATTCATGCGGGAATTTCCTGACCATCCCACGCAAAGCATTTACCGCTATCATCCGGAGTGAGACGGTCCACCACATCCAGCAAAGACGCAGCCGAAAAGGCAGGGGTGAATAGTTTGTTTTGCTGCACATTGCTTTGAAAGGGTTTGGACAGATCGCTATCCACTGTGCCGGGGTGCAGCCCCACAACAATGGCCTGTTTATGCCGTCGCTCAATTTCGATTGCGGCATTTTTGATGATCATATTCAACGCAGCTTTTGACGCACGATACGCATACCACCCCCCAAGACGATTGTCCGATATGCTGCCCACCCGCGCCGAAAGCGCCGCGAACACCGACCGTTTGTCGCGGTGAAGCAGCGGCAAAAAATGTTTTGCGGCCAAAGCAGGAAAAATCGTGTTTGCGGCGAAAATGGCGTGGAATTTATCGGCAGATAAATCGCGCAAGGATTTTTCAGGTTGAATGTCAGCACCTAAATGCAAAACACCGGTTGTCACCATCACAAGATCAAAAGGCACCCCGTTGAACGCAGCCTCAGCCGCAGTTTTGAGAGTGGTCTCATCATCATAATCCACACGGTAATCCGCATCATTTTGGCGTGAAAAAGTATGCACCTCGGCATGTGGATATCTGCGGTTCACTTCGTTCACGCAGGCGGCACCAATCGCGCCAGAGCTGCCCAAAATTGCAACCTTCATGATCCTTGATCCTTGGAAAATGACTTGGCGAGTTTGAAGTAAACGGCGTTCGGCAACACTCTAAGAAGCTTGAGAAGGAAGGTGAATTTTTTGGGAAAATGTATTTCGAACCCTGACGCCAAAAGCCCATCTGCCAACGCTTTGGCCGCAACATCGGGCTCGATCATCATCGGCATGTCAAAATCGTTTTTATCTGTCAGGGGTGTGCGCACAAATCCTGGGCTGATCAAACGGACATCCAATTCTGGGTGTTCCAATCTGAGGGTTTCGGCCAAATTGATGACCGCTGCCTTGGTCGCGCTATAGGGTTGGCCATTTGGCAATCCGCGATACCCTGCAACCGATCCGCATAGGGCAAGCTGCCCAAATCCTTGTTTCGTGAGCAGTGGTAAAACAGCATGCACCACATTGAACATGCCCATCAAATTGACATCAACAATTTTGCGGGTTGTCGCAATATCCATTTTCGAAAGCGGGCTTGGATCGTATAGGGCTGCCATTTGCACGATACTGTCGATTTGTGACAGATGTGTTTTCGCGTGTTCCACCGCGTCCATCATTCCCGATAGGTCCGCAACATCCACCGCAAAGGCGCGATGCGGTCCCTTTAATTCGGACAGCAAGTGATCAAGTTCGTTTTGGCGCCGCGCAGACAGTAAAAGCGCGGCACCACGGCGATCCAATTCATAGGCAAGCGCACGGCCTATGCCGCTGCTTGCACCTATGATCCAAATCGTTTTGCCTGTGTAATCCATGTAGGTTTATTTCTGTTTTTGCATAAAAATAGAAAGTTCACCCACAGTGATTCCGAATTTCTTAAGGTATGATCGGTTGATCAAGATGTCGTCATTCATCAAGAACATCCAATCGTCGAACGTGATACGATAGGTGCTGTTGCCGACGTTCAAGTCCATTTTATACGCCCATCGCATTGCATTTCCTGCGGCCTGACCGGTGGCTTGGCCCAGAATGTCACCTGCGGTCCCGGTGTATTGGTTTTCACCAACCTTTGTGATCGTCCATGTGCGTTCCTGAACTTCGCCATCATCAAAGATAAACTTCTCTTCCAATGTGCCAACGCCATTAGTCCACGTGCCAACCATGTCCACGTCAAACCGACGTGTTACTTTGCCTGTAAAATCTTGGACGACGCCCCATGCTTTGATGGGGCCCGAGAAATAGGTTTGCAAGTCCAATGTCGGCTCTTGCGCGGCGTAGTGATCAACGGGTTTGCTACCAAAGCACCCACTAAGAATTCCGAGTAGTCCCATGATAAACATCCCTTTCCATAGCTTCATCTTTAAATCCTTTCTTGTTCATTCTGTGCCACAAAAGCCCCGCCGATACGGTTTTCAGGACACAAGGTACCACCGCATAGAGGATTAAGAGCACAGTCTTCTGTAATTCCGTATTCGATGCGCCGGCCGTGAATCCAACACGGTCCAGCATGATAAATGTTCCGCCTGCGGCGATGGCCAATGCGGCTTTGGGTAAAAACGCCAAGGCTGCATAGTATTGTGTGGCGGTCGCTTCGTGATTTTGTTTGCGAATATGCGCCGCCAAAAGAGCGGGTGGAAACAACAAATCTGCGCCCAGTGCCATGCCAGAGGCCACGCAGACTATGGCAAACCCTGTGGTATCGCCCATGCCCAATCCTGCTGCCCCGACAAAGGTCAGGATCGCAACCAAATGCGCGACAAGCCACGTTTTTTGTGGGCCAAGCCGATGGGAAATTTTTGACCAAAACCCCATAAACACCGCGCCCGACAAAAAATACAACGCGAGGAACAGCCCCGTCATAGCTTCGGCATCAAGATAGTCGCGCACAAAGGGCAACACCAAAATTGCCGGTATGGATGCAGCGATATAGGACACAAAACAAATTGCGAAAAATAACCGATCTTTACCGGTTAAGATCGACAGAAACGCAAAGCTCGCCCGTTCTTGGTTTGTGCCAACCTCCGTTTCCAGTTCGGTTGTTGCCAAAAAATTGCGGATCAAAACAATACCGACCCCCATCAAAACACCGAAAACTATGAAAAGCGCCATATAGGATTGCATCACAGTCAACCGCGTTTGTGCCACAGCGGGGACAATTGCTGCAATCAAAAGACCGATAAGGCCAAATGCCTCGCGCCATGATGCAATGGTGATACGATGATTTTCGTCACGTTTCCAAAAACCACCAATAAAGTTCAGGTTGATAGTCAACACGCTATACCCAGTCGTTGCAAGCACCATGAACCCCGAAAACCACAAAACCGTGACCGTTGTGGTGGGTGGCCCAAAACACAATCCTGCCAGACCCAACGCAAGCGTTGCGGTGCCGATGTACATGATCGTGGTTCGATGGTGCGCGTATTGGTCCGACACATATCCCAAAACAGGATCTTGGACCGCATCAATCAGGCGAATGACCAACAATACAGTGCCGAGAACGGCCAAATTCAAACCAAATTCACGGGCATATAAATCGGGCATATGCATATACAGTGGCAAGCCCGCGAACGCCAAAGGCAGCGCAAAAAAACCATAGCGGATCAGAGATGGCTTTCGCAGTGCGTCATTCATGATCGCCCCAACAACTGTCGGCGCAATTTAGGTTGGCTTGACTTTGGGCCAAGCCAAATATCAAAGAAATACTTTCCAAATTCAGGGTCGGCAATCCGCCCGATTTCACGATTATTATTCAAAAACACGGTTTCTTTGGAGGCCGTGTAAACGCCAACCAATGAGGTGTCCGAATTTACATCCGGAAAGATTTTGATCATCTGCGCATGCCAATCGGCCAATTTGATTTCGTCTGAAAACCCTTGGTCGCGGATCTCTTTGATGCTGCGATCTGCAATGCGTTTGCCTGCGATGTTGAGCTTGTATGACAGCTTGAGCGCAAAGGGTTGGCTGCGATCCCATGCGGCATTTGGGGCAATCAATTCGGCGTCAAAGATATCCCACACCATAATGCTTAGGCTGGCTTTCCCGACGCTTTGCGCATTCGGAACGTAACGGTCCAATTGCGCAAAAGCGGCGATTGGCAAAACGCCCAAGATAAAAGCCAACACAACAAGCGGTGCGGATCTAAGCATGGCTGAGCTCGATCTGCATAACATTGGTGCGATCTGTGCGAAATCCTGCAATGCACCCAGCTAGGTAAAAGCGCCACAAGCGAATGAAGCCTTCGTCATAGCCCATCGACAGGATGCGATCACGTTGTTCGTCGAATTTAACCAACCATTCATTCAGGGTGCGGGCATAGTCCTGACCAAAGAAAAAATCATTGGATGTACGCAATCCTGCGGCCAATGCTTCTTCTTTGAACCGTGTTGGGCTTGGTAACATCCCGCCTGGAAAGATATAGCTGCGGATGAAATCGCCGCCTTTGCGATAGCGTGGAAAATCTTGTTCGTTTATCGTGATTGTCTGGATCACGGCCTTGCCATTTGATTTCAACAATGCGGACAATTTCGAGAAATATGTTTTCCAGAATTGTTCACCAACCGCTTCGAACATTTCAATGGACACGATGCTGTCGTATTTTCCCGTTTGCAGGCGATAATCCTCAAGCACGATATCCGCAGCCCCGCCCAATCGATTATTGGCATAAGCATGTTGTTCATCGGATAGCGTAATACCTCTCACGCCATAGTCGCCCGTTTGCAGCGCACGATCCGCAAAGCCGCCCCAACCGCACCCGACTTCGAGGATTGATCCAGATTTTGTGCCAAGGCAGTCCAAAATACGGTCGTATTTATTATGCTGTGCTGACTCAAGCGGTTCCGCGTCAGACTTATAGATTGCCGACGAATAGGTCATCGTAGAATCCAGCCAGAGTTTGTAAAATTCATTGCCCAGATCATAATGCGCATGAATATTTTTGCGGCTGCCCTTCATCGTATTTCGGCGCATCAAGTAAGACAAAGTTGAAAGAGCACGCGAAAATTTATTGCCATCGATCATTTTGTCGAACGCGGATCGGTTCATCAAACCCAATGTTGTCAGGCCGACAATATTGTCTGTTTCCCAATGACCCGCGCGGTAATCTTCGGCAAATCCGATGTCGCCCTTGTGGATCAGGTTTGAAATGACGCGCCAATCCCGAATTTCGATTGTGACGGCTTGGCCTGATGATTTGCCACCGAAAGACCGCGTTTTCCCGTCAGGTGTCACCACCGTCAATTCGCCCGAGTCGATGGTTTCAAGTTTCTTAAAGACTTGAGTCGAGGCCAGTTTTCCGTACATTTCTATTACCTTTTCAGACCTTTTGATCGTTATATTTGGCGTCTTAGGAATTCGTAAGATCGCCAGTTGTGGTGATTTTTTTCATGAGTTGAAGTGGTTTTGGGATATATTTGATACCCTTCGCCACAATTTTAAGGGCTTGCCAATGGATCAGCGTGATCGCTTTGAGCGTTACCAGGGGATAAGCCCAAAATGCGCGTCGCAAGGACGCCGTCGACATCGGTGCAAAGTGTCCTGTCAAGGCCGTGGTGAGCTGTTTTTCGCCCGCATCGGTATGAAGGTTGATCCAGATGCCGCATCGTTTGTCAGTGATATCGAACCGAAACGTATATTGACCGGCGCGTTCCAGAAATGGCGATACGTGAAACACTTTTTGCCCTGTCAGAACATCGCCGCGCTCAATCGGTGAATTGTCACCATGCGCACAGACATAGATATGTGTTTCGCCAAATGTGTTGTTTACTTCGCAAATTACGGCGCGAATTGCGCGGGATTGATCGTAACACACCCAAAAACTGACTGGGTTAAAGACGTATCCCAACACACGCGGCAATGTGATGAGGGTTATTTCCCCATCCGCAGATGTGACACCGTGGTCCGATAAAATCGTGCGTGCCCATGTTTCCAAATTTGATCCATCCTTGGGTCCATGATCTTTGGCCATGAATGTGATCAATCCAAACCGTCGTTTTGCGATTGGTAGGTCGTTGATCCGTGACAGCGGAAAAGCAAGATAGAAAATACTGTATAAAAAGCCGTTCACCTTTGGGAACAACCTTTGGTGCATCACCTTTCCGAACATCATTGATGGGATCAATGCCACGGAATGTTTACCCCCATTTTCTGGACAGCATTGACCGCGCTGAGCAATCCATCTTCGTGAAAGCCATAGCGCTGATATGCACCGCAAAACCAAAGACCATCTTTGCCTTGGATGGCGTCAATTTGTTTTTGCGCCATGATCGCAGGGACGTCAAACACAGGATGCGAAAATTCATGTTCGTCGTATATCAAATGTTCTTGTGGCCGCTCACCAGGGTTCAGCGTCACCAAAATCGTTTGATCCGTATTCAGGGGTTGCAAGTTGTTCATCCAATAGCTGAGTGAAACAGCGTTCGATCTGTCCTGTTTTTGCTGCGACAGATAAATCCAACTTGCCCAAGATTTCTTGCTTTTCGGCATAAAGCTTTCGTCACTGTGCACGACGACTTTGTTTGTTTGGTACGAAAATGCACCAATAATTCTGCGCACGTCATCCGAAGGGGCCACCAGCATTTTCATCGCTTCGTCGGCATGGCACGCGAACACAACTTGGTCATATGTCACCACGTCACCGGAGTGATCTGTGACGGCCCACTGATCACCAGTTTTTTCCACGCGGATGACGCCACCGTTTAACTTGATACGATCCGCAAAGGTACGGGTAATCCGTGCAACATATTGTTTGCTTCCGCCTTGGACGGTGTACCATTGCGGACGATTGTTGATGCTTAAAAGCCCGTGGTTTTTGAAAAACTGCAAAAAGGTTTGCGCAGGAAATTCTAATATCGTTTCTAACGGGCAGCTCCAGATCGCAGCACCCATCGACAAAAGATAATATTCCCGAAACCACACACCCATGTTCATCTGGTCCAAACATTGGCCAAGTGTGATGGATGGATCCTTTTCGATATAAGCTAGTGCTTGTTTATTGAACCGCACGATGTCACGCAGCATCCCGATATATTTTGGCCGGATCATATTGCGCAGAGCGACCAGTTCGTTGGACGAATATTCCAACCAGCTGTTGTTGATGCTGACACCAAATGACATGTCGGAATTCACATAGGGCACATCCAGTTCCTTGAACAATCCCAATAGATTAGGATAGTTCCAATTGTTGAACACAATGAATCCCGTATCTACATCCACTTCATTATTGTTTCCAATTGAAATGGTGCGGCTATGCCCGCCGACGTAGTTGTTCTTTTCATAAAGGGTTATGTCATGGGTGTTGCGCAACAAATATGCCGCGCCCAAACCTGAAATGCCCGTCCCGATGATCGCTATTTTCATTTATTCCTAATCGCATGGCTGGGTTTACTCTGCTATGTCTGTTGGGTTACATTTCTGTAATCCATGTGTTTTCTGGGCAATTCTGTGATAATTTTGACCCCCTGAACCGTGTTTTGCGCCCAGACTTTACCGTCGTGCAATGATATCACCGCTGCAACCAAGCTAAGTCCCAATCCCGTTCCTGGTTCGGAGCGGCTTTTTTCTGCGCGATAGAACCGGTCAAATATCCTTCCCAACTCATCCGAGGCAAGCTGCGCACCAGTATTTTCTACAGCAATAACAATGTTTTGGCGATCCTTGCGAAGCACCACGTGAACTCTTCCGTTGTAGGGAGCGTATTTTATGGCGTTGTCTAAAATATTAGCAAACGCTTGAAACAATAAATCCCGATCCCCAACAAACCTAGCAGGTTCAATTGCCATTGCAATTGCTATCTCTTTGTCTTCGGCAAGTGGTTGATAGAAATCGATCACGTCATGGATGATCAGTTCCAAGTCGATGTCGGTAAAGTGGCTGCGCCGCTTTTCTGTTTCAATGCGTGAAATCCGATGCAGCGCGTTGAACGTCCCCAAGATGTGATCCGCTTCGGATAACAGCTTGCCATAATTTTCGGGATCCGAGCCCGTATTTTGCATGTCTTCGATATGGTTGCGCATACGGGTAAGGGGGGTCCGAAGATCATGTGCGATATTGTCCGACACCTGCCGAACACCGGTCATCAAAACACCGATACGTGCCAATAAAAGGTTCAAGACATTTGCAACATTGCTAAGATCATCCCAACGCGAAAACACCTCAACGCGACGGGATAGATCGCCCGTACGAATAATTTCATAGGCGGTTGAAACGATTTTATTCGTTCCATTGACGACGAAAATACTGATCACAAACGATGCTGATACAACGATGGTCACGAACACAATGCTGATTGCGCCGATCCATTGCATGAATTCTAAATCCTCAAGGATCGATGAAACGTCGGTTCCAACCAAAAGTTTTTGACCGTCTTTGGTGGTATGCACCCGCGCGGCAAATGTGCCTTCTTGGGTGGTTGTCGTAAATAACAACAGCCCTTCGGACAGGACAGACATGGGTTTTACAATTTGATCCGGTAGGTCCGAGCCCTCTTGCAAAAGAATAAACGCACGCCCATCAGATGCTGTTGGAATCGTACTCAGAGTGTCCAGATATCTTATTTCAGAATCCAAAATGGCTTGGGTGCTTTGGATGAAATTATCTTTTGCGAAATAGTTAATGAAATATCCCAGCGTCACCGCCACCAAGCCGCAAAGCACTGTAAAGACGAGTGCCATCGCAAAGCTGGAACTTTTGGTGTAGCGGCGTCTAATCGACGTCGATAATGTATCCGGCACCACGTACGGTCCTTATGATAGGTGTCTCAAACCCCTTGTCGATTTTACTGCGAAGACGGCTGACATGGACATCAATCACATTTGTCTGAGGATCAAAGTGATAATCCCAGACATGTTCCAAAAGCATGGTGCGTGTCACAACTTGGCCCTTGTGTTGTAACATATATTCCAACAGGGAAAATTCTCTGGATTGCAAGGAAATCTCTTTGCCCTGACGTTTCACTTTGCGCGACAACAGATCCAGCTCAAGGTCGGCAACCACAATCTTGGTTTGGGGCGCACCTTCGTTTTGGCGATTTCGACGTGCCAAAATTTCAATTCTTGCCAACAGTTCGGTAAAGGCGAAAGGTTTCACCAAATAATCGTCGCCACCGGATCGCAATCCCATAACGCGATCGTCCACTTCGCCCAGAGCGCTCAGGATCAAGACAGGCGTTGTATTGCCAGATCCGCGTAGCGTTTTGACAATGGTCAAACCATCCAGCTTTGGTAACATCCGGTCAACGATGAGCACTGCATATTCTTCAGTGGTCGCCAGAAAAAGACCATCTTTTCCGTTATTTGCGTGATCGATGACATGCCCGACTTCTTTCATCGCTTTAACGATATAAGCGGCGACATCTGCGTCATCTTCTATCAAGAGAATTTTCATAATGCGCACTTTCATACCGTTGCTCATAAACCACGATAGCGAAAGGTTTAGCTGCGTTCAACCTCCAGCGTTTCAAGAAGCGTCGCCCAAGCCGCGCCATGCATATCGCGGTCTTGGAGTGCGCCTTGGATCGTGGGGCGCGGAAAGCTAAATTTTATTACGTTTAATGCGGCAATATCGAACCGCAATACATCCTTTGCAGGCGTTTGGTACAGGGCGGCCACGGCATTGGTGTCCAAAATGCCGCAGCACCATGCATATGTCTCTGCCGATCCGCAAAAAATATCTATCGTTACCCAAAATGGCCCTGCATTTTTGGATCTGATTTTTGTGACGTGATCCCCCAGATTAGACATGTGTAACCACCATTTCGAAACAGGACATTGGATCTTGGATGGCCATGATGTGGTTTAGGCAAAACTCATATATCGGTCCGCGTTCCATTTCTGGCGGGGAAAAGGGAAATGCAAAGGTTGGCATCGGTTCGTCTGGTGTCAGCGGGTGATGCAAAAGATAGGGGTTGAGCATCTTGGCGATCTCGGTGGATTGGGCTTGGGTTTGGGTCGTGATGATGCCCATGATCCCCACTTCGGCAGGGGTGGTGTGATCTGTTTCCAAGGCACCTAATGTGCTGTCCCGCCCGATTTGGCGCAATTCGATGTGATATTCACCGTCGTTTAATTTGGTGCGCTGGGCGATGTCATGTCTAAGACGTGAAATGATATCCGCGCACCATGCGGTGCTGTTTTCCACGTAACGACGGTCGCGCAGTGTCGCAATGCTGACGGTTTGGAACCCTGCGCAGCGCGCACCTTCGAGCTTGACGGTATAGGGGTCAGTGCGCGTCCAAACCGAACCTTCGACGCGAACAGCTGTGTCTGTGTGTTGGATATATTTTGCGCCTGTCACATCCAAATAACCGCCCGGTTCGTAAAGGCAAAAGGGATCAGTGTTTTCGTATAACATATGCGCTGATACAGTCTCGGGCGTGCAGATTGCCCCAGTGCTGAGCGGTTCAATCGTAAACCCCGTGGTGTCGAAATCAACCATGACCACGCCTGACATCGGATGCGTCGAACAAAGCGCGCCGCATTCGGCAATCTTTGCCCCATGCCACGCCGCCCCCGCATTATCACCGTTCAACAGGGGTAGGGCGGAAATAATCGCGGTGTCTGTGGTGCGCCCTGCGATGATGATATCGGGATGAACCGCTAAGGCCGCTTGGATTTGTTCTGCCCCAGCCAAGGCGACAATGTTTGAACAGGCGCCAATGACTGTCGCATCGATGTGCGGCGCCCCGGCAAGCGGCGTGAGCGTGCCGTTGTCCAGCGCGGTTATGATCCGATCCGCAGGCTGTTGCGAATATAGCCGCACGATCTTTGCCGTTGCGTTTCGTTCGGCCAGAATTTCACATGTAATCTCAAAGAGCCAATCCACCGTTGAATTGGCACCACAGGTCCCCGCAGTGCCAATGACCAGCGGACAATGTGCCTTTTGTTGCGCATCAATCAACTTTGCCCACTCGGCCTTGGTTGATGCGGTTGAATATTTTGAAACGCCCCGCCCAAGGTAGGCGGGGCCGCTGTCGGTGGATCCTCCGTCGATTGCGATGATGTCAGGTTTCATCGCCACCCCGCGATCTAGGGCGTCTTGGTCAAACCCTAGACCAAGCGCTCCGGCAGGAACCAAAACGCGTGTCATTGTGCATCACTCGGTCTGCTGGGTTTTTTCAAAAAGTTCCGCACAAAGAACGGTGCTAAGAACCCTGCAATCGCAGCAACCCAAAGCGTGATTGCGATGCCAGACGAAAACAGATAGGTCCAATCCCCGTCAGACAATACCATCGCGCGGCGCAAGTTGTTTTCCATATTGGCCCCCAACAAGATGCCCAGAATGACAGGCACAGTTGGGATATCCAGCTTGCGAAACACATATCCCACGATGCCAAACACCGTCATCAACAGCAAATCAAAGTAGCTGCCAGTTAGTGAATAGATACCGACGAATGACACCATCGTCACCCCAGGTAACAAGATCGCAGGAGGAACTTGCAGGATGCGAACGAATACTTTGATCATGGGCACGTTCATAAACAACAGGACAAAGTTCGCAATGATTAGCGATGCGATTAATCCCCATACCACATCAGGGCGATCTGCAAACAAGGTCGGCCCAGGCGTGATGTTCAGTGTCATCAAAACCGCCAACAAGACCGCCGTTGTCCCCGATCCTGGAACGCCCAAGGTCAACATCGGAACCAACGCACCGCCCGCGGCTGCGTTATTGCCCGCTTCTGGGGCTGCGACGCCTTTGGCGACGCCTGTGCCAAATTCTTCGCGTTTTCCCGCGATGGATTTTTCCATCATATACGTCAAGAAGGATCCAAGCGATGCCCCCGCACCCGGAAGAACACCAGCCAGAAATCCCACGATTGAAGATCGCAGCATTGTCCAACGGGTGTGAAAGATGTCTTTCCATGGGATGGTGACTTTACCCAATTTTACGCCAAGCGATGAATCTTTGCCGTGACTTTCGATGAAAAAGAACACTTCTGACACCGCAAACAGACCGACAATCGCAACCAGAAAATCGATGCCGTCCATCAGATGAAGATTGCCGCCCGTATAGCGCGTCATACCCGTTGTGTGATCAACACCGATCATTGCGATGCCAAGCCCGACGCAAGACGCGAATGCGGCCTTGGCTTGGTTTTTCGACGCAACGCCGCCCAATGTACAAAACGCAAGCAGGTACAGCGCGAAATATTCAGCAGGCCCAAACAGATAGGCAACTCGTGCCAAGCTTGGTGCAACGATGGCAAGCGCAAGTGTGGCCAGTAACGCCCCCACAAACGATGCGACGCCAGAAATCACCAATGCATCGCCTGCGCGGCCATTCTTCGCCATGGGATATCCATCAAGTGTCGTCATCATCGCAGGTTCATCACCTGGAATGTTCAGCAAAATAGAACTGATCCGCCCGCCATACATCGCCCCATAATAAACCGCGGTCAAAAGAACCAATGACGCTGTCGCATCAAGCCCCATTGTGAAGGTGATCGGGATCAAAATGGCCACACCATTTGACGGGCCCAGACCCGGAAGCGCGCCAACGATTGTGCCGATGAAGCACCCGATCACGGCAAGCATCAATGTGTATGGCGATAGAGCTACAGAAAAGCCCAGATACAAGTTGTTTATGATTTCCATCAAACTCTCCTCACCCCATCAACCAACGGGGCAGTCCGAATAAACTGAGGCCAAGCACGAATTTGAAAAGGACAAACAGGCCAACCGACAAAGACACGCCCGTGATTACGGCCAGCTTTGGCTTGCCCGAAATTTGAAAGCTCAAGATACCTGACGCCAACGCGGTTGGGACCAAGAAACCACCTGGTTTCAATGCA
>Ga0181556_1002093_pt1 | contig 18795 bp, 15 predicted proteins | sample 011ome_14_FD_148651 | JGI IMG/M metagenome (GOLD analysis project Ga0181556, IMG submission 148651) | Coastal salt marsh microbial communities from the Groves Creek Marsh, Skidaway Island, Georgia - 011505AT metaG (spades assembly) | ecosystem: Environmental > Aquatic > Marine > Intertidal zone... | reverse complement strand
ATCGGCGGATACGAAGGCAACGACATGCTTTCCGGCGGGGACGGCCACGACATGCTGTTCGGCCATGACGATGCCGACACACTTGGCGGCGGCGACGGGGATGACCGGCTTTATGGCGGGGACGATGGGGATGTAATGCTGGGAGAAGACGGGAACGACACGCTATTTGGCCAGAACGGCGACGATGCTTTGGGCGGCGGTTTTGGCGACGACTCACTCGTTGGCGGGGGCGCCAATGATGCGCTGAGTGGCGATGACGGCGATGACAGTCTTGAAGGCAGTCTGGGCGATGACACCTTGCAGGGTGGCTCGGGACACGATGTGCTGAACGACGGTGCTGGAAACGATCTATTAGACGGGCACGATGACGGCAGCGACAGCGATTACCTGAACGGCGGCCATGGCAACGACACGTTAATCGCGGGCGGGCTGGATATCGTCTCGACTGGTGCGGGATATGACACTGTGATGGTCGGCGACTGGATCGAGAATGGCGCACCTGTTACTGTCACCGATTTCGACACGGACTACGACCTGATCGAGGTGCGCCTTTCAGACACGAACAGCGCCATCACCATTGCCCACAGCGGCGCAGATCAGCATGATGTATATGTTGGTGGCGATCTGATGGTGCAGGTCTTCAGCGACGCGCCGTTGACCGCCGACCATATCCGCATCGTCCTGCCAATGGCGGGATGATTTCCCCTTTCCATCGTTAAAAGAATCTCCTATACGCGCGCATCTGCTTTTGCAGACCTCTCCACGGGCCCTGCTGGACGACATCCCGGCTTGTGCCATAACCCTTAAACTCTGAAAGGAGACCCCGATGTCGATTACTGCTGAAGAAAAAGCACGCCTGATGAAAGAATTCGCAACCAAAGAAGGTGACACCGGTTCGCCGGAAGTCCAGGTTGCGATCCTGACCTCGCGCATTGCGACCCTGACCGAGCACTTCAAGTCTCACAAAAAAGACAACCACTCGCGTCGCGGTCTACTGATGATGGTTGCGCAGCGCCGTAAGCTGCTGGACTATCTGAAAGCAAAAGAGGAAGCCCGTTACACCAGCCTGATCGGCCGTCTGGGTATCCGTCGCTAAGAATTTCGATCTATTCGGATCAGAAGCGCCCAGGGGAAACCCTGGGCGTTTTTTGTTGCCTGGAAAGTTGATTGAGCGGCTTGGAATGTATCTCGGGCTAACGGAATAACAACGCGTTTGCGCGTGTCGCTGTGCTATGGAACTTTGACCAGTCGCTGGTTTAAGAATTATCTCTTCCAGCTGATTTCCATTTTAAGCAGCCTCAATCCTGATTCATCATTTCCGGCCTGTCCATCTGTTGCATGGGCGGCTGATCTTTGTGCTCGGCAGCATGGACGGAAGCTTGGGCCAAAAACTGACCTGCTTTTGTGACGTCTTCGCCTGCGGATAAAATACCCGGTCGGAATAACTCCAAAATCGGAACAGTTTCCTTCGAGAATACATCAAAGCCGTCGCCAATATTTAGACCTGCATCCTCTAAGCCAGCGATGGCGGCCATTGTGCCATTCGGAGGTGACTGACAATCTTCGAACCGTACAGGCAGATCGAAGTCGTCAGGGTCATACATGTCCCAGTATTTTCCTGGCGGATTGAATGGGTGATGCGGATCAGCAAATGAAACAAAGGCGAAAAACGGCTGACCCGTACCTTTCCGACCTTCGAGATAGCTCTTTGCGCTCTCACGAATATAGGCTGTCGGGTAGCTGTCGGCGGGGATTGGAGTGCGGTACGCCTGGGGGCAACTGTATTCGTGCGGCAATTCATTGGCCGGATCGACCAATTCCCGCCAATTTGGGTGCTTTTTTCTGAACCATTGCCGATAATGTCCACCCGCACGGTCACCATGCCCTGTCACCATGTCTACATGATCAAACCCATAGTAAGGGGTAGGGAAATCGAATTGATCCTCGTCCTCGTAGCGTTCAGGCTCCTCACATCCGTAATCCCCCGGCTCCGGTTTCCAAGCCTCTTCAATCGGACCGTTCAGATCGCCCCCTAGCTTTTCCGCCTCAAAATCAGTGAATGGTTGAAGATGGCTTTTCCCAATCGTCGCTGTGGCATAGCCGCCAGCTTTTAATACATCCACAAATGTGTTGGCGCGTTCTGACAGCAGGCATCCATTGTACCGCAACCCGTGTACAGATGGCATGCGGCCTGTCATGAAACTCGCCCGATTGGGCATGCAGACTGGTGTCGCTACATGAAACTCGTCGAACCGGGTACCTTCGGCCGCAATCGCGTCGATGTTTGGCGTCTTCACGACCGGGTGTCCGTAACAGCCAAGCCAATCGGCCCGTTGCTGGTCAACCATGATGTACAGAAAATTTGGTTTTCTGGTCATATTTTAAACCTTTGGTCGGGGGTGGTTGTTGAATGCCCTGTACCTGTGAGTCGCTTTGCTTGCGGAACGATCATTGTTCTCGCACTTTTTCAAGTTCTCGCATCAAGTTCGGCGTCTCGTTCCCGGATCGCCAGAACCGATGAGTAGGTCGAAACCGAAAATGGAACAAGGAATGTCAGGCAGATCTTGACGATATGGACCGCGGTCAGAGTTCCAGTGAAGATTGCGTCGCCGTGGTTCAATAGGCCCAGAATGATGCCAACCACAATCGCTACGCGGGAAGCTCGCTTTACGACAGATCTCCGTGAGGCAATTTCTATGAAGCTCTCACGCCGCATCTCAAATTCTAACGACCCTGAGTTTTGTCTTGAGGTCGGTGCGACAGAAGGCGTGTAGGAAACATGTCTGTTCACTAATACCCAACATTTCCTGGGCGGTCGCGTCGTCTTCGCCTGTTTCGAGGTACACATGGGTTTCGATCGGATCGGCCTCGCCCGCCCTACCGGTTCCGCCAGATGCGCCCCCTAGCGAGAAATGGGTGTCCTGCACAATGCGATAATCCGGCAGGTCCAGTTTCAGCATGGATACGAAACGGCCAAACTGGGTCATGAAGCAAAAGCCGATGCCCGCCGAAATCAGCGTATTGGCATCCGGCGCCCGCCCGTCCTCTGACGACAGGAACCGGAACGACGTGCCATAGGGCGAGTACTGCATCTGTTGAATATCCTTGATGCCATCGTCTCGCAGAACCGCAACAGCGCCGATGTTCAGGCGGCGATCCTGCTCATCACTGAGGGACGAACCACCGGTCGCCGTTCCCTTGACCACGTCTTTCTTGGGCGTCGGGCCAACCGGCTCAATAAGCGTCAGATCGCCTGTCGCAGGGACCGCCTTGGAAAAGTGATCGCCGGGATCGGGAAAATGGGATGCCTGCAATTCGGCGACCTTGGCGGTCGGCAGCGTTTTGCCGTTCTTGCTGAGCTTGAACAGGCTTTCCAATTGTCCACGCATCAACCCGTTCAAAGGCGACGCGTAGGTCGCGTTGATCAGGAATTCGTTCAGCGCCCCGTCGTCGAGATCACAATCAATTTCCACCTGAAGCTCGATGTCCTCGGCGCCACCGATCATCGTGCGTTTCGGCATCGACCCTTTCATCGTGTAGTAATTGTCCTGGATCAGCTTGAGCTTTCGGATCTCGACATTCTGGAGCGCGGCCAGCGCGATGATCTCGTTCATGAAGCTGGCGACCATGCCCGTAGACAGGAATGCGAGTGGGCACGGAGCCGCATCATGCCCATTCAGATACGGGCCTTCGTCAGACACGAGGCGCCAAGTGTCGCCGGTCTTAGCTGAGCGCACCAGTGCTTCTTTTTGAAATCCACTGAAAGATCTGACCCAGGTGCGGAGGGCGTCGCCTTTGCGGTTGTCCGGTGCATCGATACCCACCTCATCCGCATTGGAAAGCTTGAAGAAGGGAGGTAGGCCAGAAGTGCCGATGATGTTTTCGCCAAGTTTAGACATTGTCAGTTATCCCATTCTATTGTCAGCCCTTCACGGAAGGCAAAGCGTTCCAAGTGGGATCCCAGCACCTGTTTCAGGCGCGAAAGATCAGCAACGCTTCCAGCCGTCGCCGTCATTTGCAACATATCAGGCCTTGCAATGAGGTCGGCCTTGCCAAAATCGAAGGTGATGATGCCCGCTTCCGGTGTGAACTCGACGTCAATCTTGTGGCTGAAATGCTTGCATAGCTGCTGCAGATACCCGCTGGCTTTTGCGGTATGAATCGTCGCATTTGAGATGTTGCTCACGTTGTTTCGCCTTATGACGCCGGTATGATTTTGGCAGGTTGCCAGCAAACGTTCCCCTTCTTGAGGAGGTCAAGTGGCAATTCCCGGGCAGGAAACGGTCCGTCCATTATGCAGACGGACCATCAGGATCGGTGGGATCAGAGGTTCACTTTCCCGCCGTCCACGTTCAGCGTCTGGCCGGTCATGAAATCGCTGTCCGGTGTGATCAGGAAAATCAGCGATCCAAGTAAGTCCTCAGGGACCATCTCGCGCTTGATCGACCGCGAGGCAACGGTTGGTGCCCGGGCAGGATCAAAACCCGAATGTCCTTGGATAGATTCACTTTCCGTCAGCCCCGGTGCGATGGCGTTGATCTGGATATTCTTGTCCCCCAACTCGCGCGCGTAACCGCGCGTCAAGGCGATCACGGCCCCCTTGGATGCCGTGTAGTGAGACAGCCCCGGGGGGCCATAATAGAAGGTCCCCGACGCGATATTTACGATCTTGCCGCCGCCGGCCTTAATCATAGTTGGAACGACCGCCTTTGTAGCCTGATGAACGCCACGGGCATTCACAGTCATAACCTTGTCAAACTCGTCATTGTCGATCTGCATGAACGGCTTGGGTTGCAGCGCCGCAAAAATAGATGCGTTGTTGACCAGAATATCCAGTGAGCCGAATTCCTTCACAGTGGCTTCCACCATGGCGGCGAGGTCCTCGTCCGAGGTGACATTGACGTTCAGGCCAATTGCATTCCCTCCGGCATTCTTGATCGCCGCAACGGTGTCAGCGGTATCCAGAACATCCGTCACAACAACATTCGCACCCTCCTCGGCCATGCGATTTGCCATCACCGCGCCGATGCCGCGGCCTGCGCCGGTTATGACGGCTGTCTTTCCATCCAAGCGTCCCATTTTCTACTCCCTTGTTCAGATATTAATATCGAGGATCGCGGCAACCTCGGGCCAGCTTTTTGCCCCGTTCTCGCGCAAATCATTGGTAAGGTCTTCAGGCACCCAATCCAGCAGCATTGGTTTGAAGCTGGGTCGGGCCCGGATCCGCTCCCACCATTCGGTGACATTGGGCAGACGACCGTTTTCCCACATGCCGGACATGGACATCATCGCCAGCCGGTTGACATATGGGGTCAGGCCAACATCGGCATGGGTGAAGCTGTTCCCGACAAGCCAGTCGCCATCAGCAAGCGCTTCCTCCATCTTGTGCAGATACATGTCGTAAAGCTTCACCTTTTCCGCTGCACCGGGTGCGCCGAAGCCGTGGCGCACCAGCTCTTTCTTGCGCTCGTGCCAGCCTGCTGTGACCGAAATAGGCGGCGTGGAGTTCAGGAATTTCTCTAACTGCTCCTTACCCAGCTTCGCCACCGTGTGGCGGTGCGATGCTGCGAAGGTCAGCTCGCCACAAGCCGGATGCAATTGCTCGTCGAGTGCTTTCGACCAATAGCGAACCTTGGTGTATTCAAACGGATCCTTGGGATGCAACGAGGTTTCCGGCCAGACCATATCCAGGTACTCGCAAATAACGGTGCTTTCATTGATGATCCGGCCCTCATGGATCAGCGAAGGCACCACAGCCTTTGGGTTGATCTTCATAAAATCCGGCGTGAACTGCTCGCCCTTCAGGATGTCGATATAAACACCCTCCCAGTCGAGACCCTTTTCAGCCATTTGCATTCGCACCTTTGCAGCGCAAACGGACGAGCCGTGGTGATATAGTGTGAGTGTCATAGCTGCACTGTTACCCATTTCAGTTCTGTCATTGCTTCCATGTCCGCATCGGTCCCTTCACGCCCGACACCGGATTCCCCATTGCCGCCGAAGGGAACATGTGCTTCGTCGTGAATGGTTGGGCCATTGATGTGGCACATGCCGGCTCCGATGTTTCGGGCAAAGTGAAAGGCCTTGTCGATATCCTTGGTGAAGATTGCCGAGGACAGGCCATATTCGGTGTCGTTTGCCTTTTCCAAACCCTCTTCGTAGCTGTCGATCGGATAGATTGAAGTGACAGGACCGAACGTTTCGGTTTTGCAGACGGTCATGTCCTCGGACACGCCGGTCAAAAGGGTCGGCTGGCAGCGGTTGCCCACCCAGTCCCCTCCGGCCGCAATCGTTGCACCCTTGGCGACGGCGTCGGCAATATGGTCGCGTACCCGCGCGCGCTGGCGTTCGGAAATGATTGGCGCGATGACCGTGTTGGGGTCGCGCAGATCCCCCATGCCGACTTTGCCCGCCACGAAGGCGAAACGCTTGACGAACTCGTCATAAATCGGGCGCTCAACATAGAACCGGCTGGAGCCGATACAGGCTTGCCCTGCAAACATGAAGATCGAACGCGCGGCCAGCGGCACCACTTCGTCCAGATTGGCATCCGCCAGAATGACGGTCGGGCTTTTTCCGCCCAATTCCAGCGTGTTAGGGGTTTTGTTCCTTGCGCAAATTTCGTTGATGTGCTGACCAACAACCGACGAACCGGTAAAGGTTACGAAATCCACTTCCGGGTGGCTGGTCAGATCGTCACCGATTTCCGCACCGAAGCCGGTCACGACATTATATACCCCGTCCGGGACACCAGCCTCGGCAACGATCTCGGCGAAGATCACACTCAAATGCGGGGCCATTTCAGAAGGTAAATGCACGACTGTGTTGCCAACCGCCAGGGCGTTGGTCACAAGCCGTGTGGTCTTGATCAGAGGAACGTTAAACGGCGTAATCACCGCGACGACGCCAAGCGGTTCGCGGATCGACATGGAAAATGTGCCGGGCCGGTCCGACGGGATAGTTTCGCCCCGCACGTTGCGGCACATACCAGCAGCGGCCCGCACCATGGTCAGACCCTTGGTGAATTCAAACATGGCCTTGGAGACCGGGGACCCGATCTCGTCGATCAGGCAGTTCACCAGTTCCTGCTGGCGCTGTTCCATGATCTCCGCGATCTTGAGCAACCAGCGTTCCCGCTCGGTCGGGGTGGTTTCGCGGTACCCCGAGAACGCAGCCTTTGCCGCTGCCACGGCCTTGCGCATGTCGCCCCCGGTGCCCTTTGCTGCAAAGGCGTAGAGGCTGTCATCAAGTGGGTTCAAGTCTTCGAATGTGGCTCCATCTTCGGCGGCGACCCATTCCCCACCGATAAAGTGCTTTAGCGTGGTGATGTCACTTGTCTTGTTCATGCGTCAGCTCCCAGTCTGGCGTTGCATCGGCCATTCGATACGAATTCGATTTTTCATTTTTTTGAAACTTCACAGGCTCACCCCGGCTCAGACCTTTGCGAAATCCGGGCACCATTTCAGCACCCCTTCGCGATAGCTGTCTCTCGCTTCAAAGGAAGCGGCCCACCGGCGAATGTTTGGATAGTGGGTAAAATCGTAGCCGCAGCCGACGATGACGAAATATAGCGGAATCCAAGAAATATCCGCCAATGTGAATTGATCGCCCATGATCCAGGTGTGGTCTTCCAGGGCGACCTCCAATTTCGTGAAACACGCCCCCAATATGGCCTTGGCCTTGTCAAAATCGCTGGTGGCAAAACTCTTTTCGCCGGCGTGTTTGGAGTGAAACTCTTTCAGTTCCTGATTCTTCTGAAGCGAGTCGTATTTTGCCTGCTCTTCCGCCGTCTTCTTGATTTTGGGTGCAATCTTCGTGGCATACACATAAGGCTTGCACGCTGGAACGTGGATTGCTGCGGCCAGATGCAGCCATTCCATCATTTCGGCGTTGTTTACAGAGCGCAGGGACGGCTTGGGGTAGGTTTCGTCCAGATAGTCGATTATGTCGTTCGACTCGATATGGACAACACCGTCATCGATCAGGGTTGGTACAAGCCCGTTGGGGTTGATGCTGAAATACTCGTCGGAAATGTTTTCCTTCTTCAACAGGTCGATGTGGTGGCTTTCCCAATCCAACCCCTTCTCGATCAGTGTCATGCGGACGCGCATCGAGCAGTTTGAGATGGCACCGTGATAAAGATGCAGACCCTTCATCGAGCCAACGGCTTGGTTTTTAGGAATTATCACAACCATGTCTTTTCTTCCCTGTCACACATTTACGCCGGACCTGGGCGTCCGGCGCATCGGGAGTTGCGCCTTCAGTCCAGATACCGGCCAAGACTCGAATTCCAATGAGCCTCACTCCTTCGCCAGCAGGCCAGCTCAGAGAGATGTTCTACTTGGGATCCCAAGAGCATTTGAACAGCGTCCAGAGAGCCTGACTGAAGCGCCTTGTGTAGGGATTTTTGCATTAATAGGATCCCATATCAAGGAAAAACTGCGGAGAATACGACATTAATCACGATGCATCTTGACTTTAGGATCCCATATGTATTCCATGATGGGATGGAATCCATCGACACCGAACTCGCACAGAAAATTCGCAAGGACGTTATACTAGGCAACTACGCCGATGGTGCGCGCCTGTCCGAGGCACAATTATGCGATACTTATGGCGTTTCGCGAACGCCGGTCCGATTGGCGCTTCGCCTACTCGAGCGAGAGGGAATTCTGCGGCGGGCCGAAGGGCGCGGATATTTCGTGCACTCCCCGACGGTGCAGGACATTTTGCAGGCCGTTCAGGTTCGCGGCCATCTTGAAAGCCTCGCCGCGCGGCTGATGGCCCAGTCTTCCGGACGCCATAATCGGCTGCCGATACTGGAAGCCGCAATTGACGAGATTGACAACTTCATTCGGGCTGGAAATCTGGATGACGCCTCAATCCGAAAACTTCAGCAGCAAAACGCCGTGTTTCACAAGACGATCCTGGACAGCTGCGGTAACGATTTCGTCGGCTATACCTGCGACCAGATCAGCCATATGCCCATGCTGGAATCCGGTTCGATGGTTTTTGACAAGCAAGTGCTTTCCACACCCGAAGGCATTGAACGAAGTCTGTTCAGATTGAAACTTGGCAATTCCCAACACAAGGTTATCTTCGAAGCCATTCAGAAAGGCGATGCCGTCCGGGCGGAAGGCATGATGCGCGAGCATTCGAATACGATGATCGAATACATCGAAATGTTCGAGAAGAGAAACGCTGAGCTGACCCTCACCGATTTGATCAGCTATTCGGGCATCAATCTGGATCAGGATGCTGGCGGTATCGACATGGCTGAATAGATGGTGGTCTCAAGGGCAACCGGCCGTGTCATTCCAGATTTCAACATTGCGACACTGAAGGGTGATCTCTGGCACAGTCATGCACCGTTCGGCAGCGCCTACCGCCTGCTGGTTCTGTACCGCGGCATGTGGTGCCCTCATTGTAAGGCGCAACTGGTCGAACTCGAAAGTCTGTATGAAAACTTTGTCACCGCGGGGGTTCTGCCGATCGCGGCAAGTGCCGACACGCGTGACCGTGCAAATGCGACCAGACTGGAACTCGGTTTGAACAGGTTGGACCTCGGATACGAGGCGCCGATAGAAAAGGCGCGTAACATGGGTGCTTATATATCGTTCGGGATAAACGATCGCGAAATGCCGCTGTTTTACGAGCCTGCGAGCTTTCTGATTTCACCTGAAAATCGGATCCAGGCGGCTTGGATCGCTTCCAACGCATTTGCCCGCACACCCATGCAGGGCATTCTAGATTACGTTGGTTTCATCAAAGCGCACCCTGACCGCGCACCTCGAGGCTCGGCCTGACCCGCGTATAGAATGCAGATCTCCGGCATCCCAGATCAGGCCCCGGTTGCGGCATCCGCTGACGCAATTTCCGACCTTCTGGTTCGGACAAAATGTAGACCCAGCCAAATAGCCGTCAATACAATCGCCGCGAGATGGACAGAGGGTTCCGAAGCCAACAGAAATACAGCCAGCCCAAGACGGATGACGCTATCCCATTTCGGTAGTTTCGCTCGATCAAACCCTGCGAGCGCACTCGCCAAAAGATAAAGCGCGATAAACAGGCGAAGCAGAAGCCAGGCCAGTGGCACCAAATGCACCTCGGCATCATATCCGGGCAGATAGTTTATCTCGGCCCCGGTGCTCGTCGTCGGGTCTATGACCGCTGCTTCGATCAGCAGGATCTCCGGATAAAGCGCAAAGACGAACGGAATCACGAACATGACGATGCCGACCTTAACTGCGGCGAACCCCGTCGACATTGGTTCGGCCTTGGTGATCGAGGCCGCGGCGAACGCTGCAACGGCGACCGGCGGGGTAATGGCGGAGGCGACAGCGAAGTAGAAGATGAACATATTCGCGGCAAAAACCGAGATCCCGAGACCCGCAAGGACCGGCCCCATCAACAGCGCTACATTGATATAGGCGGGTACGGCCGGCATCCCCATGCCCAACAGGACGGCGAGCAGCATCGTCACAAACAAGGCCATGAACTGGAACACAACCGATCCGTCACCCCCAAGTTCCAGACTTTGCAGCCATTGCAGGACGTCCAGCGAGATGAAGAACGGCATGCCCGTGAATTTAAGGCAGAAATCGATGATCGAGACCGCCAGAAACATCAGGTAGAGGGTCGAAATCAGTTTTCCAGCGCTTGCAAAAGAATCCAGTAATTTCGAGGGCCGCGCCCGCACCTCGGGATCGAGGAAAAGCGCAAAACACAGAACAATCACGGCCCACCATCCGGCACTGCCTGCGTCTCCGGCAGCATTCTGGACGAGTTTCAGCAGCCAGGGAAGGTTCTGCGCCTGGCAAGCGCCGCTCTCGGAAAACACACGCTCTACCCCAAGCAACCCACCGAAGACGCCACAGCCAATGCGCTCCTTAGTTGTCAAAAGGAGGAACAGAATGATCAGGATTGGCAGGAAAATCATGATCAGGTTGTAGATGTCCTGTCGCGACAACCGCATGTCGTCAGTCAACTCACCGATGGCCCGAATATTCTGTTTTCGGGCCTGGAAAACCACCGAAAGGAATAAGCACATGAAGTAAGCAAGCGCCGGAATTGCGGCTGCGATGATAACCTCGGAATAGGGCACACCCGTCAAGGCCGCGAGGATAAACGCCGCAACCCCCATGACAGGTGGCATGATTGACCCACCTGACGAAGCAGCAGCCTCCATTCCCCCGGCAAACACGCGTGAAAACCCGCGCTGGATCATCATCGGGATGGTCAACGTTCCGGTAGAAAGAACATTGACAACCGGGCCGCCTGAAATGGTTCCAAACATTGCCGATGACACGATGGCGGCGTGCGCTGGTCCCCCACGAAGATTTCGGGTCCAGCGAAATGCGATCTTGATCAACGACTTACCACCCGCCGACGCGCCGAACAGCGCCCCTAGGATCAGGTAGGGGAATATTTCGTTCAGGATGATGTCCAGGAACCGGCCAAGCAAACCGGATGCGTTGTTCACCAGAATGTCGTGAACGCGCGGCCTGCCATCGGACAGCATTCGCGGCTCGCCGCCGATTTTGGTGACGAGGTATTTATTGATGTCCTCGGTTCCGAAGTAATACCAAACTAAAACGGTGATGATGGTATAGGCCGCAATCAGGATCGCGACGAGAACAAGGGGCAAACCCCAGACTTTCACGTTGTGGGCGAGAAAGACAACGATCGCGATCCCAACGATCAAGACAAGCCAGCCGGCAGTGGTGTTCACGCATTTCGGATCATCAACTGTCGTTGGTTCAGGCAACCCAAAGAGAAGCGCGTTTTCCTTTTCTATCTTGAGACTCTCGGCGATCAGGCGCGCGCGGTCTCCGGTCATCTGATCGATGAGACAGATGGACTCAATCTCGACCAGATAGGTCATCGAGATTGTCAGCGCGGTCGCAACAAGCACAATGTCCATCGTCAGGCCAAGGCGTCGTTTCAACGGGCTCGAACCAGACCAGGATCGCCACATCGAATGTTCGAGGGCAACGATGATCATCATCACCGAGAAGGCAATGGGATAGTAATATTCGTACGGAAATTTCCGAATGGAGAAGAAGGGGTCTCCGGTGACCTCCTGCAACCACAGATCCAGGCCTGGGATTCCAGGCATGGAATTGACCATGCCGACTACGACAAACAGCACCGCCATCCAGAATACGAGGCGCCCCGCAAAGGTTTTTGGCTGAATCTCATGGTCATTTTGACTAGACATGGTTTTCCTCAAACTCGAAGGATATTTAGGGGGCCGCAATCTAGCAGCCCCCAAATGTTTGCCATTCGCAATGCACTGGGTCTTAGGGCTTTGCGCAATCGGGAACGGTCATGCCGGCCTCTTCATATGCAGCTACGGCGCCCGGGTGATATTTCACCGGTACCGCACCGCACATTCCAAGCCCCACGGAACCGACATTAGTTGTCAACATATAGGGAACCTTTGTCAAAAACTGCTCGGTATTGGCTATCACCGCGGCCGTCAGTGCCTTGGCTGTCTCGAAATCCATGTCCTTGTGGACGGCTTCTGCACCCACCGAGGACGGGCTGCGCCACATTCCGTCTTCGCTGACAATCGTCAGGCCCTTTTGCGGTGGCAGGTCCGACAATTCAAAGACCAGTCCGATGGTACCGGGGCTGCTGACGTATTTCTGCATGGCTTCACCTTCCCAGATGTCTTTTGGGATAGACCACAACGTCATGTCACCTGCCGCCAGCGACCGGGTGATACGTGCATCGGGGAATGTGACCGGAAGCATCATGCCATCGGCCGACCCATCGGTTATGGTCTTGGCCATCTGGCCCCAATTATCCTGGATCCCCTTGTAGCCTTTGCCGTCGTCCACACCCGAAACCAATGTCAGGATGCCGCGACTGTTGGTCAGCGCCGCGCCGCGCGGCGGTCCGTTCAGGATGGTTTTGCCCGCGACCGTGTCCCAGCCCTTAACGCTGGCGCTGTTGTAGGCATAGAGACCGAAACCACCGTAGTTATAGGTGTGAAGCACGCGGATATTGGAAACCAGTTCCGCCCCTTTTTCCGCGCCCAGATTGCCGTAGGGTCCCGCACCTCTTTGCAGCAGGAATGTCAGGAGCAGGGGCACAACAGCGATATCGGTCTTGCCTTCGGCAAGGTTCTGCACGGAGTTCGTCGCTGTTTGACTGTCCAAGACCTGAAAGTCCGCAATGCCTTTGGCAGAAGCAATCTCGGCAAGCGTTGTCATTGCCGTAAACGGCACGGTGCCTGGCGGTCCTGTTTCTGCTGACAGGATGGTCTGTGCGACACCGGTGCTTGCGACCAGACTCATGGCCGCGGCTGCTGCAATTGTCATTAGTTTCATGTTGTTTCCTCCTTTTTTGTCGGTTCGATTATTTGTCAGTCACGTTTGATTTCTTTCTCGAAATATGGAACCGGCATGATCTTGGCGCGAATTTCCGCCATTTCGTGACCCTCGGCCGCCGAGCTATGCGAATATCCATCGCCCCAAAGCAGGATGACTTCACGTCCGATCTCCGCTACGTCGTTCTCGACCAGCGCTGTCGTCAGCATTGCGCCGGCGTTCGTGGAAAAGCAGGCCATGTGCGACTGCCCAATTCGGTTGCCGTTCAACATGATACTATCGCATTGAAACGTCGCATAATGCGCAATTGGCAGTGAAATGAACTTGGTTCTAGGACGCTTCTTAATGATCGAATCCTTCATCACGCGAAAGACATCATCCGAGTTGAGTTCAAGCGTCACCTTCGTGCGCGCATTCGTTTTGCGTGCCATCAGCGCGTCTCTGCCGACAAAATCGTGGTCAAAGTTCACCATTTTCCCGTAGCTGAGTTCGTAGGGCTCAACAAAGACCTCAGAAACGTCATTCACCACGAGGCTGCCTCCGATAGAGGCGTTCCCTTCGAACGATTTGGCGGGTAGCCATTCACGGAAGCTTTTGTTGTGATCGCCTGTATAGATCGCTGGCAGGGGACGCGCCATCCAGCCGGATTCCTGCCCCGTCGTCGCATAGGCCAGCGACCCGGCCTTGCGCAGTCCGTAACGGGCGCCGACCTCTTCGACTTTCGCGCGAACCGCCTGTAGCGCATCCCAAGGTCCATAAATCTCGAAACCCGGCTTGCCGGCCATGCCGTGGCGCAACGCGCGTACGGTATGGCCCGCGATGTTGAATTCTCCGATATGGAAGAACTTGATCTCGGGAAGTCCATCATCGGCGACCTCGCGGACCAGATCCAGCGCATTCGGCCCCTGCAATTGGAACCGGAAAACATCGCGCCGTTCGCGCGGTATGATCATGTTTTCGTTCCGGGTCACCTCGATGTTCAGATCGGTGTTCTCGGCGTGAAACTGAAGCCAGTTGCTGGCCGTCGGCGGGCCCGCGATGCGCAGGAAATCATCCGCCTCGCAGAACATGATGCAATCAGAGACTAGATAACCGGTCTCGTCTGACAGGACCAATTGCTTGCCGCGCATGGGCACCAGATTGTCCATCCGGTTGGAGGCAAATTGCGAGACGAACTTTTTCGCATCTGCTCCGCGTATGTGCAGTTCCGTCATGTGGTAGGATAGTTCAAGCAGGCAAACCGAGTTGCGCCAGGAACGCTGCTCGTCGCGCCAACTGGTGAATTCAGGCGGAATACCGGGAAACACGGGCGGACCATAGTTGGACGCGCGAAGCATGTTCAAGACGCCGCCGGCATTCTGGATCTTGTCTTCTAGGCTGAGTTGCTTTGTCAATTCTTGATCTCCTTTTGGCACATCTCATTCTTTTCCGTTCTTCGGTTGCGACGGAACGATGGCCGGATCCAAAGCCGCCGTGTCGTCCTCGTTCCAGTATCCGATCAACACGCCGATCTCCTCTTCGATCCCGGACATGTGGCGGGCTCGTTCTTCAGAACACGCCACCCGTTGACGGTAATTCAGCGACCATCCGGCAAGCTTGTTGAACATGGTTTGACGGATTTCCGTGTGATCGTCGCTAAGCCCCAAATCGTTCAGTTCATTCGGGTCCTTAGCCAGGTCGAACAGCACCGGGGCAAATCCAGGTGCGTGGATGTATTTCCATCGCTCGTCGACGATCATGTAAGACCGGCAATCAAGCGGCGTGCGGCCGTCCTGCAAGCCGAACAGCTGGAATGAATAATCGCATTCGCTGATCGCAAACTCCCGCCATGGCGGGGCTTCACCACGAAGTTTCGGCATAAGCGAGCGGCCTTCCAAAACGTGCAGCGGGATATCGCCGCCGTAATAGTCTAGGAATGTCGGCAAGAGATCGACGCCCTCGATCAGCGCCTCGTCCGAAGACCCGCGCGAGGCATCGGCGTCGCTGCTTGGATCCGCGATAATCAGGGGTATTTTGACTGCTGGATCGTGAAAATACTCTTTGTCGCCAAACCAATGATCGCCAAGATAGTCGCCGTGATCCGCGGTGAACACGATCATGGTATCGTCAAGCAGACCGCGCTTTTCCATGAAGTCGAAAAGAATGCCCAGTTGATCGTCAATCTGCGTGATAAGCCCCATATAGGTTGGGATCACTTTTTTTCTTGCCTCTTCCCGGGCAAAGGTTTTCGCGCCCATACGGGTTCGGAACAGATCCATCAGTGGATTGGGATCCTTCAGCTCATCATCCGCGCGGATTGCCGGGACGACCTCGTCGGCGCTGTACATGTCGTTATAGGGCGCCGGTGCAACATAGGGCCAATGCGGTTTGATGTATGACAGGTGCAACAGCCACGGCGTCTTGCCGTCATCTTCTTCCATGAAATCCATGGCGCGCCGGGTAATGTAAGGTGTTTCGGAATCCTCGTCCGAAACCCGTGCCGGCAGATCGACGCTGTCGTTGAAATAGCCCGAGCGAACGCCGTTTTTTGTGTCGACCGCGTTTGCCGCCCAATGCCATGGGTTATCGTCACCATACCCTTTGGCGCGAAGGTAGTTATTGTAATTCAGATCCGGCTTGACCATCGCATCAGGGTGGATGCCGTCGTCACGCTCATAAGGCTCCCAGCCGCCTTGGGACAGGTGAACTCCGCGGTCACTTTCAGGGTCAATTCCTAAACGATTCATGCCATCAACGTCAGGGATGATGTGGGATTTTCCCACAAGCGCCGTGCGAACGCCAAGCGGGTTCAGGTGGTCGCCAATATTCATTTCACCGACACGAAGCGGCGCGTGAAGCACCGACGTTCCGTTTGATGACTGGTAGCGCCCGGTATACATGCTGGCGCGCGAAGGTCCGCATGTCGGTGCCTGGCAGTAAGTGTTGGTAAAGTTCACACCACGGGCAGCCAGTGCATCGATGTTTGGTGTTTTGATCGTCGGATGCCCCGTGCAACCAAGGTAATCGTACCTGAGTTGATCGCACATGATAAATAATATGTTCTTTCGCGCCATTCTACCTGACCACCCTCTGCTGAGCACTTACACCCCGCTTTTTCCAGCCTCAGAGTGTAAATAAGATGTCGCACACTTGGGATCCCATTTCAAGCATTAAGGATCCTATTTGCAGATTATGTGCGATATTACCACTCAAATTTGTGAATTTTCTTGATATTGGGATCCCGAAAAGCTAATTTCAGTTTATCGAAAATCGCCGCGATTGGCGATTCGCCCAAAGGGTATGTCAGGCTGGATGCTTATCGACCTAGCCACCCGGACGACTAGGCAAAACTGAACAGGAGGAGATGCAATGCACCCGGAATTGAAAGCCCATCCGGAATATTTCCAAAAGGAAGTCGTTCAACTGGCCGACAATGTCTACATGGCCTTCGGGTTCGCGGCATCGAACGTCTATATGATCGTTGGCGACGATGGTGTCGTCATTGTCGATACGACAGAAACAACCACAGCAGCCACCAATGTCCTCGCTGAATTCCGCAAGATCACAGATCTTCCGGTCAAAACTATCATCCTGACCCATTCACATCGCGATCATGTCTCTGGCGCAAGCGTGTTCGCCGAGGGGGCCAACCCCGAAATCTTGGCCAGCGATATTCCCTCCGGCGACCCTTTGATCGAAGAAACCCCGCATCCACGACCTGTGAAGGCCCAGCAGGCCCGCACCAAGCGCCAGTTCGGTATTGGCCTATCGTACCCGGACGAAATCATCGGCATCGGAGTCGGCCCCGGCGATCGCCCGCTGAAAGGCATGGGGGCGGGCATCCTTCCACCGACCCGCCGTATCGGGCGTGCGGGCGAAACCATAACGACCTGTGGCCTTGAGCTTCAATTAGCGATGGCACCAGGCGAAACCCCGGACCACATGGTTGTCTGGTATGCCGACAAGAAGGCGCTTTTTAGCGGAGACAATTTTTATCGTTCCTTCCCGAACCTCTACGCCATCCGCGGAACCGAGTATCGAGACTTCGACACCTGGGCAGACACGCTGGATCAGCTGATGGCTTTCAGACCCGAGATTCTTGCCCCAGGCCACACCAAAGCCCTCCATGGAGAAAATACGATACGGGAGGTACTGACCGATTACCGCGACGCAATTCGTCACGTTGTCAATGAGACACGCAACGGAATGGATGCCGGTATGACCATGGACCAATTGGCCCACAGCGTCAAACTCCCTCCGGAACTGGCCGAAAAGCCATATCTGCGCGAATACTACGGGTGTGTGGCCTACGCAGTCCGTGCGTATTTTGCCGGCACGACGGGATGGTTTGACGGAAATCCGACATCACTCCGCCCACTTTCGCCGCAGGAAGAGGCCAAGCGCTTCATCCGCCTAGCCGGCGGTGCGGATGCGGTGATGTCGGAAATCGAAAAGGCCCGAGGTGAGGATGACTTCCAGTGGGCACTGCAACTCATAGATCGACTGATGAGCGTGAGTGACGATAATAGAAAGCTGAACGGACTAAAGGCCGCGATCCTCAGGGAACACGCGGTTGCACAGATCAACTGCCCGACAAGGCATTACTTTATTCAATCTGCAGTGGAATTGGAGCAAAAAGAATAGGTTTGCGCGCGTGCATTTACGATCATCACAAATGCCCGACACTCAACTACCGGATATCAGCTGGTATAGGCAGATTTAATGCCCTCGGGGAACACAACCGCCAGCTGGACCGAGCCTATTACAGTCACTGCTTCTCCAGCGACGTCACCAGCGGAGAACCCAATGGCTAGCTTGTGAGCCCATACCGGGCAAAAGCGAAGTGTGGCATGTTTTTGTTCCTGGGGACTCGCCACCGGTTCCTTTGAGTTTCCACGTTAGGGTTTCATCTTGCATGCGCAGCGAAGGGCCAGTTCGACGAGCCTCAGCAAGGCCCGAATAAGGGAGCAACGTCATAGGGCGTCAAGTTTAGGGGGTGCATGCTATCGTTTATTATTCGGCGAAACCGTTCTGCGTGTGAAGCGTTTTAGTGCTGGACTTTCGACAACAAATCCCTCAATTTTTTCCTGTAGTAGGTCGGGAAACGGGCTTTGGATTTTTCAACATCCAGCATGTTGAAGCAATATTCCCAGTAAACACCAGACCTCGTTCTCATCGTAATATTGCAGCCCAGCTGCGTGGCGGGTGACACGGCGCGACAAGCGACATCCCCCGAAGTCAAGGAACTGCGATCGGAAACAGCGGCCCTGAAGGAAGTGGTCGCCGAGCTGACCCTTGAGAACCGTTCGTCGGGGAATTGATCCCCCGGATCAATTCCTGATCCTCCTTACTTCAAAAAAAGCATGATCGGGGATGGGGAGTTCGAAGAATGAGATACTCAGCCTCTGAGAAGCTTGAGATTATTCGCACGGTTGAAGCCTCGCATCTGTCGGTGAAGCAGACTTTGGCGATGATCGGT
>Ga0181556_1002089_pt1 | contig 18810 bp, 16 predicted proteins | sample 011ome_14_FD_148651 | JGI IMG/M metagenome (GOLD analysis project Ga0181556, IMG submission 148651) | Coastal salt marsh microbial communities from the Groves Creek Marsh, Skidaway Island, Georgia - 011505AT metaG (spades assembly) | ecosystem: Environmental > Aquatic > Marine > Intertidal zone... | reverse complement strand
CGCCCTTCGGCCATATGCTTGCGGCCCTCGCCATCGTCTCGCATATCGTAGGGGTCTTCGCCTCGCGCTGGCTCTTCTTCGCGCAGGCCGAGCACGTTGTCGGCCTCTACTACGGCAAGCGCTGAAGCAAATGCAGCCTTTCGGCCAAACGGCCAGCGGCAAAGACGTTCACCGCGTTGAGATTGCCGCTGGCGATTTGACGGTTGGCCTCCTCACCTTGGGTGCCAACCTGCATTCCGTGCGCCTTGCCGGCGTGCCCTATGATCTGACGCTCGGCAGCGATCACCTGCCCTACTACGCCAAAGAAATGCGCTATCACGGCGGGATCATCGGCCCTGTTGCCAACCGGATTGGCGGCGGGCGGGTCCGGATCGGCGGGATGATGCACGAGCTTGAACGCAATCAGGATCGCAAGCATTCGCTGCATTCGGGCCGCAACAGCACACATTATCAGATTTGGCGCTTGGCGGAACATGAGCCCTCGAAGGCCACCTTTGAGATCGACCTGGCAGACGGAGTTTGCGAACTTCCGGGCAATCGCCGGATCATCGCCAGGTTTGAGGTCAGCGCGCCCGCGACCTTGCGGCTCACGCTTACGGCGACGACCGACGACGCGACGCTTATGAACCTTGCCAATCACAGCTACTGGAACCTTGACAGGTCAGAAACGTGGGAAGGGCACAGCTTCAAGATCGCCGCGGATCACATCCTGCCGATCACCGACGAGGGTCTGCCCACTGGCGAGATCGCGGAGGTCGAAGGGACAGAGTTTGATTTCCGAACCGCCCGCACGCCAAAGCCAAGCGCGCCGCCGCTCGATAACAATTTCTGCACCGGCGAAGCGCGCGGGCCGCTGCGCGATGTTCTCTGGCTCACCGGCAAAAGCGGCGTGACCATGACCATGGCGACAACCGAGCCGGGGCTTCATGTGTTCGACGGGCGCGATGCGGGGCGGCCGGGCCATTCAAACTATGAGGGCCTCGCCTTCGAGGCCCAGCTTTGGCCCGATGCACCGAACCATGCCGATTTTCCGTCGATCCTTCTGCGCCCCGGCGCGACCTACGAGCAGATCACCGAATGGCGCTTTGACCGCTAGGCCCTAGCCCTGCGCAGCCTTGAACCACGCGACGATCTGCGCGCGCTCGGCATCATCCATGAACGAGACATTGGCGGGCGGCATCGCGTGGGAGGCGCCGGCTTGAAGGTAGATTTCCCGCGCCTGCGCTGCGATCTGCTCCGGCGTTTCCAGCAAGACGCCCTTCGGCGCCCACATCAGATTGCCATAAACCGGTTCGGCGGTGTGGCACATAGAACAGCGGCCCAGGATAATATCCTGGACCTCTTCAAACCCCTCAGCGCTGGCGTATTGCTCGACCAGCCTCGCCGCCATCACGTCTTGTTGCCGGTGATAGCTTGGCTCGGACGAGAGCCACGCAATGATCAGCATAAGGACTACGGTCACGGCCCATGTCCAGTGCGGCTGGCCTTTGCGGGCGTGCATCGAGTTGAAGAAATGCCGGATCGAGACACCCATCAGGAAAATGAGCGAGGCGATGAGCCAGTTCCACTCGGTTGCAAAGGCCAAGGGATAGTGGTTGGACAGCATCAGGAAGATAACCGGTAGCGTCAGATAGTTGTTATGGGTCGAGCGCTGCTTGGCGATCTTGCCGTATTTCGGATCGGGTTTGCGGCCAGCGATCAGGTCGGTCACTACCACCTTCTGGTTGGGGATGATGATGAAGAACACATTGGCCGACATGATCGTCGCGGTGAATGCGCCAAGGTGCAACAGCGCGGCACGGCCCGAGAAGACGTTGGTGTAAAAGAGCGCCATGCCGACAAGCACAACGAAAAGGGCGACCATCAGGGCGGTCTGGTTGGCGTTCACGAAGGTCTTGCAAAGCTGGTTGTAAACAATCCAGCCGAAGGCCAGCGACGCCACCGAAATCAGCGCACCCTGCCAGACGGGGATGTCCAGAACCTCAGGGTCGATGAGGAACAGCTCGCCGCCGAGATAGTAGACGAGGAACAGAAGGGCAAAGCCCGAGAGCCACGTCATATAGCTCTCCCATTTGAACCAGACGAGGCCGCTGGGCATATTCGACGGGGCCACCAGATATTTCTGGATGTGGTAGAAACCGCCGCCGTGGACCTGCCACTCCTCGCCATCCGCCCCCGATTCTAGGTTGCGGTCGCGGTGCAGGCCGAGATCAAGAGCGATGAAATAGAACGACGAGCCGATCCAGGCGATCGCGGTGATGACATGGAGCCACCGGACCGAAAATTCGACCCACTCCATCAAAAGAACGGCATCATACATTCCACATCCCTCCGATTGTTTGGCGAAAGGCTATACCGGCGGCGATTTATTTGTTAATCCGTCAAATGCCTCAACACTTTCAAGGTCTGCCGAATAATGGCCTATGTTGCCAACATCAGGATGTTCGTCCGCGTCTACGAGCTTGGCAGCATGAGCGCTGCCGCGCGCGACCAAAGGACATCGCCCGCCGTCGCCTCGGCCCGCATTGGCGAGCTTGAGAAGCACCTCGGCCTGCGCCTTTTCAACAGAACCACCCGCAGCCTTCAACCGACCGAGAATGGGCGCATCTTTTATGAAGGGGCCCGCAAGATCCTCGAGGCAATTGACGAAGCGGAATCTGCCGTCGCACAGACAGCACAGAACCCGCGCGGGACAGTTTATCTCGCCGCGCCTCTTGGCGTTGGTCGCCGTTTCATCGCGCCGCACGTTCCGGCCTTCAAAGACGCCTATCCGCAAATTGACGTGCGCCTGCGCCTTTCGGACCGCAAGATCGACGTGGTGGCCGAGGGTCTCGACCTCGCGTTTCACCTAGGCCGGCTTGAGGACTCGACTCTCAAGGTCCGGCAGGTCGCCGAATGCGCACGTATCCTCTGCGCGGCCCCAGCCTATGTCGAACGACGCGGCAACCCTGTCGACGGCGAGGCGCTCATCCGTGACCGGCACGAATGCCTCAACCTGCGGTTTCCCGGAGCGACCGAATTTCGTTGGGCGCTGCAAACCCCGACCGGAACCGAGAGCTTTGATATCTCAGGCCCCTTCGAATCCGATGACGGCGATGTTCTCACCGGCTGGGCACTTGACGGGCGCGGGATCGTGATGAAACCGATCTTCGAGGTCGCCGATCACCTGCACGATGGCAGGCTTGTTCCTGTGGCCACCGCAACACCCCCACTGCCGACCCAGCTTTCCTGCCTCACGCAGCATCGCCGCTTGCGAGATCCCAAAATTCGCCTGTTCACGGACTTCATCATTGCCCGAATGCGCACGGATATGGCGGCGCAGACGGAAGGGCTTCAGCTGCCTCTGTAGGTCGACATCCCAAAGGGCGAGAGCAGAAGCGGGACGTGATAGTGCGATTCCGGGTCGGAGATGCCGAACCGGATCGGCACCTCGTCAAGGAACAACGGCTCGGCCCCGGCCTGACCAGAGGCGCGTAGATAGTCGCCGGCCTTGAACACCAACTCATAGACTCCGGTCTCGAACTTCCCTTTCGGAAGGATCGGGCTTTCGGTCCGGCCATCCTCGTTCGTGACCGCTTCGGCAATCTTCTTGTGGCTGTTACCACTCACCTTATAGAGCGCAATCGCCAGCCCCGCCGCCGGAATACCCCGCGCGGTATCGAGAACATGGGTGGTAAGAAATCCCTCAGACATAGGCTCCTCGGCTCCTCCGGTTTGGACGGCGCCATACTGCGCGATGTTGCGCCATTTGGCGACTAGTGCAAAGCAAGACAGGTCTTTACGGGATTATTTGATAATCATCGGGGGATTTTGCGATATTAACGATGCAATAAGGTTTCCGGAGCTTCAGATGCAGCGCTATCCCCGCAATATGATCGGCTATGGCGCCAATCCGCCCGATGCCGCTTGGCCAAATGGCGCCAAGATCGCGGTGAGCCTTGTTCTGAACTACGAAGAAGGCGGCGAGAACAACATCCTGCATGGCGATGCGGCGTCCGAGGCGTTCCTTTCAGACATTCCAGGCGCCGCGCCTTGGACGGGACAGCGCCATTGGAACATGGAATCGATCTATGAATACGGCGCCCGCGCCGGATTCTGGCGGCTACACCGGCTGTTTACCTCTATGGACGTTCCGGTAACGATCTACGGGGTCGCCACCGCTCTTGCCCGCTCGCCCGAGCAGGTCGCAGCGATGAAAGCTGCCAACTGGGAGATCGCGAGCCACGGCCTCAAATGGGTCGAGAACAAAGATATGCCCGAGGACGAGGAGCGTCGGCAAATCGCCGAGGCGATCCGCCTCCATACCGAGGTTGTTGGCGCGCGCCCGACCGGCTGGTATACGGGGCGCTGCTCGGTCAATACGGTGCGCCTTACCGCCGAGGCCGGATTTGACTGGATCTCCGACACCTACGACGACGATCTGCCCTATTGGACCCCTGCCGGTGATCGCGACCAACTCGTAATCCCCTACACTCTTGAAGCCAACGATATGCGCTTTGCCACTGCTCCGGGCTATATCGAGGGTGAGCAATTTTTCACCTATCTCAAGGATGCCTTCGACGAGCTTTATCGCGAGGGGGCCGAGGGCCGCGCCAAGATGATGTCAGTCGGCCTGCATTGCCGCCTGATCGGACGCCCCGGCAAAATTGCCGGCCTGCGCCGGTTCCTTGAATATGCGCAGAGCCACCAAGGCGTCTGGTTTCCGCGCCGGATCGACATTGCCCGCCATTGGGCTGAAGCGCATCCGCCGGTGCGGCGCACGCGCCCGAGCCAGATGGGCAAGGCAGAGTTTGTCCAAGCCTATGGCGGCATCTTCGAGCATTCTGCTTGGATTGCCGAACGCGCCTTTGATCTGGAGCTTGGCCCTGCACATGACACGGCCCTTGGCCTTCATAACGCTCTTTGCCGGATGTTCCGCTCCGCCAGTGAGGCCGAGCGCCTGGGGGTTCTGACCGCGCACCCCGACCTTGCCGGCAAGCTTGCACAGGCCAAGCGGCTCACGGCGGAATCGACCTCCGAGCAATCAAGCGCCGGTCTGGATGCCCTGACCGACCAAGAACGCGCGATCTTTACCCGCCTCAACGATGACTACGGCGCCAAGCACGGGTTTCCGTTCATCATCGCCGTTCGCGACCACACCAAAGCCTCGATCCTTGCCGCCTTCGAGCGCCGGATCGGCAACGATCGCGCCACTGAATTTGCCGAAGCCTGCCGTCAGGTTGAACGCATCGCTGAATTTCGCCTGAAGGATATCCTGCCGTGACAACCTACGCCTTTCCTCCCGGCGGAATGCCCGACCTCTCCGACGATCCAGCAGTGGCGGGCGCAATTTTCACCACCGCCTATGCCTTTGTCCCCGGCTCAACGATGCGCGACATCGTGGCGAGCCTTCTGCCCGGCTGGACCAAGACCCGCGCCTGGATCCTCGCCCGCCCGCTCACCGGCTTTGCCGAGACATTCGCGCAATACGCGGTCGAGGTTGAACGGGGCGGCGGCAGCGATGCGCCCGAGCCTGATACTGGCGCTGAGGCCGGCATTTTCGTCGCTTCGGGCGAGATGGCGCTTGATCTCGATGGCGTCACCCATGCGCTGACGGCGGGCGGCTATGCCTATATCCCGCCGGGACGCAGCTGGCGGGTTCATAACCCCGGCCATTCCGACCTGAAATTCCATTGGATCCGCAAACGCTGGCAACCGGCCGCGGGCCTCACCCCGCCCGATCCGATCTTTACCAACGATGCGGCCACGCCTTTCGACTATATGCGCGGCACCGACAAATGGGCGACACAGCGCTTCGCCAGCCCTTCCGATCTGCGCCATGATATGCACGTCAATATCGTCAACTTTTTGCCGGGCGGGCGCATTCCTTTTGCCGAAACCCACATCATGGAGCATGGGCTCTATGTGCTTGAGGGCACGGCGGAATACCTGCTGAATGACCGCTGGTATAGCGTGCAGGCTGGCGATTTCATGTGGCTGCGGGCATGGTGTCCGCAGGCCTGCATCGCAACCGGCTCAGGGCCGTTCCGCTATCTTCTTTACAAAGACGTTAATCGCCATCCGGAGCTCGTGCTCCCGTGAAACAGATCGTCGCCAAGCCTCTGACCCAAGAAGCCTTCGCCCTTTTCGGCGATGTTCTTCATGCGTCCGGCTCGCCCGACAAGATGATCAACCAAGGCCTTTGCGGCCGCCACCACGATCGGGCCCGAATGGATTTCGGTCCGGACGGGCGCGCAGGGATTTCGATCTTCAACGCCGAAAAGCGCGAGCTGCCCTATACTCTTGATCTCGTCGAACGGCATCCGGATGGATCGCAGGCTTTCATTCCGATGAGCCTTGAACCGTTTCTCGTGATCGTAGCTGAGGACGATGGCGGCAAGCCGTCGAACATCCAAGCTTTCATCACGAGCCCGGGCCAGGGGATCAACCTTCTACGCAACACTTGGCACGGGGTCCTGACGCCGCTCAGCTCCCCGGGTCTATTCGCCGTCATCGACAGGATCGGCGACACACCCAATATCGAAGAATTTCCGCTTGAACCAATATTGGTCACAACGGAATAGGCAACCTGCCGCAAGAGTAGGACACTCTCGTCAACCAAACAGGGAAATGGAACAATGACAGACACCTCAATCGGAACGCCGGAGCAGCTCCGCGATCCAAACTACACCCCGCCGATGGCCAAAGCTGTGCCGCTCGGCATCCAGCACGTGCTGGCCATGTTCGTCTCGAACGTCACCCCCGCCATTCTGGTTGCTGGCGCTGCTGGCATTGGCTTTGGCTCGGATCAGGGCGCCCTTGGCTTCCCGGACATGACCTACATGATCCAGATGTCGATGCTCTTCGCCGGTATCGCGACGCTCTTCCAGACCATCGGCTTCGGCATGGTCGGCGCGCGCCTGCCGATCGTGCAGGGCACATCCTTTGCTTTCGTGCCGGTGATGATCCCCGCCGTCGCGGGCCTCGGCACCGCAGGCCTTGCCGGTCTGATGACCGGCGTCTTCCTCGGCGGTATCTTCCACTTCTGCCTTGGCTTCATCGTCGGCCGCATCCGCTATGCCCTGCCGCCGCTAGTCACCGGCACGATCGTTCTGATGATCGGTCTTGCGCTGATCAAGGTCGGCATTCAGTACGCCGCCGGCGGCGTGCCCAAGATCGGCACTGAAGCCTACGGTAGCCTTGCCATGTGGACCCCGGCGCTTGTCGTCGTCTTCGTGACGCTTGCCGTCAAGTTCTTCATGCGCGGCTTTGCGGCTGTGGCAGCTGTCCTCATCGGCATCATCGCAGGCTACATCGTGGCCTACATGATGGGTCAGGTGAGCTTTGGTAACGTTGGTAACGCCAAGATCTTTGCCGCTCCGATGCCGTTCAAATACGGTTTCGAGCTGAACTGGGCGATCGTGATTGGCATGTGCTTTATGGCCATCGTTTCGGCGATCGAGACCGTGGGCGACACCTCGGGTATCACCAAGGGTGGCGCTGGACGCGAAGCGACCGACAAGGAAATCTCGGGCGCGACCTTCGCTGACGGTCTTGGAACCGCCATCGCCGGCATCTTCGGTGGCCTGCCGAACACCTCGTTCAGCCAGAACGTCGGCCTTGTCGCCATGACCGGCGTCATGAGCCGCCATGTCGTGACCATTGGTGCGATCTTCCTGATCGTCTGCGGCTTCATCCCCAAGATTGGCGCGATCATCAACACCGTTCCGATCAACGTGCTTGGCGGTGGCGTCATCGTCATGTTCGGCATGGTCTGTGCGAGCGGCATCAACATGCTCTCGGACGTGCGCTGGAGCCGTCGCAACATGGTCATCTTCGCTACCGCTCTTTCGGTTGGCTTCGGCCTGCAGCTCGAGCCCGGTGCGCTTCAGCACCTCGGCAAGACCATGCAGATCCTTCTGACCTCGGGCCTCCTGCCGGCAGCGTTCATCACTATCGTGCTGAACCTGATCCTGCCTGAAGATCTGGGTGAATAACGAACCCAACAGGTTTCCTCCCTGCCCCCGCAGAAATGCGGGGGCTTTTTCATTTCGTCAAGGATGAGACGTCACCCTCCAGCCGGAAATTGAGAGAAGATTGGTGGTTCCTTTTTCTTCTATTCCCAGCTGTGAGCGGCTTTGTAACGTGGTGCTCGTCTTGGAGGACGGATCGCTCCGCTATTGTGGAGATCTCGCCGAAGGGATCGAGCGACACGCGCGCAACTTGCGGATCCGGCCCCGATAGACTGGCCCCCGCAGCCCAGCTAGGTTAACCAAAATCATAGCGAGAAACACATGGCGCCCAAATTTGGAACAAGCGGCCTTCGGGGCTTGGTTGTGGATCTGACCGACGAGCTTGTAGCACGCTATGTCCGCGCCTTTGGTTCGGTCTGTGAAACGGGGGGCCAAATTTGCGTGGGGAGAGACCTTCGCGCCGCCTCGCCGCGGATCGCCCGCGCCGTCAGCCAAGCGGCCAGCAATGCGGGCCTCACAGTTCTCGATTGCGGTGTCGTGCCGACGCCCGCCTTGGCACTTGAAGCGCAAACGAGAGGGGCGGGCGCCGTCATGGTCACTGGCAGCCACATTCCCGCAGATCGGAACGGGCTTAAATTTTACACCATCACTGGTGAGATCACGAAAGACGACGAGAGCCGTATCGGCGAAGCGCTCGGGCGTCATTCCGTTGCGGCCAAGCCTGCGCCGGTTTTGACCGCCGCCGCATCAGAGCATTTTGCCGACCGCTATCGCAAAGCGTATGGCCCCGCCGCCCTTCGCGGGCGGCGCGTGGGCGTCTACACCCATAGCGCAGCGGGGCGCGATCTTTTGCTCGCCCTGCTCGGTGACCTTGGGGTGGAAACGGTCGAACTCGGCCGGTCTGACATTTTTATTCCGGTGGACACCGAAGCAATCGACCCCGAGACACGCCAAACGCTCACCGCATGGGCCAAGGATGAGGGCTTGGACGCTATTGCCAACCGATGGCGACTCGGATCGGCCGATGCTTACAGACGAAAAAGGCGAGGTCATTCCCGGCGACATTCTGGGGCAAATCACCGCCACCGCGCTCGGGGCCGAGACCGTCGTCACGCCCATCTCGTCAAATAGCGGCGTGACGCGTCTGCCGAATATCCACAAGGTCATCCGCACGCGTATCGGCTCGCCTTTCGTCATTGCTGGCATGGGCGAAGCCAAGGGGCGCGTTGTCGGCTATGAGGCAAACGGTGGTTTTCTTTTGGGGTTTGAGGCGTCAGGCCCCACCGGGCCTATCCCGCCGCTGCCAACCCGCGACAGCTTTCTTCCAATCATCGCCACGCTGGCGCAGCCCGGACCTCTGTCGGCCATTGTCGCCGCACAACCCGCCCGCTTCACAAAGGCGGGCCGCCTCCAAGATGTGCACATTGGCGTCAGCGCAGCCTTGGTGTCGCGGCTGACCGAAAATGGTGAAGAACGCGCTGCGTTCCTTCATGGTTTTGGCGCGGAAACCTCACTCGACACGACCGACGGCCTAAGAATTTCGCTCGAGGACGGCGGAATTGTGCATCTTCGCCCGTCCGGAAATGCGCCCGAGTTCCGCCTCTATACCGAAGCGGAAAGTCCGGAAGCGGCGCAGGACCTCCTGGATCGAGGCGTCCTTCGCCTTCGGACCCTAGTCGGCCAGTAGTGGGGGGCGGCCGACCGCGGCATAGGCAGAGAACCCAGCCTTCTTGGCGTCATGCGCCGAATAGATATTTCGCAAATCCGCCATGTGGGGTGTCGCCATGCGCTTGGCGATCCGCTTCAGATCGAGACCGCGGAATTCATTCCATTCCGTCAGGATCACCACCAGATCGGCATTGCGCGCCGCCTTGTAAGGGTCATCTTGCCAGCTGACGCCGGGAAGAAGCGCCTCGCCTTCATGCCGACCTTGCGGGTCAACAACCTTGATCTTGGCGCCGCCGCCAACCAGCGCCGGAATGATTGTCAAGCTCGGCGCATCGCGCATATCATCGGTGTTGGGCTTGAAGGTGACACCGAGGACGGCGACCGTCTTGCCATTGAAGCTCCCGCCACAGAGGTCGAGAAGCTTGTCGATCATCCGCCGCTTGATCTCGTCGTTAACCTTGATGACTGTCTCAGTGATCTGCATCGGTACGGCGTGTTCTTGCCCGATACGCGCCAACGCCTTGGTATCTTTGGGGAAACATGACCCGCCAAAGCCCGGCCCCGCGTGGAGAAATTTGTTGCCGATGCGCCCGTCAAGGCCGATCCCCTTGGCGACCTCTTTCACATCCGCGCCGACCCGCTCGCACAGCGCGGCAATCTCGTTGATGAAGGTGATCTTGGCGGCGAGAAACGCGTTGGCGGCGTATTTGATCAACTCGGCCGACTCCAAATCGGTCACTACGATCGGGAAATCTCTCAAGAAGAGGGGACGGTAGATCTCGTTCATTACCTCGGCCGCGCGGATTCTGAACACCGACGACAACACGGTCGGGGCGCATGAAATCGTCGATCGCAGCGCCCTCGCGCAGGAATTCGGGGTTGGAGGCGACATCGAAATCGAGATCGGGATTGGCCTTGTGGATCGTCTAGCGCACCTTGCGGTTGGTGCCAACCGGAACGGTCGATTTTGTCACAACCACGACATAGCCCTTCGCCGTTTGGGCGATTTCTTCGGCGGCGGCCATCACATAGGTCAAGTCCGCGTGGCCGTCGCTCCGGCGGGTCGGCGTTCCGACGGCGATGAAGACCGCCTCTGCCCCCTCCATCGCTTCGTCAAGATCAGTGGTAAAGCTAAGCCTTCCGGAAGCGGTGTTCTTCGCGAGAAGATCCTCAAGACCCGGCTCAAAGATCGGCACTTCGCCGGCCTTTAGCCGTTCGATCTTCTTTGCGTCCTTGTCGACACAGACTACTTCGTGGCCGAAATCTGAAAAACAAACCCCGGAAACGAGGCCGACATAGCCTGTTCCGATCATCGCAACACGCATAGGATTCCTCCATTCTTGACCGCTGTCTCGAACAGCAGCCAGTGCAAAGCAAGAAGAAATTGTAAGCAGTGCAACAACTTGACGTCGTTAAGAAACATCGATTGCATAGCAACGCATTCATAATGTCAATCATTTGTGGTCGATACGGGCAGCCTATTGCGCGACACGCTCGACGACAGCCCCTCCGTCAGCGAGGCTGGAGGACGGATAGAGAACAACGTCATCGCCCTCCCCAAGCCCGCCGAGGATCTCGCTGTGGACGCCATCGCTATGCCCCAGATCAACCGCAACCAAATGCGCAATCCCTTCCTCGACCCGGAAGACCGACCAAGCGCCGTTCTCGCGGAATAGGGCGCTTGCCGGCGCGAGGAGCGCCGCGTCGTCGCTCCACTGCACGATGCGGGCCTCGAGACGATAACCGTGGCCCAGGCCCTCGCGGTCTTCGGCCGGACCGGTAAAGTCGATCGTTAGGTCAACCCGCTGCTCCTGCACGCCAAGCGCCGAGATTCGGGTGGTCGCAACAGGCTCGACCCGAGCGACAACTCCCTCAAGCGTGGTGCCGCCGCCCCATCCATCAAGGAGAACCCGCGCCCCAGGGGTGATCGAGACAGCATCAGAGGAAAGAAGATCGACCACGACCTCGAGGTCTGAGCTGATATCGCCAACTTCAAGGATCGGCGACCCAGCGACAACCATCGTGCCACCTGCCTGATAGATTTGGAGAACTTGCCCGTCGGCGGGCGCAGCGATCGCCTCTTCCGCCATGCCCGGCACTGCCGGAGTGATCCCGGCAATCTTTTGCCCCTTACGGACAGCGTCCCCTGACTGAAGAGTGATCCGATCCAGATTGCCCGTCGTCGGGGCGGTGACGAGGTAGATGTCGCGCACCCGCGTTTGCCCTTCTTCATCGATCGTCACCATCAGCGGGCCACGTCCGACCGAGCCAAGATCCACCAGCGCGGGCTTTGGCCAAAAGGCGTAGGCCATCGTTGCGGCGATCAGGGCAATCGCGATGAGGGTCAGGAAATTGCGCGAACGGCGGCGTTTCTGGGCCATGGGTCTACTCCCGTGTTTTCAGGGCCGTAGTGATATCAGCCCGATCAAGGTCACGTTTCACAAGCCACCCCGAGAAAAGGGCGGCGGCAATGACTACAAGCGCCGAATAGCCGTGGCTTTCCGGCAGGAAGAGCGAGGGGATTTGATAGAGCTCGGTCGAAAATCCCTCGGCGACCGCATAAGACATATAGTGCCCCATCAATGACCCCACCGGCAAAGCCAAAAGGGTAACAACCGCAAGCTCGCCAAGAAGGACAAAGGCCGTCTCGCCCCTATGAAAGCCGATGACGCGCAGGCTCGCGAGATCGCGCGCGCGCTCGGCTTGCGCCACACGGGCCGCGTTGTAGACGATGCCGAAGGTGATGATGAACGCCACAAGCCCCATGACATAGCGGGTCGCGCCTGCGCCTTGATTCATAAGCGTTTCAAAGGCGGTCCGCATTTCTGATTTCAGGCTCACACCCGCGATCATCGGCATATCCCGAAGCGCGGCAAAAATCTCTTGCTCAAAGGCTTTGTCGATCAGGAGATAAGCGCCTGATGCCAGCCCGGGCTCGCCCAAGGCTCGATTGAGAGCCTCCATCCCCATATAGGCGGGCGCGCCAAGAAGGCTCTGGGCGATCGCCACAACCGGAACATCAACGACAGGCTGTCGGCCGCCCATAATCTCGACCGCAAGCATTTCGCCCGGTTTGATATCGAGAAGGTCGGCCAACTCCTTAGCAAGAACGATTCCGCTCTCGGGCATTTCGATTGTGGAATAGTCGCTGTCGATGGCACGGATCAGTTCCGGCGCAACTGTAAGGCCTGTAACCGCGCCTTGATGGCTGAAACGGCCGTTTCGCAAGACGGCACCAACCGCGCGCGTTGGCTCAACCACCTCGACGCCGGGGATGCGGCGGAGCGCGAAGATCGCGTCTTCGCCAACCGGCCGCGCGAAACTCACCGTAACGTCCGAACGGTCGACTACGGTAAAGGTCAGATCAAGGGTGCGCTCAAACCCCGCGTAGATCGTGATCATCGACAGGGTAAGCGCCATACCCGCCGCGATGCCAAGCACAGCGCCCATCATCCGCCCCGGCTGTCGGGTCACGCGCCGAAGAACCATCCGGCTCGGCTGATCGAGGTATTTGGCAAACCAAGCGCCAATCTGGCCGGCCGCGCTGTAATCGGTGGGCGCGGGCGGGCGCATCGCGTCGGCGGGCGCCATGCGGAAGATGCGCCTCATGACAAAGAGGCCGCCAATCGACGCCGAAAGGATCGAGACCGAAACACCACTCACAAAAGACATGGGATCAAGAACGAAGACCAGAAAAGGGAATTTGAAATACATTGTATAGAGATTGATCATCGCCCGACCGGTGCCGATGCCAATGAGACAGCCAGCAATGGCACCGCCAATGGCAATCACCAGCACCATCTTCATATAATGCCAGCCAACCTCGCGATTGCGGTATCCAAAGGCCTTCATCACGCCGATCTCTTCCCGCTCGGCCTGCACCATTCGGCTGACGACGATGTAGAGAAGAAAGGCCGCAACAGCGAGAAAGAAGGGCGGAACGCCCGAGGCGCTGACCTCGAGCCCGCTCATCTCTTCTGAAACGAAACGGTTGGAATACTGATCTTCAAGCCCGTATGCGCCGCCGCCGCCAAAGGGTTTGAGCAAATGGTCAATCTCTTGCAAGACAGAGGCTTGGATCGCATCGCGATTGATCGCGAAAAGGGCCTCGCTGAAAGCGCCAACCATGTCATAGGCGGCGGCCAGCGCATCGCGGTTCATCCAGATCACGCCGAAGCGGGCATCGTCGGGGACCAGCTCGCCAGGGGCCGTGGTGTAGAGATATTCGGGCGAACGCGCGGTTCCGACGATAAGATATTGCCGCTGTGCGCCGTTGATCGTCGCAACGAGGCTATCGCCAGCGCTGAGCCCGTTAGCCTCGGCGAAACTGTCAAGAAGCACGATCTCTTCGGGGTGCGCGGCGTCAAACATCCGGCCCGTGCTCATGTAGATCGCATTCAGCCCCGGATCGCCACCCGGTGGCAGCGAAAGTGCGCGGCCCATCACCGGAAGATCACGGGACGGAATATTGATGAGCACCATGCCCGTGACGCGGGTTTCGACCCGCGAGACGCCCTCAATCCCGGCAAGCTGAAGCGCCACGGAATTGGGGGCGCGACGCACCGGCGCAAAAATATCGGCGAGGCGATAGCGCTCGTAGTATTCGGCGCGCGTCTCCTGAAGCGAGTGAACAAGGCCCGACATCATCACCTGCATCATCACACCGAGCGCGATGACAAGGCCGATGGCGGCCGCTTGCCCTTTCACCCGGCGCAGATCGCGCCAGAGCTTTTTGTCGAGCGGACTCACCAGACCAGCTCTTCAGGATCGAGCCGCGTCTTGTTGACCGAAATGTCGCGGATATCGCCATCGGCGAACCGGATCACACGGTCGGCCATCGCTGCTGTCGCCGCGGCGTGGGTCACGATCAGAATTGTTGTGCCGAGACGGTCGTTTACATCTCGCAAGACACGAAGGACGGCGCGGCCCGTGGTGCTATCCAAAGCGCCCGTGGGCTCATCGCAAAAGAGAACCTCCGGCTGCTTGGCAACGGCCCGCGCGATGGCCACGCGCTGCTGTTCGCCGCCCGAAAGTTGCGCTGGAAAATGATGGCGGCGCTCGCCAAGCCCAACGAGACTTAGCGCCTCGCCCGCGTCCATCGGATTGCGCGCGATCTCGGTGACAAGCTCGACGTTTTCCTCGGCCGTCAGACTGGGCATCAAGTTGTAGAACTGGAAAACAAAGCCGACATGGTTGCGCCGGTAAAGGGTCAGCGCGGAATCATCCATGTCGGTCAGGCAATGATCCGTGAAATGCGCCGTGCCTTCGGTCGGACGATCAAGCCCGCCAAGAATGTTCAGAAGCGTAGATTTCCCCGATCCCGATGGCCCCAAAAGCACGACGATCTCGCCTTTTGGGATCTCCATATCGACGCCGCGCAAGGCATGAACGGCGGTTCGCCCCTCGCCATAGACCTTGGTCAAACCCTTGGCACGAAAGGCCGGAACGGCCTGGGATACATCCGCCGTCCTCACCGTCCTCACCTCCGTTCTACAAACCGCCAACCAATCACCACTTGACGAGACTATCTTTCTCGATCCGGCCAGACTGGCCGGTTTCAAGGCTGTCAGCAAGGGTGCCAGTGCGAGGGTCGCAAAGGAACGAAGGCTTTTCCTTGATTCAGGACAAAGAAAAAGGGCTTGGCGATTAATCGCCAAGCCCTTGAAATCTCTGGTAGCGGAGGAGGGACTTGAACCCCCGACACGCGGATTATGATTCCGCTGCTCTAACCAACTGAGCTACTCCGCCAACGCGGTGCGAGGTAGTCTTTGGGCCGGACGGCGTCAAGAGGAAAAGTCGCGTGGAGTTGCCTCTTTTCCCGACGCTTCAGAGCCGCTAGCAAGTGCCTGACACCGGAGGAGATCGCAATGACGCTGCCGCTTGATCGCTTTGCTGCCGTGATCGGCGCACGCAACATCATGACGGGCAAGGATACCGCGCCTTGGGATCAAGATATCGCCGGAGAGTTCGTCGGGCCACCCGCTGCTGTGCTGCGGCCCGCATCGACAGCCGAGGTTTCCGAAATCCTCAAGATCGCCACTGAAACCAAAACGCCGATAACCCCCGTCAGCGGCAAAACAGGCTTTAACGGGGCAACCTATGCCCCGAACGGTATCAAGCTCTCGCTTGATCGGATGAACCGGATTCGAGACCTCCGCCCCGCCGCCCGTGACATAGTGGCCGAGGCGGGGGTTGTCCTGACCAAGATGCATGAAGCCGCCGACGAGCAGGCGCTTGTCTTCCCGCTGACCTTTGGCGCACGCGGCTCGGCGATGCTCGGCGGCGTTTTGTCAACCAACGCAGGCGGCTCCAACGTCCTGCGCTATGGCAATACCCGCGATCTTTGCCTCGGGCTCGAGGTGGTTCTTGCCGATGGCCGTGTGCTCGATCTGATGAGCGCCCTGCACAAGGACAACACGGGCTATGCCCTTAAACACCTCTTCATTGGCGCCGAGGGAACGCTTGGGGTCATTACCGCCGCGGTGATGAAGCTTGCTCCCCGCCCACGCGCCTATCTCACGGCCACGGTCGCACTACGAAGCCTTGGCGATGCGCTCGATTTGCTCAACCGGCTTCAGGCAGAAAGCGGCGGCGCGGTCGAGGCATTCGAGTATATGCCGCGCGAATATATCGAGGGGCACCTCAAGCTCGATCCCATGGCGCGGCCACCCTTTCCCGAGCGCTACGATGTGAATGTGATGATCGAGCTTGGCATCACCTCCTCGCTTCTGGCCGCGCAGCGGCCCGATGGAACGCGCCCCGCCGACGAGATGCTCGAGACAGTTCTGGCCGCGATGCATGAGGAAGGTGCGCTTCTCGACGCGGTGATTGCCACGAGCGAAGCGCAACGGCGCGAGATGTGGGCGCGCCGCGAGTCGGCCGCCGCCATCACCTATTTGCGGTCAAACCGCCTCGACAACGACATCGCCCTGCCGCTCGACCGGATCGAGGATTTCTTTTCGGCTGTGCGCCCGCGCCTAGCGGTCGTCGATCCGGGGATAGATGAGCTGACCGTCGCCCACCTTGGCGACGGTAACCTGCACTACACGCTTTATCCAACGTCGACAGACGAAGCCCTGCACGACCGCCTGCGCGAGATCGTCGAAGATGTGGTGGCCGAGCTGGGCGGCTCATTTTCGGCGGAACATGGTATTGGCCTATACAAGCTGCCGACAATGCGCCGCCGCAAGCCGGCCGAAGTTCTTGATGCGATGCGGTCGGTCAAGCACGCGCTTGATCCTCTGAACCTGATGAACCCCGGCAAGCTCGTCCCTCCGGCCAATTCATGATCCGACAGTTCCGCCTGATCGCTGCCGATCCAACCCTGCGCCTTGTGGTTGCGGCGGTGCTGCTGTTTGGCATCCACGCGGCCTCGGTGGCGATTTATCAATCCCTCATCGCAATCAGCATCTTCGGGATTAGCGATAGGTTCTATTCGTTCGTCCTTCTGGTTGCGCTCTTTGTCTCTGTCGGCACCTCGGTCGGCGTCGGGATTGTCACCGATCAGCGACCAAGTCGGCGGATCATGGCGTTGGCCGCATCAAGCTTTATGGTGCTTGGCTCGGCTCTCGTCTGGCTCGGCAATTCACCGGTCTTTTTCGCGGTCGCGCATATGCTGCTTTTGCCCGCCAGCGGCTCGCTCTTTGGTCAGCTCTTTGCCGTTGCTCGCCTTGCCTCTGCACCGCTCGCTCCGCAGGACAGGGACGCAATCCTGACAATCGTCCGTGCCACTTTCGCGATCCCCTTCATGATCGTTCTGCCGCTTTGGGGAATGGCCTTTGACGCAGGGCTGTCGCTTCTGGCGATCTATCCTGTGGTTCTTGCGGTATCCCTCTCACTCTTTGCGCTAATCTGGCGATTCTGGCCGGCCGACCGCAATGCCCCCTGGACCGAACAGAAATCTGGCCTCGGCTTCCGCGCGGCAATCGGCGAGATGGTGGCGCCGTCGGTGCTGATCCGGGTCATGCTGATGGGAGCGATCCACTCGGGATCAGCGATTTCGGGCGTCGTGGTCGGGCTGATCTTTGAAGAGGCATCGGGCCGCGGCGCGGGCGATGTTGGCCTCTTCTTCGGCCTCTTCGTGGCGATCGAAGTGGTGGTGACCCTCTCGGTCGGCCAGCTGCTGCGGATCATGCCTCGGCTCTGGATCATCACCTCGGGCGCCGGCATCTACGCGCTCTTCCTCGCCCTTCTGCCGATCCTCGCCCCAACCCCCTGGGTCTGGGCTCTGGTCGTTCCTGCCGGGGCGGGCGGGGCGATGATCTATGCGCTGGCAATCGGCTATTTGCAGGACCTGATGGGCCAACGCGCCGGGGCCGGCGCCTCGCTGATCGCGCTCCAGCGCCTCTCGGCCGATAGCCTGAGCGCCTCGATCTTTGCGGTTGGGACATGGATCAACGGCTATGGCCTTGTCTCGGCCATGGGTGCAGGGGCGCTTTGCCTCGCCATCGCCGCGATCCTTTGGCTCGACCGGGGGCGCGAGGCCTAGAAAAAGCCCGGACCTGCCTTTTCCAGCATCTTGCGCGCCATCTCGCGGCCCAGCGCTGCGCCATCTTCGATGGCAACAGTCTGGTCATCGCTGATCACTTCCGAGCCATCGACCCGCAGGATCTCGCCCCGCAGCCGCAGATTGCCACCAGTCAGCTCGGCAAGCCCGGCAATCGGCGTCTGACATGAACCATCGAGCGCCGCAAGAAAGGCGCGCTCCGCCGCTAGCCGCTGCCCCGTGGAGCCGTGATGGATCGCCTCAAGCATTGCAGCCGCACGAGAATCGCTTAGCCGACGTTCAACGCCAATCGCCCCTTGCGCCACGGCGGGCAGGATGTCCGCAGGCTCGATCGGCTGGCGCGGCACATCTGCCATGCCAAGCCTGTTAAGCCCAGCCATCGCAAGAAAGGTCGCCTCGGCCACCCCTTCCGACAGCTTGCGAAGCCGCGTCTGCACGTTGCCGCGAAACTCGACGATCTGCAGATCGGGCCGCCGCGCCAAAAGCTGCGCCTTGCGGCGGAGCGACGATGTGCCAACCAACGCGCCCTGCGCCAGACCCGACAGCGCCCCGCCGCCAAGCGAGACAAAAGCATCGCGGACATCCTCGCGCGGCAGATAGGTGTCGAGGATCAGCCCCTCGGGCTGTTCGACCGGCATATCCTTCATCGAGTGGACGGCAATATCGATCGACCAATCAAGAAGC
>Ga0181556_1002085_pt1 | contig 18819 bp, 19 predicted proteins | sample 011ome_14_FD_148651 | JGI IMG/M metagenome (GOLD analysis project Ga0181556, IMG submission 148651) | Coastal salt marsh microbial communities from the Groves Creek Marsh, Skidaway Island, Georgia - 011505AT metaG (spades assembly) | ecosystem: Environmental > Aquatic > Marine > Intertidal zone... | reverse complement strand
CAAACCTTCTCTAAATCACGGGCGCTAGCCGGCCTACGCGTTGGCTTTGCCATCGGCCAACCAGAACTGCTGGCGGGTCTGGAACGCATCAAGAACAGCTTTAATTCCTATCCGGTAGATCGTCTGGCCAGTGCCGGTGCCATCGCTGCCATGGAAGACCGTGCTGGCTTTGAACATGACCGCCAACGCATCATGGCGAGCCGTGCCTGGGTCAATGAACAGTTAGCAGTTCTGGGTTTTAATGTAGTGCCGTCTCAAGCCAATTTTGTCTTTGCGCGCCATCCGCAACGGGATGCAGGCGAACTGGCACAGGCACTGCGGGATCGGGCCATTATCGTGCGTCATTTCCGGTTGCCGCGGATTGATCAGCACTTGCGCATTACGATCGGCACGGAAGCTGAATGCAAGGCGTTGATTGAAGCGCTGAAAGAAATTCTGGCTTAAACAAAACCACTCAAACCCAGCACTCCCCCGAGCAAGATTAACCACAAGGGGTGGAGCTGGGTTCTGAGGTTAAGCACGACCGTAAGCAGCAGTAACCCCATACCGACCACACCAGGCTCCGCCGAACGGGCAATCAATGTGCCTGATGCCAGCACCAGGCCCACCGCCATAGGGGCGACACCCAGTTGAATCGCGGTGCGCCCGCGCCAATGTTGAAGTTTGTCCCAGTGCTTAAACAATAAGCCGACCAAAATACTCATCGGCAGGCACATGCCCAGTGTTGCGAAAAACGCGCCCTGCCAGCCATCCACATGCTGGCCGATCAGAGTAACGATCAGGACGTTAGGGCCTGGCGCCGCTTGGGCAATGGCAAAGAGTTCGGTAAACGTGCGGGCATCCATCCAACTGTGTTCCGTCACCGCGATTCGATACAGCTCGGGGATGACGGCGGACGCCCCGCCGAATGACACAAAGGCCACCAAAAAGAAACTCGCAAAGAGCTCCAGCAGAATCGTCATCTCTTTGCCGCCTGGCTCAGACGCCACCAACTCAAGGAGATGGTCAGCGCCGCACCGCCCAGCATGACAGCCGGTAGTGGCCAGTGCAGCACAGCAATCCCCACAAACGCAACGGCAGCAAAGGGCAGATAGATCACACGGTTTTTAACGTTCAACCCCATGCGTATACCCATGGCTATAATCAGCCCAGCACCGACCAGGGTGATTCCATGCAACATGGATTGCACGGCAGGTAGCTCGCCGTAAAGTCCGTAAAGCACCCCGAGCACCAGTGCCACAAAAAAAGGCCCCAGCATCAGACCTAAAGCGCCAGCCACCGCCCCACGCCAACCGCAGAAACGCACACCAACAGCCACCGCCAGATTCACCACATTAGGCCCCGGCAAAAACTGACAGAGCCCCAGCAACACATTGAACTCTTCGGCAGTCAACCAGCCTTCAGTTTCTACGAGAAGACGGCGCGCCCATGGCAAAACACCGCCAAAACCGGACAACCCGACCCGACTAAACCCACGAAACAAGGCCGCAGGTGTCGGGATATCTTTAGTGGCCGAGTCGGAAATCTGCGGAGCGGGCATGCGCCGTCAGCCCCTCGCCTTCAGCCAAGCTCGATGCGATGCGGCCCAAGGTCTGCGCACCCGCCTGTGACACATGGATCAGGCTGCTGCGCTTCTGGAAGTCATAAACGCCCAGCGGTGACGAGAAACGTGCACTGCCTGACGTCGGCAACACATGGTTCGGACCGGCGCAATAATCGCCTAGCGATTCTGAACTGTAGGCACCCATGAAGATCGCGCCCGCATGACGAATCTGTGGCACCAGTGCCTGCGGATCCTGCACCGATAATTCGAGGTGTTCGGGGGCGATACGATTACTGATCTCACAGGCCTCGGCCAGATCTTTCACCAAGATCAACGCACCACGATCGGTGAGCGAGGTACGAATCACCTCGGCACGGGGCATCTGCGGCAGCAGACGGTTGATACTTTCTGTCACCGCATCCAGGTAAGCCGCATCAGGACAAATCAGAATCGATTGCGCCAGTTCATCGTGCTCGGCCTGCGAGAATAGATCCATCGCGATCCAGTCCGCCGGTGTGCTGCCGTCCGCAATCACCAGAATTTCCGAAGGACCGGCAATCATGTCGATGCCGACGGTACCGAAAACATGGCGCTTGGCATTGGCCACATAGGCATTGCCCGGACCGACGATTTTATCGACTTGCGGCACGGTTTCCGTGCCATAAGCCAATGCACTAACGGCCTGTGCACCACCGATGGTGAACACACGATCCACGCCGGCGATGGCTGCAGCCGCCAGCACCAGCGGGTTGCGTTCGCCACCGGGCGTCGGCACCACCATGATGAGCTCCTGCACACCGGCCACTTTGGCCGGAATGGCGTTCATCAATACCGATGAAGGATAGGCGGCTTTGCCACCCGGCACGTATAAACCCACACGATCCAGCGGGGTCACACGTTGGCCGAGCACCGTGCCATCCGCCTCGGTGTACGTCCAACCTTCCACACGCTGACGCTCATGGAAGGCACGAATACGTGCAGCTGCCGTTTCCAGCGCATCACGCTGCTCATGCGAAAGCGATGCCAGTGCCGCTTGCAATTCAGCCTGCGGCAGCTCCAGATGCTGCGCATCATGCACATCCAGGTGATCGAATTTACGCGTGTATTCGAGCAGTGCTGCGTCTCCACGCTGACGGATGTCTGCAAGAATATCGACGACGGTGCGCTCTATGCTGGCATCTTGCTCGGCTTCCAGCGCCAGCAAGTCTTTCAATTCAGCATCAAAATGAGACGATTGGGTGCTTAGACGGCGAATCTTCACGGCGTTCTCCAAATCAGGCGGCCTGACGTGCTACGGCGCCTTCAAAATCAGTGAGGATACGTTGCAGGCGTTCGTGCTTGAGCTTCAACGCAGCCGGATTAACCACAAGGCGAGACGAAATCGGCATCACCTCTTCTACCGCCTGCAGATTGTTGGCGCGTAGGGTGTTGCCTGAGGAAACCAGATCAACAATCGCATCCGACAAGCCAACCAGCGGCCCCAGTTCCATCGAGCCATAGAGCTTAATCAGGTCGATGTGCACGCCCTTGGCGGCAAAGTGTTGGCGCGCAATGTTGACGTACTTGGTCGCTACCCGCAGGCGACTACCCGGCTTAACGGCAGCTGCATAATCAAAACCTTCAGAGACGGCGACCATCATTTTGCAGCGGGCAATTTGCAGATCGAGCGGTTCATACAAGCCCTGACCCCCATGCTCGATAAGGACATCCTTGCCAGCGATACCTATATCAGCGGCACCGTATTGCACATAGGTCGGCACATCGGTAGCGCGCACGATCACAATGCGCACATCCGGATCCTGCGTTGGCAGAATCAGTTTGCGCGAAGACTCCGGATCTTCCGTCGGCAAGATACCCGCTGCTTCGAGTAATGGCAGCGTTTCTTCAAGAATGCGGCCCTTCGACAGGGCAATGGTGATACCGCAATTATTGCTACTCACAGCAAGTTCCAATCAGTTCAAAGCAGGGAAAGGCATGAACCATGCCTAAACCCGTATTCTAGCGGACGCGACGCACCGAGGCGCCCAGGCGCGCCAGCTTTTCCTCAATCCGTTCGTAACCACGATCCAGATGGTAGATGCGTTCGATCAGCGTCTCGCCCTGCGCGGCCAGGCCAGCAATAACCAAGGCGGCTGAGGCGCGCAAATCGGTAGCCATAACAATGGCACCTTCAAGCTTTTCGACACCTTTCACGGCCGCCGAATTACCATCAATGTGGATATCAGCGCCCAGACGCATCAGCTCCACGGCATGCATGAAGCGGTTCTCAAAGATGGTTTCCTTGATGATCGCCGTGCCTTCAGCCAGACAATTGACAGCCATCAGCTGCGCCTGCATATCCGTCGGGAATGCCGGATAGGGCGCGGTGCGGAACGACACCGATTTCAAACGTGAAGGCGCCTGAATACTGATGCAATGGGCATCGCCACCAATCGTACAGCCTGCCTCAACCAGCTTGGCTGTCACGGCTTCCAGATAAGTGGCCGAGGTACCCTGTAGCACCACGTTACCGCCGGTAATGGCGGCGGCACACAAGAAAGTACCTGTTTCAATACGGTCTGGCATAACGGCATGTTCTGCACCGTGCAGCGCAGAAACACCCTGAATGCGAATGATGTCCGTACCCGCACCTTCGATCTTGGCACCCATGGCGATCAAGCAGTTAGCCAGATCGACGACTTCCGGCTCGCAGGCCGCGTTTTCGATGATCGTTTCACCGTTGGCCAGTGTGGCCGCCATCATCAGGTTTTCAGTACCGGTCACCGTGACCATGTCAGTACAGATACGTGCACCCTTCAGGCCGCCCGCAGGCGCCTTGGCGTGTATATAACCCGCTTCAACATGGACTTCAGCCCCCATGGCCTGCAAGCCCTTGATGTGCTGATCCACCGGACGCGCACCAATCGCGCAACCGCCCGGCAGTGAAACCTTGGCTTCGCCCCAGCGAGCAACCAGTGGACCGAGCACCAGAATCGAGGCGCGCATGGTCTTCACCAATTCATAGGGTGCCACTGCCTGCGTCAAGCCGTTAGCATCCAGTGTCACCCCGGCTTCAGCGCCATCTAATGTCGATGCCACGCCCATATTGGTGAGCAAACGAATCATAGTGGCCACATCGTTCAGATGCGGCAAATTGGTCAGTACCAGCGGTTCACGGACCAGCAGGCTGGCGCACAGAATCGGTAGCGCGGCGTTCTTGGCACCCGAAATACGGATTTCGCCCTCGAGACGGTTGCCGCCCTGAATCAGTAATTTATCCACGTTGTGCCCACTCCTCTGGGGTGAATGTCTGCATGGTCAGGGCGTGGACCAATTCGTCGCGCATCGCATCACCGAGCGCACCGTAAACCGCCTGATGGCGACGGACGCGGCTCAGGCCGGCAAACGCCTCACTCACCATCAACAGCTCGAAATGACGGCCATCGCCATTGAGCACAAGATGAGACACGGGCATTTTTTCCCGCAAGGCCACTTCGATATCTTCTAGACGAACCATCACTTAACCCTGTTAGGTGCGCAGTTTGTAACCACGTACCAGTAAGATAAAACTCAATAATCCAATCGCTGCCGTAAAACCGAGTGCTACGCCAAAGCTTAACCACGGTGATGCATCAGAAACGGCAAAGAATCCAAAACGGAAACCATCAATCAGATAGAACAAGGGGTTCATCCGAGACAGTTCCTGCCAGAAGGCAGGGAGAGATTGTACCGAGTAGAAGACGCCAGATAGCATGGTGAGCGGCAGAATCAGAAAATTCTGGAAAGCGGCCAGCTGATCGAATTTCTCGGCCCACATACCGGCAATGAGACCCAACGCGCCCATTAAAGCGCCGCCCAGCACTGTAAATACAATAATCCACAGCGGTTCAGCCAGGTTTAAGCCCCCTACCCAACAGGTCGCCAGAAGCACACCACTCCCCACCACGGCACCACGAATGGTGGCCGCCAGCAGGTAGGCGACAAAGAATTGCAGGTTAGAAATAGGCGTGAGGAGAACAAATACCAGGTTACCGGTAATTTTGGATTGGATCAGCGACGATGAGCTATTGGCAAAGGCATTCTGCAGCACGGACATCATGACCAGACCGGGAATCAGAAAGGCCGTATAACGCACGCCGTGAACCAGCACGTGGTTATCCAAGACTTGGGAAAAGATCATCAGATACAGCAGCGCGGTCAGCACCGGCGCGCAAACCGTCTGAAAGCCCACCTTCCAGAAACGCAACAACTCTTTACGTAACAGGGTCAGAAACTCAGTCATGCGGCTGCACCCGCCCCGTTATCCATAAACTTCAAAAAGGCGGTTTCCAGGTCCGGCGGTGCAATGCTCATATCTTCGAGTCGGCAACCCGACTCACGCAGGGCAGCCAGGACCGATTCGATCTCAGCTAACTCATCCAGCGTCCATTGCCAGGTGCGTTGTAATTCAGGCAAGGCCTCGGCTGAGGCTGCCAGCATTGATGGCAGGCATCCACCTTCGGCCAATCGCACCGTCAGTCGATGTTTGGCAAATTGGCGAATGAGCGTTTCTGTTTTTTCCAACGCGCAAATTTGACCCGAACGCATGAGTGCCAGACGCCCACACAACGCTTCGGCTTCTTCCAGATAATGCGTGGTCAGAATGATCGTGTGCCCATCCCGATTCAAACGACGAATGAACTGCCACAAGCCCTGGCGCAACCCGACATCCACACCCGCAGTTGGTTCATCCAGAATCATCACCGGCGGCCGATGTACCAGCGCCTGAGCAACCAGCACCCGCCGCTTCATACCACCCGATAGGCTGCGCATGGAATGATCGGCTTTATCCGAGAGATCCAGCTCAGATAGCAATTCATCGATCCAGGCGTCGTTCTTTTTGATGCCGAAGTAGCCGGATTGCAAACGAAGGATCTCGCGCACGGAAAAGAACGGATCAAAGACCAACTCTTGCGGGACAACACCCAACGCCCGCCGTGCCAAACGATAAGCACTGCGCGTATCGTGGCCCAGAATGCGAATATCCCCTGCGTCCTGGCGGCATAGCCCAGCCATGCAGGAAATCAATGTGGTTTTACCGGCACCGTTGGGGCCAAGCAGCCCAAAAAACTCACCGGCTTCAATGTCTAACGACACCTCACGCAGCGCATGAACCGGCTGACGGGCACTGGCAAACGTTTTTGAGACCTGCCGGACGCTTACTGCGGAAACACTCACGCGATCAGACTACCCAAAACAGGGTCTGTAAACCATACAGATCACTCAAGGCACGTAAGGCCGGGGGGGCATGGTGCACCGTGACCGTGGCACCACGTGCCGACCGGCTGCAGGCCAGAAGAACGGTCAGCGCCGACGAATCCACGCGACCCACTTCCTGCAGGTCGACATGCAGTACCGGGCCGCGTTGGCTGACTTGATTTAACAAGGCAGGCACTTCGGTCGCGGTCATGTCCCCACGAATTTTTAAGTGCTGTGCGTTATCCGGTTGTTGCTGAGCTGTCATGATAGGCAGTTAAGACGCTTTGCCCTTCTGTTCCAACTGCTTGTTCTTATCGGCCAGCATTTTGATCAGACCATCAATGCCGTTGGCACGGACTTCCTGCGCAAAACTTTCACGGTAATTGGTGATCAAAGATACCCCCGCCAGAACGACGTCATAAACCTTCCAGCTATCTGTGGATTTTTCGAGGCTGAAATTAACGTCAATTGGCTTGGCACCCGGTTTGATGACCAAGGTCTTAACGACCACATCCTGCTCGTCCGGGTTCATCTTGAAGGGCTTATATTCAATCGTCTGTTCCTTCTTGATACCTACAAAGGCATTGGCAAAGGTGCGAATCAGCAGTTTGCGAAATTCATGAACAATCTGCTTCTTTTGTTCTGGCGACGCTAGACGCCAATCTTTACCCACGGCCAAGCTAGTCATGCGGTTGAAGTCAAAGCTCGATAACACCGATTTTTCTGCCCACTCCACCAACTTGGTCGTATCGCCTTTCTGCAGCGCCGTATCCTGGTTGACGTAGACGTAAGTCTCCTGGGTAATTTGTTTTACCAATTGATCTGGCGGCATGATGCTCGCGTGAGCTACGCTTGTTAGCATCAGGCCAAATACAACCAGCCATGTTCGAATACGGGTCAACAGCATTACGCTTGCCTTATAAAAAGTCATCTTTTAATTTTACTGCGTCCCTGCCCCGACGTCAGCAGGCTTAGGTTCTGCAGATGTTTTTTCCGGTTGGCCAGCTGCTGGCTCATCGGTCTGCTCACTGGTATCTAGCCCGGGAGGCGGTGCCCCATCATGAATCAGATTCAAACGGTTTTGCATGAAAGCATCGCGCAAATAACTGTATTTGTCCGTAGCAGCCTCTTCGATGATCTTTTCGGCCGGCAACAAATTAGCCCGCGTATTCAGGAAGCGCACACCCCAGAGGGTGTAATAGGCCGTCGGATCATTCACGACGAGATCAATCGGACTGGCGGCAATATCGGCAGCCCAACCAAAAGTGTCTCGCACATTGCTGGGCCCTAGAATCGGCAGAACGAAATATGGGCCCGATGGCACGCCCCAGCGACCAAAAGTGACACCGAAGTCGTTGTCATTTTTGTACCAACCGGCATTACCCGCTACGTCAAACAACCCACCAAAACCCAGAGTCGTATTGATGACAAATCGGCCCAGATCATTGAACGCCTGCTCACCCCGCCCCTGCAACAGGTCGTTCACGCCGATCATGACGTCACCGATATTCGAGAAGAAGTTTGTCACGAGAATCCGAATAGGTTCAGGCAAGATAAAGTCGTAGCTAATTGCAACCGGCTTAATCAGCACGGTATCAATTGTCTCGTTCACCTGAAACATACCCCGGTTATAGCCTTCCCACGGATCGCGCGGATTAGCATTTTCCGTAGTGGCACACCCGGTGATGCTGGCAACCAGGGCCAGCGCTGCCAAGCAATGACGTAGATTCATTTTACTGAGCGTCCGCATCCTTCTTGCCTTCCGAAGCCTTATTAAACAAAAACTGGCTGATAAGCTTTTCAAGAACAATGGCAGACTGCGTCTTGGCCACTGCGCCACCTGCCGGAATCATACGGTCATCTCCACCCGCATCGAGACCAATGTACTGCTCACCGAGCAGACCCGAGGTCAGAATAGAAGCAAAGGTGTCTTTGGGAAACTGATACTGACTCTCAATCTTGAGCACGACATTGGCCTCGTAGGTCTGCGGATCAAAGCGGATATCAGCGACACGACCCACGACGACGCCTGCACTTTTAACAGGGCCACGCACTTTAAGCCCCCCGATGTTGTCGAACTTGGCGGTGATTTCGTAAGTACTGGCAAAACTGCTGGCTGAAAAATTACTGACCTTCAGCGCCAAAAACAGGACAGCAGCAAAGCTGATGACCACAAAAACACCCACCCAGAAATCCATTACCTTGCGGTTCATCATAAGCCTCGGAACATAAAGGAAGTCAGCACAAAGTCTAATGCCAGAATGGCCAGTGCCGATGTGACCACTGTCCGGGTAATCGCGCGCGATACCCCTTCAGCCGTCGGTACTGCATCAAAACCTTCAAACACGGCAATCAGTGACACCGCCACGCCAAAGACCGCGCTTTTGATGATGCCATTTAAAACATCGTCACGGAAATTAACATTGGCCTGCATTTGCGCCCAAAAAGCGCCTTCATCGACACCGATAAAGACCACGCCAATCAGCCAACCGCCAAAAATGCCTGCAGCAGTAAAAAGTGCTGCCAACAAAGGCATCGAAAGCACACCACCCCAGAAACGGGGCGCCATGATTCTGGCCAATGGATTCACCGCCATCATATCCATGGCAGTGAGTTGTTCCGTCGCTTTCATCAGACCGACTTCGGCCGTCATGGACGACCCAGCCCGCGATGCAAATAAAAGACCGGCGACGACGGGACCCAGCTCACGCACCAGCGATAGCGCCACGAGAATGCCCAAGGCTTCGGAAGAACCATAGCGCTGAAGGGTGTCATAACCTTGCAGACCCAAGACCAAGCCTACGAATAAACCTGATACCAAAATAATAATGAGCGACAGAACCCCGCTGACATAAAGCTCACGCACCAGCAAGCGCGGACGCCGGAAGGTTTCTCCCGAATGAGACAGCATGCCAATAAAGAAACGGGCAGCAAACCCCAAGCGCCAAATGCGATCAATGGTGTTGGCCCCAACCATGGAGAAGAAACGCGCCAGGGCTTGCATCAGGCAGCTCCCGCCAACAGATCTTCATCCAGACTCACGGCCGGATAGTGAAAGTGCACCGGCCCATCCGGTTGTGCGTGCACGAACTGATAGACATACGGATCTGCGGACACCTTGATTTCATCAGGCGTCCCTGAACCCACAACCCGACCCGCCGACATGAAATACACATAATCAACGACCGCCAACGATTCATGAACATCATGCGTCACCATCACAGCGGTTGCGCCCAAGGCGTCTGTCAAACGTCGAATCAATGTGGCGATAATGGACAAAGAGATGGGATCAAGGCCGGTAAATGGTTCATCAAAGAGAATCAATTCAGGGTCCAGGGCAACCGAACGGGCTAAAGCAACCCGACGCGCCATCCCCCCAGACAATTCTGCAGGCATCAGGTTAGATGCCCCACGCAAGCCGACGGCTTCCAGTTTCAGCAACACCAGGTCGCGAATCGCAGACTCTGGCAACTTCGTGTGCTCACGCAACGGAAAAGCGACGTTGTCGTAGACTGAGAGATCTGTAAACAAGGCGCCAAACTGGAAAAGCATGCCCATCCGACGGCGCATCTGATATAGATCACGCTCGTTCAGCTGGCTGACCTCTTGGCCGGCGACCTTGAGGCTTCCCCGTGTGGGTTGAATCTGCCCCCCCATGAGACGCAGTAACGTTGTTTTGCCACAGCCAGAGCCCCCCATAATGGCCGTCAGCTTGCCCTTGGGCAGCCGCATGCTGATCCCCGAAAGAATCTGGCGTTCGCCATAGGCGAAATCAAGGCCATTGATTTCTACGTAGGGGGTGGGCATCAAGCAGGAAATCTCATCAATATAATTGTTAATTCGATGATTCTATCATTGGGACCTCCCTTCTGCCGACGCGGACAAAATCAAGCGCTACAAAGAAAAAGCAGAGAAAAAGCCTTGTATTCACGCAACTAATTCACTAAAAAACAATGCTTCGTTGTTAAAATCTTGCGCTAATCCATCGTCTTCTTATATTGGCTTACCTTTATGCTCTTCCACGACCTTTACCATAGCCTTGAAAAAGCCCGCTGGTCCATGGCCGATGACGTGCCCTGGGACGACTTCGATGCATCGCTATTAACTGAAGAGCAGGCGTTAACGATCAAGTACAACGCCATTACCGAATGGGCCGCACTGCCCGCGACCGAGATGTTCCTGCGCGACAATCGTGATGATTCCGATTTCAGCGCATTCATGAGCATCTGGTTTTATGAGGAGCAAAAGCACGCGCTCGTGCTGATGGAATATCTGAGACGCTTCCGCCCGGACCTCTGTCCTACCGAAAAAGAACTGCATGCAATACGCTTCGAGTTCGACCCGGCACCCAAACTTGAAACACTGATGCTGCATTTTTGTGGCGAAGTGCGTCTGACCCAGTGGTATCGCCGGGCAGCAGAATGGCACACCGAACCCGTCATTAAAAAGATTTATGACTTCCTGTCTCGTGACGAAGCACGTCATGGCGGTGCCTACCTCAAGTACATGAAGCGTGCCCTGGAGACTTACGGCAAAGCCGCTGCACAAGCCTTTGCCAAGATCGGCGTCCTGATGGCGAGCTCGGCACGCACGCAGAAAGCCCTGCACCCGACGAATCTCCACGTCAATAAAGAGCTGTATCCGCAAGATACGATTCAAAGCCGCTTGCCTGAGCCAGCCTGGCTTGAGCACTGGCTCGATACCCAAATCAAATTCGACAAGCCCTGTGAAGACCGTGTGGTCGGTGGCATCTTGCGCAATCTGTCCAGCCTGTTCGAGCAAAGTTTCGAGACGGTGCAGGACCTCAACCGCTTCCGTAAGTCTCTGGCTACCGCCTGAAGCCCATGCGTATCGTGACCGATCTGCCACTGCCCGACTTCGAGCACAAACTGGTCCGCCCGGAAGATTTGGCCCAACGCGTTGCCGAATTACCCCGCCCGCTGGTTTTTACTAATGGCTGTTTTGATATTCTGCATCGTGGCCATGTGACTTATCTGGCGCAAGCCCGCGCACTGGGCGCCTCGCTGATCGTTGCCGCCAACACGGATGCCTCCGTTAAACGGCTGGGCAAAGGCGATGACCGACCGCTCAACCCATTAATCAATCGCATGGCCGTTCTGGCCGCGCTGGAGTGTATTTCTCTGGTGACCTGGTTTGATGAGGACACGCCCATAGAACGCATTCTGGACTGCAAACCGGATATCCTCGTTAAAGGTGGCGATTGGTCGGTCGATAACATCGTGGGCGCGCCTGAAGTTCGCAGCTGGGGCGGTAAGGTCGTGTCAATTCCCTTCCTGCACGACACGTCGACGACCGCCATGGTGACCAAAATTCGTCGCTGCTGACGTGCCACACGACAACAAAAAACGGGCTCCGAGGAGCCCGTTTTTTTCGGTCAAAGCGGCCGCTTAAAGTACGACTTGCGTGCCAAGCTCAACGACCCGGTTGGTCGGAATATTAAAGTAGTTGGTGGCGCTATCGGCATTCCGGAACATGGTGACAAAGAGCTTCTCACGCCAGAATGCCATCTCTGAATTAAGTTTAGGAATCAGCGTTTCCCGACCCAGGAAGAACGAGGTTTCCATCATGCTGAACGGCAGGCCATAGGCACCGCATAAGGCCAGCGACGCAGGCACATTAGGCTCTTCCTTAAAACCGTAGCGGATCTGCACAGTCCAGAAGTTTTCTTTGAGGGCGCGCACTTCAACACGATCTGTTTCAGGCACAAAAGGCACGTCTTCAATCGTCACACTCGTAACCACAACACGCTCATGCAACACTTTGTTATGCATCAGGTTATGCAGCATGGCATGCGGCACACCTTCAATATCCGCATTTAGAAAAATCGCTGTCCCGGGCACCCGCGTCGGCATGCCGACCGCCAGACTACCGACAAAAGCATCAAGACGCAGTTCTTCGCTGCGCAGACGCTTGCGTAGCAACATGCGGCCACGCTTCCAGGTGGTCATAATCGTAAAGATGACCACGCCGGCAACCAGCGGGAACCACCCCCCGTCCGGAATTTTCTGGATGTTGGCCCACAGGAAAATGACTTCAAACACCAGGAAGAAGGCAAACAACAGCGCTGCGCGGTACCAGCCCCATCCCCAGATCTTTGCGGCAACCACCACGGCCAGCAGCGAGGTGATGACCATATCACCGGTCACAGCCAGTCCATAAGCCGCCGCCAGGTTATTCGAAGATTTAAACGTGAGCACCAGCAGAATGACTGCACTGAGTTGCAGCCAGTTAACCCCCGGCATGTAGATCTGGCCTTGCTCTTTCTCAGAGGTATGTTGCACCAACATACGTGGCACAAAACCCAACTGCATGGCCTGACGCGTCATTGAAAACGCACCGGTAATCACGGCTTGCGAGGCAATCACTGCAGCACACGTTGCCAGACAAACCAGCGGGAAACGCAAATACTCCGGAGCACCCATATAAAACGGGTTATCCATGGCAGCGGGGTTGGCTAAGACCAGGGCCGCTTGACCAAAATAATTGAGCACCAGCGCCGGCAACACAAAGAAGGCCCAAGCCAGGCGAATCGGCTTACGACCAAAATGGCCCATATCCGCGTACAACGCCTCGGCGCCTGTCACTGCCAGGACCACGCTACCCATGGCATAAAAGGCCATATGCGGGTTATCAACCAGTAAGTGATAGGCGTAAATAGGGTTCAATGCCAACAGCACGTAAGGATTCTGAATCAGGTTATAAACCCCCATAACCCCCAGCACACCAAACCACGCGCCCATGACCGGGCCGAAGAAGGCCCCCACTTTTGCCGTTCCGTGCTTTTGAAAGACAAAGAGGCCAATCAGAATCATCAGCGTAAGCGGAATCACCATACTGCGTAACTGCGGTGCGACGACATCCAGGCCTTCAACGGCGGACAGCACAGAGATGGCCGGCGTGACCATCCCATCTCCGTAGAACATGGCCGTGCCCAGAATCCCCGCCAACATAATCCATTTGGCGCGCTTCGGCTTATCTTGGGCCTCGTGTAACGCCAGGGCAATCAGCGCCATGATGCCGCCCTCACCCCGGTTATCGGCGCGCAGGATAAATACGATGTACTTGATCGAGACAATGACGATCAATGCCCAGAAGATCATCGACAGCCCACCGAAGACATTGGCTTCAGTCAGCGGAATCGGATGGTTTCCGGCAAATAACTCTTTAAAGGCGTAGAGCGGGCTGGTGCCGATGTCTCCATACACCACGCCCAAAGCGCCGAGGACAAGCAGCTTCATGCTCGTCTTCTGGCTATCACTCAGTTCTGTATTCGACGTTACTGCCGACATATCAACCCCAACCACAAAATCTAGAGAACATTAACGTCGAATTGTTACAAACAGATCAGAACGGGATATCGTCATCCAGATCGGCGACATTGGCCGGCGGACGACGGCTTGCATTGCTGCCGCCTGCGGTAGCCGGGGCAAACGGATCATCACGACTGACAGGCTCACCCTGACCTTCACGGCGACCCAACATTTTCATTTCGGTGGCTTCAACTTCGGTCGTGTAACGTTCCTGACCATCCTTGTCTTGCCATTTACGGGTCTTGATACGGCCTTCGATGTAGACCTGTGAGCCTTTTTTCAGGTACTGACCCGCAATCTCTGCCAACCGACGATAGAACACCACGCGGTGCCACTCGGTCGCTTCACGCTGCTCGCCACTGGCTTTGTCGCGCCAGCTGTCGGTCGTTGCCAGGCGGATATTACAAACCGCATCGCCAGAAGTGGTGTAACGGGTTTCCGGGTCTGCACCCAGGTTGCCGATCAGAATAACTTTATTAAGCGATGCCATAAGAATCTCCAGAGTTAACGAGTGTAGCGGCCAAAAAAGTGGCTTACCAACTTATAAGGTTATCACGTCGGCGTTTCTGCTGGAACTCGCGCTGGCCATTTCACCAGAATAATCAGCCAAACTAGGGCCAATAAACCGCAGCCAGCAAAAACAGCGGCGTAGCCTCCGGTTTGCAATAGCCAGCCCCCCATGGCGCCACCGACAAAAAGCCCCAGGGATTGCAAAGTGTTGTAGATACCCAGCGCCCGGGCTTTACCGGTAGCCGGTGCGATACGGGAAATCAACGAGGGTTGCAACGCTTCCAGAATATTAAATCCCGTAAAGAAAACGGCAATTAACAGCAAGATCAATGAAATTGCCAGAAGTTGCCCCAGATTCTCACGCCCCACTAACAGCACAAAGCCCAGCTGCACCAGCCCAATCAACACCACGGCAAAGGCAAACACCTGCGCCATACGCTTATGCCGCTCTGCCTGCATCATCGCAGGCCACAACACAAAGAATGAAGCGACCACGGCCGGCACGTAAATCATCCAGTGCTGTTGTAATGGCAAGCCAGCCAACTGAATCAGCAAAGCCGGCACAGCCACCCACATGGCGATCTGGATGGCATGCAGGATAAATACGCCCAGGTTCAAACGAATGAGCCGTGGTTCGACCAGCATCTGACGAAAGGTTCCCGGCACCACGGCTGGCAACGGCGGTGCCGCGGGCACCAGGCGAAAGAGCGCCCAAAACGCGCCCAGCCCCAGCGCACAGGTCAGCCAGAACAAGCCGCCAAGCCCTACCCAGCCAAAAATCACCGGCGCCACGGCTAACGACAATGCAAACATCAGTGCAATAGAGCCGCCGACCATGGCCATGGCCTTGCTGCGCTGGCTATCCCGCGTTAAATCGGCCACGAGTGCGGTAATCGCAGCGGAAATCGCACCACTGCCCTGCAGCATACGGCCCAGGGTCATGGCCGAAATGGAGTCGGCCAGGGCACAGACAATACTGCCCGCAACAAAAAGCGCCAGCCCGCACGCAATGACCGGTTTGCGCCCCCAATGATCGGCCAAGATACCAAACGGCAGCTGCAGGCAGGCCTGCGTCAACCCATAAGCGCCCAGTGCCAGGCCAATCACGGCCACATCCTGCCCACCCGTCAGGTCGCGCGCGGCAACCGCAAACACCGGCAGTACAATAAACAGGCCCAACATCCTGAGTGCAAAGATAGCGGCCAACCCCAGCGCAGCGCGGCGCTCGTCTGGCAGCATGGGTTCTTTAACGCGGTCAGCAGTTCGGGACATATCAGTCTGCGGGTCCGATTTTGAGGCCGGAGATCAATAATTCAAGAAATAAATGCGGCGCGAGTTGCAGCGCACAAAGACAGCCGCGTAATATTACCAGCTGGCCTTCGTTTTACCCGGGCCCAATAGCAATCAGACAGACCGGAACCCGACATGGACGACATCCGCATCCGCGGTGCACGCACGCACAACCTACAGAACATCAGCCTGGATCTGCCACGCCACAAGCTGATCGTGATTACCGGCCTTTCTGGCTCCGGTAAGAGTTCTCTGGCCTTCGATACGCTTTATGCCGAGGGCCAGCGTCGCTATGTGGAGAGTCTTTCCGCCTACGCCCGTCAATTTCTACAATTGATGGAAAAGCCCGATGTCGACCTGATCGAGGGTCTGTCACCCGCTATTTCCATTGAACAAAAGGCCACCAGTCACAACCCGCGCTCCACGGTCGGCACCGTCACCGAAATTCATGACTACCTGCGCCTGCTTTTTGCCCGCGCTGGTACACCTTACTGCCCGGAGCATCATCTGCCGCTGCAGGCGCAGACCGTGTCGCAAATGGTCGATCATGTGCTGGCCCTGCCGGAAGAAACCAAACTGATGATCCTGGCGCCGGTAGTGGCGAACCGCAAAGGGGAACAACTGGATCTGTTCGCCGAACTACGCGCCCAGGGCTTCGTGCGTCTGCGCATTGATGGTGAGATTCACGAGATCGACGCCCTACCCAAGCTGGATAAAAACAAGAAGCACAATATCGATGTGGTGATCGACCGGCTGAAAGTGCGTGAAGATACCCGCCAACGTTTGGCCGAAAGCTTTGAAGTCGCACTGCGTCATGCCGATGGCAGAGCAATTGCCCTGAACATGGACACCAACGAAGCGCACCTGTTCTCCGCACGCTTCTCCTGCCCGCACTGTAACTTTGCGCTACAGGAACTCGAACCCCGCATCTTCTCATTCAACAATCCGATGGGGGCTTGTCCCAAATGCGATGGCTTGGGGGTTATTCAGTTTTTTGATCCCAAACGCGTCGTGGCCCATCCGGAACTATCACTGTCATCGGGCGCCATTCGTGGTTGGGATCGACGCAACCAGTTTTACTTCCAGATGGTCATCGCATTAGCCGAGTATTACGGCTTTGACGTGATGACCCCATTTAACGAGCTACCGGAAGAAACCCGCCAGATCATTCTTTACGGCTCGGGTGAGGAAAGCCTGCCTTTCCAATACATGAACGAACGCGGCAAGCTGACCGCGCGCGTACATACCTTCGAAGGGATCATCCCCAACCTGGAACGCCGCTACCGCGAAACAGAGTCTTCGACCGTCCGTGAAGAACTGGCCAAATACGTCAGTGATACCGTATGCCCATCCTGCGAGGGGGCGCGTCTACGCAAGGAAGCCCGCTACGTGCAGGTTGGCGAACGCACGCTTTACGAAATCGCCCGCTTGCCACTCCGCGACTGCCGCGACTACTTCGTTAACCTCAAGCTGCAGGGCCAACGCGCCCAGGTCGCCGATAAAATCCTCAAAGAAATTACGGCACGTCTGGAGTTTCTGATTAACGTCGGACTGGATTATCTGTCACTGGAGCGCTCAGCCGATACGCTTTCTGGCGGTGAAGCCCAGCGGATTCGTCTGGCCTCGCAGATTGGTTCCGGCCTGACCGGCGTTATGTACGTGCTGGATGAACCGTCCATTGGCCTGCATCAACGCGACAATGATCGCCTGCTGGATACGTTGAAACATCTGCGCAACCTGGGCAATACCGTCATTGTGGTCGAGCATGACGAAGACGCCATCCGCATGGCCGACTACGTGGTCGACATGGGGCCAGGCGCTGGGGTGCACGGTGGACGTATTGTGGCCGAAGGCACGCCGCAGCAGATCATCGAACACCCTGACTCGATGACGGGTGCATTTTTGTCGGGTCGAGAAGCCATCAAGGTGCCGGTTGTACGCAAAGCGCCCGATCCGGAACGCACCCTGCAACTGAAAAATGCGACGGGTAACAATCTACAGGGCACCGATCTCACCATTCCACTGGGCCTATTCACCTGCATCACCGGCGTATCCGGCTCGGGAAAATCGACGCTGATCAACGATACGCTTTACGCAGTCTGCGCCAAACACCTTTACGGCAGCAGCCTTGATCCTGCCCCTTATGACGAACTCACCGGCCTGGATCAGATCGACAAAGTCATCAATGTGGACCAAAGCCCGATTGGCCGAACACCCCGCTCCAACCCGGCCACCTATACGGGCCTGCTGACCCCGATTCGTGAACTATTTTCCAGCGTACCGGAATCGCGCACCCGGGGTTACGAGCCGGGTCGCTTCTCCTTCAATGTGCGCGGCGGCCGTTGCGAAGCCTGTCAGGGTGATGGCGTCATCAAGGTCGAAATGCACTTTCTGCCGGATGTCTACGTTCCCTGCGACGTCTGTCATGGCAAACGCTACAACCGCGAAACCCTGGAAATTCTGTACAAGGGCAAGAACATCCACGAGATTCTGCAAATGACCGTGGAGAACGCGCTGGAATTCTTTAATGCGGTACCGACGGTGGCGCGCAAGTTGAAAACCCTGATGGATGTCGGCCTCGGCTACATCCAGCTTGGCCAATCGGCCACCACGCTATCCGGTGGTGAAGCCCAGCGTGTCAAACTGTCGCTTGAACTTTCCAAGCGGGATACGGGGCGCACCCTTTACATTCTGGATGAGCCGACTACCGGTCTCCACTTCCAAGACATTCGCCTGCTCTTGGGCGTGCTGCACCGCCTCACCGAACACGGCAACAGCGTGGTTGTGATTGAACATAACCTCGATGTGATCAAGACCGCCGACTGGGTGATCGATCTGGGGCCAGAAGGTGGCGCTGGCGGCGGCCGCATTATCGCTGAAGGCACACCGGAAGCCGTGGCGGCTACCCAAGGGAGTCACACGGCGCAC
>Ga0181556_1002072_pt1 | contig 18902 bp, 27 predicted proteins | sample 011ome_14_FD_148651 | JGI IMG/M metagenome (GOLD analysis project Ga0181556, IMG submission 148651) | Coastal salt marsh microbial communities from the Groves Creek Marsh, Skidaway Island, Georgia - 011505AT metaG (spades assembly) | ecosystem: Environmental > Aquatic > Marine > Intertidal zone... | reverse complement strand
AGATGCACACCACGAGCGGTAACGGTCCAGGTGTCGCCTGGGTGGAGCGGGTTGGCCCAGCCGTAGGGCACGCCGGCCTGCATGACCTGCACACCAGCAGCGAGGCCAAACTGGTAGTGAGGGTGGAAGTGTGATCCATACCGCGTGACCAACGCACCAGACGCGCGGAAGGTGTTGGCTGCTCGTGGGGCGCCGGCGTTGAGCAGGCTTACCCCAGTGGCTGAGTTGGGAACGAAGTAGCTCGGCGTGCCGTACTGGGTCAGCAGGACGCCGGTGGCGATATGGTCGGCGGGCGGCGCTTCCTCGTCGCCAGCACCGACCCCGTAGGCGAGTGTGCCGAATGTGCTGGCGCCGAACATATCACCACCAGTCGTCAGCAGTCACCCAATGCAGATGCAGCAAGCCCTGGGCAAAGTAGCCAACCGAGGTGTTGTCATTGGACATGGTGATCCGGCCACCCGAGTGAAAGAAACTCACATCAGCGACGGTGGACCCACTCACCAGGGGCGTGAACGTAGACGAACCAAGCTGGTTCAAGAACCCGCCGATGTTCGTGAGAATGAGCGACACATCGAAGACCTGGGTGCTCTCCGCTGCTTCAGCATCAGCGTCGGACACCATGATCGTGCCGGTGATACGCACCACGCCCTTGTTGGGCAACATCGCGCTGGTGATTTCCAGGTAGCCCGTGGCTGCTGGAAACTGAAGGTCATCCGACGATTCCGGGTCAACGAAGCAACTCACAGGCACCCAGGACGGGTACGAGTAGCCGGATGGACCCACCGCAATCTCACCGGTCATTTTGGCCTCGGCACTCAGGCCGATGGCGGTGGACCAGTCTTTCAGGGCCTGGGCACCTGGACCAAGCGCCATGGCGTTGCCTCCGGCTGCGCGGGGACCATCCGGCAGGTCTGAACTCGTGGCAATGCCAGAGGATGCGACCTGGACGATGCTCAGGGTCAGGCCAGATGTGGAAGGGGCAAACCCAGAACCGCCGCCCACGTTGGACTGGGAAACCGTGCGGAACGTGTCCATGGTCGGGTCGTTCCACGTCTGGGAATACAGGCCCAGCTCGTAGTTGCCCGTCCCATCTTCCAGCAGGTACTGGAAGTTGTCGTTTGCCGCCACCTCCAGATCGACCGCCTCGTGGCCTGCAAGCGCTGCGCCGAACACGATCAGGCCGGCGCTGTCAATCGAGGCGTTCTGCTTGATGCGGTTCTTGAGCTGCATGGGCCGCGTCGATCAGAACGAGAAAATCTTGTACGCGCCGTTGTCCCAGCGCACGTCCACATCACCGCCGCTGGTGGCCAGGGGGAAGCCGGTGATGGTGTCGCAGTAGAACAGCAGGAACGAGGTGGCCGGGTTGCCCGTGTCCACAAAGAGCACCACGGCCTCGGCGGTGTCGCCTGCCGCAATGGTCGGAAAGCTCAGGTCGTCAGCGTCGAAGATGCCGCTGGCAAAGGTCTTGCCGGCGAGGGCCACAGGCGTGCCCAGCACGTGGGCACTGATGGAGGTGTAGAACTCGTCCGTGGTCAGGTTCTGCGCGTAGGTGTTCTTCACCAGCGCGGCTTTGATGTCAGCGGTTTCGAGATTGACCTGGGCGCGTCCAATGCGCTCCTTGCCTTTGACGTAGAGGACGTTGGCCATGGTGGGCTCCTTGTCTTAGAAGTAGGACTTGTTGAACTGGGGCGTGTTCGCCCGGTGGGCGCGGCGCATGTCGGCATCCACCGGCAGGCCGAAGTGGCTGGTAAATCGGCCTTCGGCTTGTGCTGCTCGGTTGGGGTCGATGGCCTCGGAGTCGGGCTGGCTGAACGCGCGGAACAGCGCCCAGTTGACGAGGTGACGGTGGTGGGCATTCCCGATTTCGGGCTCGTCGTTGTCGTTGGCCAGCGGCTCCAGTGGCAATCGGTGCACCTCCAGCGTCAGGGCGCCGGCCTCGGCAGGGCGCGGGTACAGGGTGAGTGTGGTGTCGTCCTGCACGAAGTAGCGCGGCTCGCCGGTGTCCTGGCGCCAGCGCGGGTTCAGGCGGTCAAGTTCCAGGCGGTCTTTCTGGTCCAGGATCGCCACCCGCGTGGCGTCGGATGTGGGCACGAACTGCGCATAGGCAATCTCGGTGATGGCCTTGTGCAGCGGGTAAGCGGCGGTGTTGGCCACCACGGCGATCTGGCAGACCTCGGGCGTGGTCGTGTCGTAAATCAGGCTGGCTCGAATGGCCGCTTCTTCCTCGGCCTCACTGAGCCAAGTCGCAATATCTTCATCGGCCCACAGATACGGGTTGTCCACCGTGTCGTCGGCATCAATCCGAAACTGCGCAATGAGGGCTTCGAGCTTCATGCCGACTTACTCCAGGCCGTACTGCTCGAACATCGTGTTCACTTCGGCACGCAGCTTTTCGGTGCTCACGTTGCCGGCGAACGACTTGTTGAAGTGCGTCTTGGCGAACACGCGCAGGGCCTTGGCGTCCATCAGCGCGATCTGCTGGCGCAGGTCTTCGCGCTCCTGCTCGCGCTTGTCCTCGTCGGTCTTGGGCTTGCCCGGCTGCTCCTGGGCCACGGGCTCGGCGGCCTGCTCGATGACGCCGGGCTCGTACACGTCCGGGTGCTGCAGCATCAGGCGGGCCTTGTCGGCGGGCACCAGGACCGTTTCGCCCTTGGTGAACTGGATGTGGGTGCCATAGGCGCCGTCGGTGTAGTGCTCGCGCTTGCCGATGTAGCGCACAGCCACCTTGCCCGACTCGCTGGCCACGGTCGCCACGATAGGCGCTGCAGCACGAGGCTCGGGCAGCGCGTTGAGGCTGTGCACCACGGCGCGGAAAAGGTAGTCCTTGGCCTTCTGCTCGGGCGGCAGCTCGTCGTAGGGCACACAGCACGGGTGCTGCTTCTTCTCGGCGTCCTTGACTTCGCCATAGACCCAGCCATCGGCCACTTTCTGGGCCAGCCAGGAAGCGTGAGACTGCTCGGGGGTCGCGTCGGGGTTGGCGAGGTGCATGTCCACACCGGCCAGGGCGCTTGCCTGCTGCCACTCGGGGGCATCGGCCCATGCGGGCTGGGAGGTGTCGCCCAGCGAGGCGCAGTAGGCGCGGTTGATTTCGTGCGCGACCTGCGCAATCAGTTCACGTTTCATGGTGGGTTCTCCTGGGGATGGAAAAAAGGGGCCGCGAAGCCCCTTTCATTGCCGTCACGCCGACTTAGGGCGCTCCGACCAGTTCGCCCTCGATCAGGATGTCCAGCACGCCCACCGATGCGTTGGCAGCGCCAGCGATGGTCACGACCAGATAAGCGTCCTTGGGCAGCTTGACCGGGGCGTTGGCCAGGGTCATGCGGGTGCGGCCAGTCGCGTTGATGGCCAGATCGTTGAAAAAGTAGTCCGCGTCCTGGGGCACAACCGCAGAGTCCACGCCGTCCACGTACTCAAAGCCAATGTCAGCGATGACCGACGCGGTGAAGGCGTCGGACACGATGGCCACGGCGTCTTGCAGCAGAAAGCCGGCTGGCAGCAGGCCCACGTACACCTTGTCGCCGCTGCCGATGGCCGCAGCGGTGTCCGAGTCCACGGCGGCGCCGGTGGCGTTGGTCTTGAGTTGGAACGGCAGAACCGTGCGGTTGCCGTAGGGAACGCCGCCGAATTGAGCGTCGGACAGCACGCGCTTTTTGGTGATGGTTGCCATGGTGAGGCTCCTTGAAATCTGGGGGGTGTTCAGCGAGCGGAGCCGGTGTTACCCGGCCCCTGTCTCATTACTGGCCGGCGAGCTTGACCACCGTGTCGATGACCATGACGCCGTAGTCGGTGATCTGCTTCTGGCCGTCACCGTGGTCGATGGCGAAGCGAATCTTCGAGCGGCCGTTGATGGCGCCAACCAGGACTTCCAGCTTGTCGCCGTGGTCCAGCTCCTTCTCGCTCCAGAAGTAGGGGTTGCCCGTCTTCACGTGCTTGCCCCAGGCTTCGGCCAGGGCCTGACCACCCAGGAGGATGGCGCGGTCCACAGCGTGGCCAGAGGCAGCGAATGCGGCCGGCACCAGATCGGTGGAGGTTTCCACCTCGCTGGTGTAGCTGGCGCACCAGCGCAGGCTGTCACCGGCGTAGAAGCGGATCGGCTTGGGCATCTTCACGATCAGGATGCCGTTCCACAGACCAGCCTCGCCCATGAACAGGGGGTTCATCTTGGCCTGCTGGGCGCGGGCCATGGCGGACGCCTGCAGGCTGCGGAAGTTGGTGGACTGCACGAAGCTGGTGTATTGCTCCGAGCTGACCAGCAACACGCGCAGAGGCGAATCGGTGGAGGCTGCATCGCCCTCGAACACCACCGGGGGAGGCGGCAGCGGCATCGAGTCGATGTAGGTGCGGATGCCGTCCACCACGTCGGCGTTCAGCACGTCGGTGCTGGCCAGGGTGATTTCGTTGCCCGCAGCCTTGACCGGCTCAATGCCCGAACCGGTGGACATGAAGTGGCGGTTCTTGGAGGGCGCCTTGATCGGGTTGACCATGATTTCCGCGAACTTCGCGTGGCTGGCCAGCGGCACGGCCCACTCGATGTTGTTGTGGAAGCCACGGGCACCGGCCATGTGCACCAGGATTGACTGGTCGGCAAAGCGGTCCATGTAGTTCTGGCCCAGTGCGCGAGCCAGCTTGCGCAGCTCGTGCGGGGTGCGCTGCTGGGTCATCGTGTCGCCAGCGCTGATCGGGTAGCGCGCTTGGTTGATGCGCAGGCGATCCTGGTTGAACGACATGGACTGGCCGCGACCCTCGGCGTACTCGCTGCCCATGATCGGCACGCCGCCCATGGGGTTGATAAGGTCGAAGGTGATTTCGTCACCGGCCATCTTCTGCAAGTCCATGCAGCGCACGATGGGCATTTCGTTGGCCGACTGGCGGCGAATGGTCGCCTCGGCGTTGGCCTGCTGCGGGAACTTGCCCGTCAGGCGGTTCATGGTGGTGTTGCGCTGCATGTTGGCAGCGAACAGACCGGCAGACTGCAGGGTGATAGCCTGCGGCGAGCCGTAAGGAATGGTGGTCGAACCCATTGCGATACTCCTTCAAGTTGGGACTGGCCTCGCTTCACAGCGATGCCTGCGGCGCTTCACAGCGGCGCGGTTACTTCTCGTTCACACCGGGCTCAGAGAACCCGGTTCAACATTTCTGCGATCTGCTCGGGGCTCTTGCCGTCGAACTTCGTCAACAGGTTGGCACTCGACATATCAAGCATTGCGCTCGCCTCATCGTGGTGGGCCATCGAGCCGGCCGGGATTTCCGACAGGCTGATGGGCGCCGGCTGCTTGGCGTTTGCAATGGCCGCTTTCGCGGCTGCTGCGGCACCCGATGCCTCGGGCGTTGCAGTTGCTTTCCCAGTCGCGTCCTTGAAGGCAGTGAACAGCTCCACGACCTGCTGCGCCGAACCCTCAGTGAGGACACGGGCGTAGCCGTCGCGCACAAAGCTGGGCTGCTTGCCGATCCAGTCCGCCAGCTCCTTGCTTTCGACAAGGGAGTCGGCGTCAGGATGGGCGTCGTAGATGGTCTTGTAGTGCGCCTGTGTCTCGGTCAGCTCGGCCTGCTTCTTCAGCGGCTCCACCGTCTTCGACAGCTCACCCCGGATCGGGGCCAGCGCCTGCTCCACGCCCATCTGCACCAGCTTCTGGATGCCCTTGACCATGGCTTCCTCGGAAAAGTCTCCGAAGATCGCCGGGTCAACACCTTGCTCGATGGCGGCGGTGGCCTGGGCCACTGCGTTGTCGGTCTTGGTGGGCGCCGCTCCTGCATCAGCACGGGCCTGGGCTTGCGCCTGCAGTTCCGCGAGCTGTGCCTGGGCGGCTTGCAAAGCGGCTTCCGTCGCTTCGGCCTTGGTCTTCCAGTTCTGCTCACCCTGGCGGGCTTGCACCAGCTTGTCGTAGGGGATGGTGTGAACACCGTCCTTGGCCAGGATCACCTTGGGCGTTTTGTCATCGCCCTCGCCGTCCTGGTTGTCCTGCGTTTGGCCGGCTTGCTCGCCATCCTTCGCACTCGTCTCAACGCCTGCGGCTGCTTCCGTCGTGGTAGATGCGGGGTCGGGCACCTCGCTTTCCGGCTTGTGGCCGGTATCGCCCTCGGGCAGATCGAGCATCTGCGCCATCTGTTCGTCGGTCAGCAGGCCATCAACTGCGTTGGCCAGAAAAAACTCTTGTTGGTTCATGCTTCCCTGCCACATATCGCCGTGGCCGCAATGGGTTGCTGTTATGCGTTCTGGGGGTGTCTCCCGACATGCCCATCACGCTCCGTCTTGTGGGAAAAGCCACCTCTCACGAGGTTGCGATGTGAATGTGCCCGTGACCTCCTTGAATCAAAACCCTGAGTGGGGGGGTCGGCGTGGATCGGGCGCAAAAAAGCCCGCACGGGGCAGGCTGGGTGGTTTGGGTCGTGAAGGCGATCTACAGCAGGTAGCCGCGCTCTTGCATGAAATCGACCGGGTGCTTGGCATTCTTCTGAGAGTTGCACCGGGCACGAAGCAACTGTATGTTGTCGTCAGTATTCGGGCCTCCAAGCGCAAGGGGGATGATGTGATCCATGTGGTACTTATCACCTAGCCTCTTTCCGCAACAAGCGCATCTGCCTTTCTGAAGGTCAAACAATCGCTCTGCAAGGCCCGGCGACAATCGGCCCGATGATGCAGTCAATGCTCTCCTGTTCGCCCGGTAAATGCGCAACTTTTGCTTATTGCTTTTTCTCCAGGCCGTGCGATATTCAGGAGAAATTGGCTTGATCTTGGTGGGGTTGCGAGCCTTCCATGCTTTGGCGGCAGAACGGATTTTTTCTCGGTAGCGCTCTGTGTAAATCCGCCTCCGCTCTTTGGCTTCAGGGGAGCTGGCGTGCGCTCTCTGTCTTGCCAAAACAATCTCTCGGTTTTCAGCCCTCCATTGGCGCAACCGCACAAGTATCTGCTCTCGGTCGCGTTGATACCGTTGCCGTTTTGATTCTCGGTAGGCGTCAGGGTCGCGCAATCGAAGCTGTTTTGCCCTAGCCTTGGCTGGCTCTGGGTTTGCTGCGTAGGCAAGTTTGCGCTTGGCGCTTAAGGCATCTTTGTTTTCTTCGCCGTAGGCTCGCTTCTGCGCGCGGATTTCTTCTTTGTTCTCAGCGGCGTATTTTTGCTGCTTCGCTTTAACGCAGGCTTTGCACTCTCCGCGCAATCCGTCTTTACACGCAGCGCACTTGAAGAAAGAGCAAACGGGCTTGACTTCATTGCAGCACGAGCACCGCTTCTCTTGAGGCGTAGAATCATTTTCAGCCATGAAGACTCCTTATCAGTCTGATTGGTCAGAAGCCCGCTTGTGTTCCAGCACTTGCGGGCTTCACTTTTATGCTACTTCAGAATCGGCCCGCATTGTCTCGATGCCTTGGTTTTGGCCGACCGCCGGGCTTTCTGGCTCCATTGGCGTGGCCGGGGTGTTCGGGGATGTGTCCCCGGCAAACGCGGCTTGCGGCGTCATTGGTGCAACTTGTGAAGGCTGCGGAATGTTGGGGTCTTGGCCGGCTGGGTTCGGCGGGCGCCACCCAGCGTTTTGCATCAGCACATCAGCAACTGGTGCAACTTGCGGCATAGATGCCACGACCTGGGCGCCTTGCATTGCAGCAAACGCAGAGCGCAGGCCGGACTCGACCGTTTCCGCAATCACCTTCCCAATCTCCGCGCGCATCTTCTCGGGGCTGTACTTCAGGTCCAGCTCGCGGCTCTTGAGGTCGTGCATCGCGTCCTTGAGCGCTTGGTCGATACGCGCCTGCACCTGTTCCTCGGTGAGCTGGTTGCGGCTCTCCTGGATCGCCTTGATGATTTCGTCCTTGTTGGGCACGTCCATCAGGTTCAGCAAGTGCGGCAGGGCAATGAGCTGGGTTTCCTGCGGCATGGACTTGAAGGCCTCGGACATGGCCTGGAGCTGCTGGGTGCGGAAACTCGGGGTCGTGGGCACGTCGTTGAGCGACACCTTGGTGCGGGTGCGCTGCACGTCGTTGGTCAGGTAGGTGATGCCCGCGTCCTCGTCCGTGGTCGGCTGGTTGAGCTGCACATAGCTATCGGGCACCACGGCATTGCCCGGAACCTTGACGGTCATGGGCTTGTCGCCAATGTCCTCGATTTCCATGGCCAGCAACAGCTCGCCCACCATGGTGCGGCTCCACCTGAAGTTGTCCATCATGTCGGCCAGGGCCTGGGTGGTCTGCTCGATCTGGGTGGACTCCTGCACCCCAGAGGTGGCCGTGCCCTTCTGGCCCATGAAGCCGGCCGTCACGCCGCTGGCGCGCTCGATGCCCATGCGGGCGTCCTGCAGCATCTTGTACTGCTGCTCGGTGAGCTGGAAATCACGCTCCACCTTGAAGACTGCGCCGGGCTTGGCCATGTGCTCGGCATTGAGCACGATGTCGGCGTCCACGCGGCCGATCTGGCCTCGGAAAGTCTCGTCGTTGTACTGCACAGCGCCCTTGGTGCGGATCGTGCGGACAGCCGACAGGCCCCAGCGAATCTTGCTGATGGCGCTGTTCACGTTGTCCTGCAGGTAGACCATGCCGCGCACGGCACCGTAGGGCACCATGGTCCGGTCCTCGCGCTTGCCCCAGAACGGCACGTATGGGAAATGGTCGTGGGGGTACGGGCTGGGCTGCTCGCTGAGTTTGTGCGGGCCAAGCCAGAAGCTGACGAACACCTTGGACACCACGGTCTTGAACGGGCGGGCCAGACCACGGGCGATCACGGCGATGTGGGCCGGGTTGTTCTCGTCCACCTCCACCACGCGGCCGTCGGGGGTGATGATGACGGCAATCTCGACCCACTTGCGATACCAGACCTCGTAGAGGCACACACGGCCGCGCTCGGAGTCGCGCCACTGCATTTCCTCAATGCTCCAGCCACGCTCCTGGTTCCAGGCCATGGCCATGTCAGTGCTGGTGCCGCCGTCGGTGGTCAGCTCGAAGTCGCCCCAGCGGCCCATGCACTGGCGGATCAGCGCGGCCTTGTTCTTGAACTTGAGGATGGCCTGATCCGCGTCGGTCCAGCGGCGGCGCACGAGGTAGCGCGCATCAGACAGGTCGGGCTCCACGCTCAACCAGTCCCAGAAGATTTCGTTGCGGTGCACGAAGCGGCAGCGCTTGTTGAACTTGAACGGGTTGCGCTCGCGCGCCACCTCGACCCAGCCCAGGCCCACACAGAACTGGTGGCGGAAGGCCTCGCTCATGGCCTTGTCGGCGCCGGATTGGCGCTCGGACTGGTTGAGCTTGTAGTTCAGGGCCTTGGCCACGTCCTCGCCGCTCGGGTCGTCCGCGTCGGGGCCGACACGCCAGTCGGTGCGGGTCTTGGCCTCCAGGCCCATCACCGCGTCCACGGCCGGGCCGATCAGGGGCTCAATGGCGGGTGGCATGCCCAGCGCGGCCTGCTTCTGCAGGATTTCGCTGTCAAGCTGGTTGCCGTCCACATACTCCATTTCCTTGTCGGCCTTCGCACGCCATGCGGGCTGGTTCTCGATTTCGTGGAGCCATTGGGTGTACGTCTCCAGCGACAGGCCTGGGTCCAGGCTGTCGATGCTGTCCTGCTGCGGGTGGGTGGTGCGTCGAACTTTCATGGCGTTGGCCTCGTGGTGTTAGGTGCGCCAGTCGGGCGGCGGCGGTGGGCGTGAGCTGGCCCGGCTGCTGGAGCCGATCATTTCCAACTCCTTGGCCTGGGCGTACTGGCGGAAGGCATCGGCGCCCTCGCTGCAGCCGTTGGACTTGTCGGGCTCGTCCAGGTAGCGCTTGTCGGTGCGGCTGAACTTCTTGCGGTAGCCCTCCAGGCGCTCGATCCCCTGCTTGCAGCGCTCGGCGTCGAAGTACACGCCCTTGAGCACCTTGCGGGTCAGGCTGATCCCGTTGATAAGCTGGGTGATGCGCGGGACGATGTGGAAGGTCTGGCCGGGCATCAGCTCCTGCAGCATTTCCTGGGTGGACTTGTTGTAGTCGCCCAGGCGGCGGTGCTCGGCGTCGTGGGGCAGGAAGTGCTCGCCAAACAGGTAGCCCTTTTTCTGCAGCTCGACCACGTAATGGCGCAGGTCCGCGTCGTGGGCCTCGTAGTAGTCGATGAAGCGGTCTTCGCCGCGCAGCTCCTGGTGGAACCAGATCGCGCAGCCGTCGTGGTTGCCAATGTCCCAGAACGTGTTGACGGGCAGGTCCAGAACCGGCACGCGGGTGATGCCGCCACGCTTGCGCACGGCGGTCATGTCCTTGCCGTAGTAGTTGCCCTCGGTGGACACCTGGAAGGCCTCGGACGGGGTGGAAGGGTATTCCTGCCACATCCGTTCTTCCTTGCCCGCAAAGTCCGCGTCACGGGTGGCCACGTACCAAGCGCGCTGGTCCGGGTCGATCTTGCAGTCCATCGCCTGCTCGATCTGGTCAAAGTAGTCGTGGTCCTTCTCGCTGACGTGCACGCTGGCGGCCGGCATGCGGTACTTGGGCTCCTGCCACCACGCATAGAAGTGGAAACGGTAGTCGCGCGGGGTCAGCGGGAGCTTGGTGATGTGCTGCTTCTCGGCGCGCTGGGCCAGCTCGAAGAACTCGCCTTCGCGGCCCTCGGCGGTGGACTCGATGACCAGGACGCCGGTGATGGGCACGGCCGGGATGGAGCCGGTGATGACCTCGGCGGCCTTGAGCGGGAACTGGGCGCAAATCTTCCCGAACTCGCTGATGTGCAGGCGGTGGGGCGTGCCGCCACGGTAGCTGGTGGCCACGCGGATAGAGCTGTTGTTGTGGGCAAACAGCAGCTCGGTCGCGCTGTCCTTCTCCAGCGGGAAGCGGTCGCGGATTTCCACCGGCAGTCGCTCGTAGGCGAACTTCACCTTGTCGCGGAAGATGACTTCTGCCGTGTCGCGGTCCTGGGCCACGATGCCACAGCGCTGGTTGGCGTTGAACAGGGCGTGATCCAGCCAGAGAATGGCAATCAGGGTGGTGAACCCCAACTGCCGGGCCTTCAGGATCAGGTTGCGGTGCCACAAGCGGCGGATGAACCGGCGCTGGGCCCGGTTGGGGATGAAGGGCAGCACGGTCACATCGCCCTCGTCCTCGCCGTCGCCCTTAATCATGATCTTGTAGAGGCAACCGCTGAAGATGCGCCACTCGGGATCGGCAAGGCAGCGCGCCAGCTCGGGCTCGCTGGTGGGCAGCGGCAGCAGGGGCGATTCGTGGACGATGCGTGTCTCGGCCATGGCTCAGTCCTGCTCCGGGTCACGCGCCACGGGCTTGAACGTGCTGTTGTTGCCCGATGCGATGGTGTGCAACAGGGTGGCCAGGGCGTCCGTCTTCTGGGTGTTGTCCTCCTTATAGAGGCCCAGGTGCTTGAACACCTTTTCGATGGCGTCCATCTTGGAGTGCATCTGCACCTCGATCCCGTACTTGCCCTGCTTGGCGCCGGCATACAGCGCCTGGGCCAGCGGGCTCAGGTTTCGGGTGTCCGCCAGGACGGTGCGGGCTTGGCCGTCGCCACCGCATTGAGGGCACTCAGGGTGCGGCAACCGCAGGGAATCGAAGCCAATGCCTCCTTTTTCATCAAAGTCGGCGGGCGACAGGCCCTTAGTTGCGTGCTGCTCGCGGTCAGCATTCATTTCACCGACCGTGCGCTGGTATCGGTGGCCTTCGCCCCAGCAATGGCGGCAGCAGCCGACTTTGACCTGGACCAGCTCGCGCGGATCGGCGGTGACGATCTTCCAGACCTCGGACAGGGCGCGGTCGGCGGTGATGCCGGTGCGCTCGGCCCGCTCCTTCTGCGCTTTGGCGATTGCGGCCTGGATGTTAAGTTTTGCTAAGAGCTGGGAGGCTTGCACGCCGGCCGTTTTCTCGCTGTAGCCGGCCCGAATTGCCGCCTGAGTGCCATTGAGGTCAATCAGGTACTCGTTCACAAACTGCTGCTGCATGGGCTCCAGCGCCAGGGTGGCGGGCTGGACCTTCTTGGGCTTGGCGGGCTTCTTTGGTGCGGACGCGACAACGCCTGCGGCCTTCTTGCGGGCAGCAGGCGACTTGGCGGGGGTGGGGGCGGGCTTCTTTCCCGCTGGTTTTGATGCCATGGGCCGGGATGCTGCCCGGCAGGCTCAAAGGGACAAACCCAGAGTGGGGGGATGGTGGCGCTACGGGCTGCTTGCTGCACCGCTTGCGTTCTGGGCCCGATGCGCTCCTACCTCCAGCTCGGGCCAACACTGGCAGTTCTCTCGCCATCGGGTCAACCGACTCGGCGCGTCCCCCAGGAACCCCCAGAGGCGAGTCGGCTGGCCTGATAGCCCCGGATGGCCGGGGGTCAGGTGACGGTGGCCAGCTCCATCTGCAATCGCTGGCAGGCCAACCAGTATGTGCCAATCCCTTTCACCATCACATCAGCGAGCCGGGCTCGAAACCGGCTATCTGCCCTTGATCGCCTATTGCAGTCCGACACCTTGCGGTGTGGGTGGAATCGAACCACCTGAGCCAGTGCGTTCCTCTGCCAACGCTGCACGTCCTTCCGTGCTGCCGCTGATGTGATGGCCCCCTGAGCGTTATTTCAGGCGGGGCACCCGGTGGATTTCGACACGCTCTGGCCGTATGACAGCCGGTGATCCACAACCGGCGCGGAGATTATGCCTTGGGCTCCTTGGCCCTGTCGATCTGTGCCCGCACCCAGTCAGCGCCACCCAGGCGGGCCAGCTTCTGGTGCTGCTGCTCGGTCAGGCGGATGCTGGTGGAGCGGCGCGCGCCTTCCGGGGTGGGCTTGCGGCCCTGGCCACGGGCGTTGGGTGGGCGCTTCGCGGCGGCGGCTGGTGGCTTGGCGGTGGTCATGGGCGGATTATTGCGCCTGCCGGCCACGGTCAGGCTCCTTCCTTGTGGGCGGCCTTTTGTGACTCTGCCTCGCGCAGCAGTTCGTGAACGTCAACGCTCATGGCTTCTCTCCTTGTGCTGCGATGGCTGCGTCGATTGCGGCGTCGGTGTGCATCTTTGCAAGCAACGAATCAACCATCACAGGGTCAAACAGCTCGTGCGCGGAGGTGAACTCGACAAAGTTGCCTGTCCGATCCGGCACCTTGCGAACGCTGCCTTGTGCGTCCTTCACAAAGCTGAAGCGCGGCAGCTTGCAGAAACCGCGCCGAAGCGCCTCAATCGCTTGGTCGTGTTCACGCTGATTCATTGTGGCCTCCGATGAACAATCACTGATGCGCCCGTCTCAGGGTCGGTGTATGCGACATCTGGGTTGCACCAGCACGGCGAACCGTCTGTTATGTGTTGCGGCTGAACGCCGATGCCGTGGCGCCGCTCGACCTCGCGGGCGAACTCAATCATTTCGAGGTCAGATGTAGGGCGCTCGTCGTACATCGTGACAAGCTCATGGTCGGGAATGGGGGCCGCATCCCGCGCCACATCGCTCGGCACCGCCTCGGCCTGCTGGGGTGCTTCGACTTTCTTCCCGCTGCACACCATCGCCCGCATCAGGACGTTGTGCTCGCGCTCAGTCAATTCCCGTGGGCGCACTGTGTTGCCGGTTACACCAGCGATAACTTCGTGGCACTCGACGCGCACCGCCTCGGCCTGCGGCTGCTGGGCTACCGGGGCGGCGTAGCGATCACCAGCGGGCTCCAGTGTGTGCCCGTTGGCAAGGATGTCGCAGACGACAGTGCGCTCAGGGTCGCGCATCTTGCTCTGCCACTGCTGGAGCGCATCGCAACGGCGCTTGTAAAACGCGAGAGACGATTCCTGCTCCCCCACCATCGCTTCAAGCTGGGTGAGGGCGGCCAATGTGTGCTCTAAATTGTTAGCTTGGCATCCGTTATCAATTGCTTCTAACGCCTCACGGATAGTGTTGATCTGGTCTTTCATTTCGTGTCCTTTAGTGCAGCAGCAGCACAGTCCGATGCGTCGGCCAAGGTATAGATTCCCACGGCCTCATAGATGGTTTCCAGCGACTCCCGCAGCCGCTGGTTCTCGGCTTTCAACGCTCGGATGTTCTGGTGTATAGACCCGACATCGGGCTCACCCTCACTGTTAAGCGGGAACTCGCTGGCATACGCTATACGCGCAGCTTTGTGGGCCGACAGTTTTGCCTCCAGATCGGCGCGGGCTTGGGTGGCGTCCGACTCTTTGACGAGAGGCTCACTCACCCATCCGGCAACACGCAGTTGACTGCGCGATGTGCGGTCAAATACAAGCCTCTTGAGCGTAGGCTTTTTGCGTGCGTACTCAAACCATGCGACTGGCTCAATTGCTGGCGGCAGTGGTGTGGTGGTCATTGACCCTTCTCCATGCGGTTGGCTTTGAGGCGCCAGAACAGGCGCCATGTCCTGCTCTGCGGCGTGAGGTGCAGGCTCTTGGTGCCCGTCAGCAGTCGGCGGCCGTCGAACCAAGCCGTGCGGCCTGGGCGGGGCTGGCCTTTCAGCAGGCGCTGGGCGATGCGTTCGTAGGCGCCGGTCATGTCGCGCCGCCTTCCAACTCGATGAACGTGCAAAAGGAGCGGCGCACCGTCACGGATTCGCCCTGCTCACGCTCGTTGTAGTCCAAGATGGCACGGGCTCTGCCATGGGTGATAAGCAGCGTGGCCCAGGTGTCGTCGCATTGGGTGACGATGCCGTTGAACACGCCTTTGCGGCTGCTGTTGACCTTGTAAGTCTTGCCAATGCTCAACTCGGCGGTCACGTGTCGCTCCCGAATTTTTTGGCGATAGCGGCCTGCAGCGCGTCGCCGGCCGGCGTTCCGATCAAGTCGGCGCACTCGGCCAGGGCTGTGATGGCAGCGGCGACCAGCACGTCACGCTGGGCCGTCAGCGATTCGATGTGGCGCTGGGTGGCGACATTGCGCGACACGCTCGCACGATCCAGCGTCCCGCAGCGCTCCAGTTGTTCGGTGGTCAGGCCATCGCACGCATTCCAGCAGGCCGCGAGGCGGCGGAATCGCTCGATCTGCTGGGGCGCGGTCTGCTCGCCGTTGTGCAGCAGGGCAAGCCACCACTTGCCGTCCTCGGTCAGCATGGACCAGTGGTTGGCGTCTCCGTCCTCGCGGAAGGTGACGCGGCCTGGGGTGTGGGTGGTGCTCATGGTGCTTTGGCCGCGTGCACGCCGTTGGCGCGGTCGGTGTAGTAGGCGGTGATGGGGTCGGCGGCCCCAGGATCGGACGCGATGCTCTCCAACCACTGGCGGGCTTCCTGCTCGGACTGCCACGACTGCGTGGCGGTGCGCTGCTGGTTGAGGATGGCGTGAAGGTGGCGGATCGCATCGTCGCGCTGCTGCGCGATCAGGTCGATGTGGTCGGACGCGCGCTGCAGGGTCGGGATCAGGTCGGCCAGCGGCATGCTGGTCGTGCGCAGACGCATGGCCAGCATGCGCAGGGTTGCGGTGGTGGTCGTCATGGCATGGCCTTGATGGTTTCCCAGGCGTCGGCCAGGGCCTCGCGCTGGCTCAAAGTCATTTCGCTGACAGCCTTCTCGGTCAGATCGTCCAGGCGCCGGCTGGTCGCGTACCAGCGCTGAAGGTCGGCTTCTTCCTGCTCGACCTGGGCGATCAGCTCCGGGGTGGCAAGGATGTCGGCCGCCACGCCTTCAAGCAGTTCGGCCTGGGCGATCAGGCGCTGCGCCTGGGCCCGCTTATCGGTAGCGTCGATGCGCAGTGATTCGGCAGGCGTGACGCCTGGGCGAAGGGCTATGTCCAGGGACTTGGTGGCCGTCTCGATGCTCACGTAGGCGTAGTTGCCGTTGTGGCGTTGGGTGATGTGTGCGGCACTCATAGCGGTCACTCCGACAGGGCTTCAGCGAACTCGTTGGCGCCGGCCATCAGCGGCTCCAGGTTCACGCTGTAGTCGGCCAGCACGTCCCAGCCGTCGTTGCCGTACACCAGATAGATGGAACCGATGTATTTGCCGTCCTGGCCGGGCACGTCGCTGGGCTTCCACACGTACAGGCGTTCCTCGTCGCAGGCGCACAGCTCGGCCATCACCCGGTCAATGTTCGACTCCAGGCCGGTCGCCCAGCTCTCGCCGTCGTGCAGGCGCACCAGATTGCCAGCAGCCAGCAGGTCAGACACAGCACGGCGGATCACAGCGCGCTCAATCACGATGCGCTCTTTGATGGCGGGGTCGATGGGGAAGCGCCCGCCCTGCTCGGAGCGCTCGAAGTGGGCCAGATCGTCAGGGGTGGGGGCGAGGGTTACAGACATTTCAGACTCCTTGGATTGGGCAGCACCGCGCCGCCCATGTGATTAGTGTATTACGTAATTCACTTATCAATCAAGGGTTTCGTCACCAAACAGGCCCGGCTGCTTTTCCCCGCCAGTCTTCTCTCGCAATGCCTTGACCTGACGTTGCAGCTCGGTGATGCGGTTGGTCAGCTCAGACATGCGGATCAGCGCGCGGTTGCCCGACTCGATTTCGGCCATGGTGAACAGCTCGGACTTGAACAACCCAGACAGCACCATCGACTCCTTGGGCGTCAGCTCCAGGTACATCGGACCGATTTCCAGCTTGACCACCCCGTTTGGCAGCACGGTCTTGCTGATCGGGCGCGGTTCCCCGAACTGCTCCACCAGCTCCAGCAGGCCGGCGCCCAGGCGGCGCAGTTGGTCCTTGCTCACCAGTCGGTCAACGTGGTCATCAACGATGTGCAACTTCAGGCCCGAGAGGTCCGCGATGGACTTGCGCGTCACTGACCGGCCGCTGTTGTGCAGGTCCACGATGGAATCCCAAACTCGCTGGGCGTTGGTCAACTTGACTTCGGGCGTTTGGTTGGTCATAGGCTTCAGTGGTCGCTGACGGATTGGTGGGTGACTTCGTGGGCCAGGATCAGGTTGGAGAGGTGGCAGGCATCGAGGTAGGCGGCATGGAAAGCCTTGGGCGTCAGCTCGGGGCGAGATTCGGCGGCAAGCTCAACCGCACGATCCATGGCCAGGGCGAACACAGCCCTCCAGCGGTAGCCCTCCAGGCACATCTGCTGGATGGTGCGCAGCGCGCCGTGGAGCTGGCGGCCCCAGGCCGGCATGTTGCGGTCGCCATAGACGTTGGCGCAGGCTTGGCAGGGCGACCCGATGACCACAGCGAGGCGCGCGAGCATTTCCGTGGCGTCCTGGCCTTCTTCCATGGACAGCAGGGCCAAGCGCGTGCTCATGATCTGGCTGGCGAACTCAGCGGGTGCACGCTCCAGGGCGGCCCTTGCCTCGGCCGCTTCTCGGGCCTTTTGCTTGGCGATCTTGCGCACTAACGCAACACCAGGACGGCTCATGCGCGTTTCTTCCCTGCGTCGTTGGCGGCAAGGCTGGTGAACATGCCGGCGAATGGGTTTTGTGGGGTAGCAATTTCCTTCCAGGCGCCACCGCACCAAATCTTGCTGACCATCGTGTGGTGCACACCGTAGCGCGCGGCGTACACAAGAGAGGTTTCCTGGCGGGATTTAATGTCTGCGACCGCCTCGGGCGTCAGCTTGGCGCGCTTGCGCTTGGCCTGGGCAATCTTGGCGTTGCGGATGGCTTGGTTGGTGTTGGCGCGCGAACGAACCAGCAACTTGGCCCGCGTCAGCACCAAGGTGTGCTCAGGGTTGACGCATTTGCGCTCATGACACGAGGAAGCGGCCACCGATCCAGGCGGCATGTCCTTCTTCAGAATGTCGCGGGCAATAAGGCGTCGGACGGGAACGCCGCCATCCTTCTTTGAGACAAGCGGGATGCCACTGCTGGTGTACGACTGCGACCAAATCCAGCAGTCGCCACACTCGACGCTGCGCAGGCGCAAGTAGTCCTCGGTGATCGTCATTTGCTCTCGGCCTTGTGCTTGCAACCCAGGCAGCGCGGATCGGCTTGGCCCAGGTCAGTGTGGGTGTAGTTGCAGTCGGGCGACATGACGAAAGGCCACTCGGCCACATGGCCGGCTTTCTCGAAGCGAACTACCGGCAGGAACGGCGGGCGGTCGTGGCAGGCGTAGGGCTTATGACTCATTGCTTGCCCACAATCTTTTTGGTCAACTCCAACAGCTCGGCCTCGGTGCCATAGCGCGCCTCGAACTGCGCTTTCCAGGGGTGGCGGCTGATAAGGCCCATGGGCCGGCCGTTTTGGTGGTGGCCGGGATCGCACAGGCAGATCGTGTGCAGATGCCCGATGCGGTGGCCGCCACGCAGGATGTGGTGCACAGCACCCGGCACGCGCTCGCGGCCGTCAATCAGGCAGGCGATGCAACCCAAGGCAGTGATGGCGTCCATCCAGGCGCGCTCTGCCACGGTCGGGGTGCGCTTTCCCTTGCGGGCAGCGGCTTCCTTGGGGATGGCCACGGCCGGCACGTCGCACCGCGCCATCACCGCGCGGCTGGTGGACTTGTGCACTACGGCAGGAGCGCGGTGCGGGCGCGACGCATCCAGGGCCTGCAGCATGGGCAGGTCGCGGCGCTTGAAGCCGGTGCGTCTCATGGGGGCGCTGCGCTTCATGCCTCCACCTCAAACTCTCTTGTGACTGGCGCATCCAGCTTCCCAGTGATTCGGATGGGCCAGCCGTACTCGGCAAGCTGGGTTGGCACCAGAAACTCAAATAGCACCAGATTCAGTTCAAGAAGCCAGCCGGTAAACGGAAACCGCTCGTCAACATCAGGGCCAAAAGATTCTGGCTTTCCAATGAGCACCGGGCAAAAGCCGATCCAGCCTTTGTGTGTGAAAGTGACTTTCTCGGTGGTCATGCGGCCTCCATCACACATTCGATGAAAGCCTGCGCCGCTTGAGCATTGATGGCGTTTCCGTAGGCGCGCAAGCGCACCACTCGGGCGGGAGCCCCATCAACCAGCGGCTGTGTGCCGGGTTCAACTGGCCGCCACTTGCCATCCCGGCATGCGATCCAGTCAGCATCTCGCCAGAAGCCGTTACCCGGGCGGGGCCGATCCCCTTGGTGATTGAGGTCAGCGTGTGCCCCCTGGAGCCCCTGGCCAGTGACCCCTCCCCACCCGATGATTCC
>Ga0181556_1002054_pt1 | contig 19017 bp, 12 predicted proteins | sample 011ome_14_FD_148651 | JGI IMG/M metagenome (GOLD analysis project Ga0181556, IMG submission 148651) | Coastal salt marsh microbial communities from the Groves Creek Marsh, Skidaway Island, Georgia - 011505AT metaG (spades assembly) | ecosystem: Environmental > Aquatic > Marine > Intertidal zone... | reverse complement strand
TACCCCAAGTCGTGATCAAACGCCGAGGTAATCCAGAATCCCCTCAGCCGCCTGGCGTCCCTCCCAAATGGCTGTCACCACCAAATCCGACCCCCGAACCATATCACCTCCCGCGAATATCTTGGGATTGGCAGTTTGAAATTTGAAGGCTTGATGCTCGGGAGCGATAACCCCATCCCAGTCGTTGCAGGTCACACCAACATCTGAGAACCAATCCGCAGGGTCCGGCTGAAAACCAAAGGCCATGATGATCGCGTCCGCTTCGATGACAACTTCGCTGCCCGGCACAGACTCCGGACGGCGGCGCCCATCCGGACCCGGCTCACCGAGGCGAGTCTCCACCACTTTGATGCCAATGGCTTCACCAAAATAATCCATGACCTCAACCGGCTGGCGATTAAAGAGAAACTGCACGCCCTCCTCTTTAGCATTGGCCACTTCCCGTCGCGAGCCCGGCATATTCTCTTCATCCCGTCGGTAGACGCAGTAGACCCGATCCGCCTGCTGCCGCACCGCCGTTCGCACACAGTCCATGGCTGTGTCGCCCCCGCCCAGCACTACCACGGTTTTTTCTCGCAGGTCGATGTACTCACCGGGTTCTCGGGGGTAATCCATTTTTTCATTAACGTTCGCGATCAGGTAATCGAGCGCCTTATAAACGCCGGGCAGATCTTCTCCGGGGAACCCACCCTCCATCGCCTTGTAGGTGCCCATACCCAGAAACACGGCGTCATAATCCGCCAGAAGCTGATCGATAGTAATATCGCGACCAATCTCGGTGTCGAGCTGAAACTCGATACCCATGCCTTCAAACACCTCTCGGCGCCGCTCCATCACCTGCTTTTCCAGTTTGAACGGGGGAATACCGAAGGTCAGCAACCCGCCTATTTCAGGGTAGCGATCAAAAACGACTGCCTTGACACCATTGCGCGTAAGGATATCGGCACAGCCGAGACCAGCAGGGCCGGCACCAATGATCGCCACTTTTTTATCAGTAGGCACCACATCGGAGAGATCGGGCCGCCATCCCATCGCCAGTGCGGTGTCGGTGATATATTTTTCGGAGTTGCCGATGGTCACGGCCCCGAAGCCATCGTTAAGCGTGCAAGCGCCCTCGCACAACCGATCTTGCGGGCAGACGCGTCCACAGACCTCCGGCAACGTGTTGGTTTGATGACTCAACTCCGCCGCCTCAAAAAGGTTGCCTTCGGCGAGCAGCTTCAGCCAGTTAGGAATAAAGTTGTGAACTGGGCACTTCCACTCGCAGTAAGGGTTGCCGCACTCAAGACAGCGGTGAGACTGCTCCGCCGCCTGCGCCTGAGTGTAGGGATCGTAAATCTCGACGAAGGCCTCGGTTCTCACCTCCATCCCTTTTTTACCGGGATCTTTGCGATCAACGTCGAGAAACTGAAACGGATTGGCCAGTCGAGTACTCATACTTGGATGCGCCTCAGTCAGTATCCCGCAGTCGCGAGAGAAGTTGATTGATATCAGCGGCCTTCGGCTTCACCAGCCAGAATTTACCCACGTAATCTTCGAAGTTCTCAAGCAAATGAGCACCCCACTCAGAGCCTGTCTCGGTCACGAACTCGCGAATATTGTCGCGCAGGAAGTGACGATGGGCTTCCATTGATTCCGCCGCCACGCGATGAATCTCGACCAGCTCGCTGTTATATCGGTCGATAAAACCTCGGTCCTCATCCAGCACGAAGGCGAGCCCGCCTGTCATACCCGCGCCAAAGTTAACGCCTGTGGCGCCCAGCACCGTCACCAGTCCGCCGGTCATATACTCGCAGCAATGATCGCCGGCTCCCTCAATCACTGCGTGAGCACCGGAGTTACGCACTGCGAAACGCTCACCGGCAACCCCCGCAGCAAATAGGCGCCCACCGGTCGCTCCATAAAGGCAGGTATTGCCGACAATACTGGTAAAGCGGCTCTCAAAACGACTGCCTTTGGGGGGAGACACCACCAGCTTGCCACCGGCCATGCCCTTACCGACATAGTCGTTACAGTCGCCCTCGAGGTACATATGCAGGCCGCCCGCATTCCAGACGCCAAAACTCTGACCTGCGGTGCCCGTGAGATTCACGATAACCGGGCTGGACTCCATGCCGTTGTTACCATGTCTTCGCGCAATTTCCCCGGACAGGCGAGCACCGATGGAGCGATCGCAATTGGTCACTTCATAAGCGAAATTGCCACCACTGCCCGATTCAATGGCGGGCAACATATCTGCGACCATCTGGTTGGCTTTTTCAGCCGTGTCGAAGGGGTCGTTGCTGGCAACCTCGCAGTACTGCGGCTGGTCTGCGGCCTCCTCATCAACCCAGAGAATAGGGTCCAAATCGAGGCTTTGCTGCTTAGCCGTCTCGCCGGGTAAACGCTCCAGCAGATCAACGCGACCAATCAAATCCTCGATTTTGCTGACACCCAGCTTGGCCAGCCATTCCCGCGTTTCAGTGGCTACAAAGGTAAAGAAATTCACGACGCGCTCCACGTCGCCCACAAAATGTGCCTGACGCAAGGTCGCATTTTGCGTTGCCACGCCGGTAGCGCAGTTGTTGAGGTGGCAAATCCGCAAATACTTGCAGCCCATCGCCACCATCGGTGCCGTGCCAAAACCAAAACTCTCTGCTCCCAAAATCGCCGCCTTTACCACATCGAGACCCGTCTTCATGCCGCCGTCCGCCTGCAACCTGACTTTGCCTCTGAGACGGTTGCCGCGGAGCGTCTGCTGAACTTCAGCGATACCCAGCTCCCAAGGAGACCCCGCGTAGCGTATTGAGGTCAGTGGGCTGGCTGCCGTTCCACCGTCATATCCTGAGATAGTAATGAGATCGGCATAGGCCTTGGTCACACCTGCGGCAATGGTCCCCACGCCGGGCTCCGACACCAGCTTTACAGATACCAGCGCATCAGGGTTGACCTGCTTCAGGTCAAAGATCAGCTGCGCCAAGTCCTCAATAGAATAAATGTCGTGGTGCGGCGGCGGCGAGATCAGGGTTACGCCCGGCACCGAGTAGCGAAGTCGCGCAATCAAATCGTTGACCTTGCCACCGGGCAACTGACCGCCTTCTCCAGGCTTGGCACCCTGAGCCACCTTGATCTGTAGCACCTCGGCGTTCACCAGGTAATGCGGGGTAACGCCAAAGCGACCCGAAGCGATTTGCTTGATCTTAGAGACGCGATTGGTGCCAAACCGATCGGGATCCTCGCCCCCCTCACCGCTGTTGGAGCGGGCACCGATATGATTCATTCCCATTGCCAGGGCCTCATGAGCCTCGGGGGACAGTGCGCCGAGGGACATCCCTGCAGAATCAAAACGGCGGAGAATGTCATCAATGGGCTCCACCTGATCCAGCGGTATCGGTGTAGCAGAAAGCTTCAATGACAAGAGGTCTCGTAGCGCAGCGACTGGCCGCTGGTTGCAGTGCGCCGCATAGCGCAAGTAGTCCGCATAATCGCCGCTGGTCACGGCCGCCTGCAGACTCATCACAACGTCGGGGTTGTAGGCGTGGTACTCCCCTCCGTGCACGTACTTGAGCAAGCCCCCTTGATCCATGGTTTTGCGGCGGGATCGCGCGCGGCTTGCGACTTGCCACTGGTCTTTCTCCAACTGATCCAGCGATAGTCCACTTACCCGCGAGGCAACACCCGCAAAGGCGACGCTGACGAGCTCGGCATCCAAACCAACGGCTTCGAATAACTGCGCGCCGCGATAGGAGTTCACTGCAGATATGCCCATTTTAGACATGATCTTCAGCAATCCTTTGTTGATGCCCTTGCGGAAATTTTTCTGGCACACCTGAGGGTCACCCAGCAACTCGCCGCGAGTCAAAAGATCTTCAATCACGCTGTATGCAAGGTAGGGGTAGATCGCCGTCGCGCCAAAACCCAGCAGGCAAGCCACATGGTGGGAGTCTCGCGCGCTGCCCGATTCGACCACCAAGTTGCAATCGGCCCTCAGTCCACTGCGGATCAGATGATGATGCACCGCTCCGGTAGCCAGCAGACTGTGCAGTGGCACACGGGCCTCACCGATACCCCGATCAGAGAGAATGATAATACTGCCGCCTTCGCGGACGGCGGCCTCAGCGCTGCTACACACCGCTTCCAATGCCTGCCGCAAATTACGCTCCGCGGGATCATAGGTCACATCGATCACGACACTGCGAAAACCCTCCTCGGCCAGCGCCACAATCGTTTGGAATTTGGCTTGGGACAGCACGGGTGAAGTCAGGCTGATGCGCCTTGCGTGCTCTTCAGACTCGGTAAAGATGTTGCGCTCCGGACCCAGATCCACCTCCAGAGACATCACAATCGATTCTCGCAACGGATCGATCGGGGGATTGGTCACCTGTGCAAATTTCTGGCGGAAATAATCGTAGAGTGACCGCTCGTGGCGGGAGAGCACCGCCATCGGCGTATCGTCGCCCATTGACCCCACCGCCTCGTTGCCTGACTCCGCCAGAGGCCGCAGTACCTGGTCACGTTCCTCAAAACTGACCTGAAACATTTTTTGATAAACATCAAGCTCAGCGCCCGAAATAGCGGCCACCGATTCACCGACAAAACTACCCTCAATCAGGCGCGCATTCTGCCGAAGCCATCGTTTATAGGGCTGTCGGGTTTTGAGTAACTCGTCAATATCCCGGGTGTGTAACACCTTACCCTCAAGGGTATCGACCACCAGAATTTGCCCCGGCCCTACTCTGCCCTTGGCAATCACACTCTCCGGTTGATATCCGTGGGTACCAATCTCCGATGCCAGCGTGATAAAACCATCGTCCGTGGTGACCCATCGCGCCGGCCTCAGTCCATTGCGATCCAGCAAACAGCAAGCGTATCGACCATCAGTGAGTACGATGCCGGCAGGTCCGTCCCAGGGCTCCATATGCATTGCGTTAAATTGATAAAACGCCTTGAGATCGGGGTCGATGCCTTCAATATTCTGCCATGCCGGCGGGATGAGCATGCGCAACGCACGGGGCAACTCAACGCCACCAGTTGTGAGGAGCTCGAGCATGTTGTCGAGACTGGATGAATCTGAGCCCTCGGTATTGACCAGAGGCGCCAAGTCTTGCAAGCCGGGCAAAAGAGGCGACACCAACTTGGAGGTTCTTGCCCGGGACCAACTGCGATTCCCCTCAATCGTGTTGATCTCGCCGTTATGCGCCAGCATCCTAAAGGGCTGCGCAAGGGGCCAGCGCGGCAACGTGTTGGTGGAAAAACGCTGGTGGAACACGCAAATGGCGGTGGCCAGCGCCGTGTTGTGGAGATCCGGGTAAAACCGCGCCAGATCGGCTGGCATCACCAGCCCTTTGTAGGAGATAACGCGGTCGGACAGGCTACAAATATAAAAATCGGGATCCCCTGCGAGCGCCATTTCGGTTTTTCGACGGGCAATGAAGAGTTTGCCCAGGCAGTGGTCGTGATCAACCCCGTCAGCATCGACAAAAATCTGTTCTATGCGCGGCAATTGATCCAGCGCGATCTCACCACAGACATCGGTCGCAATCGGGACTTCGCGCCAACCATGGACGCCCAACCCCTGAGCCTCCAGCGCCGACTCCATGGTGCTGCGAGCTTGCTGCCGGCGCTCGCTGTCCTGACTGAGGAAAACCATACCCACGGCGTAGTGTTCACCCAGCTCAGTACCCAAAGCGGCTTTTGCCTCGCTGCGCATGAAAGCATCGGGCATTTGCATCAACAGGCCACATCCATCCCCGGTACGCCCATCGGCGGCGATGCCCCCGCGGTGCGTCATACAGGTCAGAGATTCAATGGCAGTTTGCAGCAGGCGATGACTGGCCTCGCCCTCGATGTGGGCGATCAGACCAAATCCACAGTTGTCCCGGAATTCCTCGGGGCGGTATAGACCGCGCGAAATCACCGCCTGCTTCAATGCAGCGTCCGCTTCAGCATGATGACTCATAACACGTATCGCTAATGCACCGGCACTCGCGGCCGGCAAAACCGCCCTTTACGGGCCAAAAACAAAGGGGGGCGTAGTGTACACACCCAACAGAGGGCACTCAATTGGCGGCAACTTCGCCGATCAGGAGGCGATCACGCCTGCAATGTCTTCCACCGTCACATTATCTGTGATCCGGGGAGTACCCAAACCTCGCAATAAAATATAGCGAACTTTGCCGGCAGAGACTTTTTTATCGCTGGACATCGCCTCGAGGAAGTCTTCTGCCGTGTGCCCCGTTGGCGGCGCACTGGGTAAACCCACCGACTGATTGAATGCCATAAGCTGCTCAACGATCGCAGGGGCTAGATCCCCTCGGTCAGCCGATATCCGCGAAGCCATGACCATGCCTGCCGCCACCGCTTCCCCATGCAGCCAGTCGCCGTAACCCTGCATGCGCTCGATAGCATGGCCAAAGGTGTGACCGAAATTCAGGTGGGCACGCACCCCGGCCTCACGCTCGTCGGCGGCCACGATAGCGGCCTTTATCTCGCAGCTCCGCTTAACGGCAATGGCGATTGTTTCCATCTCGCGTTGCTTCAGCAACTCCCGATTCGCCACCAACCAATCAAAAAATTCGCCATCACTAATCAGGCCATATTTCACGACTTCCGCAAGGCCTGCTGCGTATTCGCGCTGAGGCAGTGTCAGTAACGTATTCAAATCAATCATTACCCGCCGGGGTTGATGAAAAGCGCCAATGAGGTTTTTGCCCATGGCGTGGTTCACACCAGTTTTGCCGCCAACCGAAGAGTCAACCTGCGCTAGCAGTGTCGTTGGTACCTGAACGAAATCTGCGCCACGTAAGAAACAGGCCGCGGCAAATCCGGTCATATCGCCAACTACACCACCACCGAGCGCAATAAACAGGCTTCGCCTTTCATGTCGGTCCTCCAATGCGGCATCGAGAATCAACTCAATGGACTGCATATGCTTATGGCGCTCCCCCGACGGCAGTATGACCTCGGTTATGGGTGCTGCGTGGGAGAGGCCCTGCTTTAGCTGATGGGCGTAAATAGGGCCCACCTGATCATCGGTAACAACGACAATGCCCCGATCACCCACTACCGCTCGCCACCAGTCAGGATCATCGAGAAAACCTCGTCCAATTTCGATGGCGTAGCTCCGATCACTGATCACCGAGCCCAGATCGACATGAACGGTATGGTCAGGCTCCGGCATTAACGAATACTCCCAAGATCGTGGTCAGTCAGCAGCTTGAGGCAGCAGTGACCGCGAGACCAATTGTTCCTGAATTTCGCGGGCAACTCTACGCGCATTTCCGCTGCTCGCAGAAATAATCACATCCGCCAACTCTCTGTAGAGTGGCGCTCGCTCTTGCATCAACTTCCGCAGGGTCGCTTCACGATCACCCCCGCTGAGCAAGGGTCGACTGTCACCTGAGCCCGTCCGCTTAAGCTGTTGCGCTATGCTCACCTCGAGATAGACCACCACACCGGTCTCCGACATCAATTGACGGTTGTCCGCGGTGACGACGGCCCCGCCGCCCGTGGCAATCACAACTCTCGATCGTTCTCCTAGGTCTTTTAAGACTGCCGCTTCGCGGCGCCGGAAGCCAGCCTCGCCTTCGACATCAAAAATCCATGGGATATCCGCACCACAACGCGCCTCAATTTCTGCATCACTGTCAACGAAGGCCCAGTCCAAAAGATTGGCCAGCACCCGCCCGACGGTGGACTTGCCCGATCCCATCGGGCCAATCACGAAAAGGCGACACTCCTGAAGTGAATCCGACATGGCGAAGTCGTCAGTTGACCAGCGCCTCAGAGAGAATTCTGGGAGTAATAAATATCAGGGTCTCAGTTTTCTGCTGGGTATTGGCTGTGCTTTTAAAAAGATTGCCAAGGTACGGAATGTCGCCAAGGAGCGGCACCTTCTCGACCTTTACTAACTCTTCGTTCTTGAATACGCCGCCCAAGACAACCGTCTCGCCATTGCCCACCAGCACCTGAGTAGTGAGCTCGGTGGTGTCGATCGTTGGGATCAGTCCGCCATTGCCACTGGGCACCAACTCGCCGACCGAATCCTGATTGACAACGAGATCGAGCAAAATACGGTCATCAGGCGTGATATTGGGCGTGACATCTAGTTTTAACACTGCCTCTTTGAAGGCCGTGGTCGTGGCGCCCGAAGCGGCACCCTCTTGATAGGGGATCTCGGTACCCGACTTGATGCTGGCTTTTTGTTTATCGCCGGTGATGACCTTGGGCTGCGACACCACCTCGCCTTCACCCGATGCCTCCAAGGCAGACAACTCCGCCGTCAGAAAGAGATCTGTAGAGGTGAAACCGACGGCAAAACCGGAAGTGCTCGCTGAGACGCCCAAATCAACAAAGGGGGCCGTCGGCATCTGCACCGGACTCGCGCCCGATATCATCTGGCTGTTGAGACTGGTGACACTTGCCGTATCCCCCGCTACCGAAGTGAACTTATCGCCATCCGCGTTGAGGTAGCCGCCCCCCCATCTGATGCCCAACTGTTCATCGATATTAGAAGAGACAATGACAATTCTTGCCTCTATCATCACCTGCCGAATCGGGATGTCGACCTTCGCTATGAGATCGCGGATCTCTGCCAGCTTTGCGGCGGTATCGGTTACGACAATCGAGTTGGTGCGCTCATCAACCACCACCGACCCGCGCTCAGAGATCAAAGCCCCTCCCTCCTCTGATCCTGCGTCGAACAAGCTGACCACATCCACTGCCTTGGCATAGCGAATGCGAATAAATTCCGACTGCAGCGGGGCCAGCTCAGCGAGCTGCTTGTTGGCTTCTATCTCCAGCCGCTCTCGCTCCGCGATCTCCTGTGCTGGCGCTACCATCAACACATTGCCAATCTTGCGGCTATCAAGGCCCCGTGTCTTCAGCACCAGATCCAATGCCTGATCCCAGGGCACATTTTGTAGCCTGAGAGTAATGTTGCCGGTAACGGAGTCCGACGCCACCAGATTGAGCTCTGTGAAGTCCGCAATCAGCTGCAAAACCGACCGCACCTCAATATTCTGAAAGTTCAGAGAAATACGGTCACCGACATAGTTGAACTCGTTTAAACGCTCTCGTTTTTCCTCTGAGGTCATTGGCGCCACCGCGAGGACATATTGGTCGCCCGTTTGGTAAGCGAGATAATCAAAGCGCCCATTTGCGAGCAGTTGCAAGCGCGTGCCGCGCTCGGTTGTGGTGACCTCAACCTTTTGCACGGGGGTTGCAAAATCCGTGACGTCAAAACGCCGGATTAGCGTCTCCCGTATATTGGTATTTGTGAACTGCAAGGTGATCCTGCCACCCTCACTGAAAATATTGGCATCAACGGCAGGATTACTCAGCGTGAGCACCAGCAGGCCCTCCCCATCCTGAGAGCGCTGAAAGGTTAAATCGGTGATCTCCGAGACCACACGCTCCACGCGATTGGCGTCAGTCTGGAGCACATCGGTCGTGGGCGCCGTCATCGCAACGTCCCCGGTATCGCGCCCGACACGAAGGATGAGTCGATTGTCGGCAATCTGACTTTCGAAAGGCACGAGTTCGACGAGATTAATGATCAGCCGGGTGCGGTCACCCGATTCCAACACCATGACGCTGGTCACATTCGGTTGCGATAGCGCAAACCGTTTTTCCTGCAGCGCGCTGAGGGTTTGCGGCAAATCCACCACAATCCGAGCGGGCTCTTCGATCGTGTAACTCCTGAGGTCTGCGGCAGGCGGCTCATCAAAGGTCAGCTGCACCTCAAGTCTCGCTCCGGGCTGAGAAGTGAAGGCAATGTCTTCGATCACCGCCGCATCGGCAATGCCGGCAACCGCCAACAGCCAGCCAGCGAAAATGCCAAGCCAACCGGCACTGCGCTGACTCGAATGTCTGCTCTTCATGACCACTTCTCCCCCGCTCACGTCCCTGCGAGCTCAATGGTTCTGGGTCGCTCAACCCAACCGTCGTCGGTTCCGTCCGAGACAATTTCTATCACGGCGATAAATGTTGCGCCCATGCCAACGATCCTACCGTGATCACGGCCCAAAAAGTCACCCAGTTGCACACGATGAATACCGCCATCAGGATCTTTGATCAACGTCCAACGCTGACCGCTTCGCTCAAGGGACCCCACCATAACCAATGAATCGAGGGTAAAACCCTCCAGATACTGTTTCGGTCTGCTGGGGTCAGGCTGCAGCGCTGCTCGGGCAGACAGCGCCGCCAACTGTCGAATATCCGCAGGTCGATCAAACGGGCTACGCAAGGTGGCGGCGGAATAAGCAAACGCCTCGTAGGCCTCAAAGGTTGGGATGGGCTCTATCCGCCCCCCAGGCGCCGCTCGCTTTTCCGCCATAAAGGCGTCCAGATCCTGAAGCCCCTCATCCGAACACGACACCAACAGCCAGGGCAAGATCGCCGGGACCAACCAACGCAGCACCCCTCGCACCGGGCTACTCATCCTCGCTCCCCTCCCGATATCGATAGGTCTTGGCGAGAATACTCATTTCCAGCACTGGTGACGTCTTGGCGCCAGCCGCTACTTTAAAGTCGTGCAGGGTGACAATTCGAGGCAGGCTTGCCATCCCCGAAATAAATGCGCCGAGATCGTGATAGGAACCGTCAGCCTCAATGGCGATAGGCAGCTCAACAAAAAACGCCTGATCCTGCTCCTCGAGGAGATCAATGCGCTTTATTTTGAGTCCATTCAGTTCACCCTTGCCGGTAATGTCCTCTAACAAGCTGGGCACTTCTGTCTCAGAGGGCAGCTGCGCCACCAGCTCTCCAAAGCGCAATTCCATCTCCGCTAATTGGGCTTTGTAGGTATCGAGATTCGCTGCCTCGAACGCTTTTTGCTCAAACGCTTGCCGAAGCTGCTGCTCCTGCTGCTCCTGACTGGCCAAAGTCCGATGCAGCGCTTCAACATGCAGGTAAAAACCCGCCACCAGGATGAGGCAAAAAAGCACCGATAGCAGAATCACCTTCAAAGCGATCGGCCAACTGCCGATATTCTCCAAATCGAGATCGGCCAGATCCAGCTCATTCAGCGCTTTCAGATGCGCCAGCCAGCTCACAGCGACGCGCCCTCGATGTCGTTACCCTGCACGAGCGTGACGCTCAGTTTGAATGTGGCAGCCTGATCTCCGTATTCGGGAGCGCTTTGAACCGCGTCAAGTTTTGGGTCATCGAGCCACTGAGAGGCATCAAGGCGACGCATCAAGCTCGATACATGATTATTTGATTCAGCCACCCCCTGCAGGGCCACAACGTTATCCTTGGTATTTAATGCCGTATAAAAAACCCCATCCGGTAACGTTCTGACAAGCTGATCGAGTAAGCGGACAACGATGGGCCTGTTACCCTGCAACGCCTGAATGACCTGCATACGCTCCACCAGCTGGTTGCGCCTTTGCTGCAACTCCCGAATTGCCGACACCTCCTCATCCAGAAGTGCAATATGCTCACGGAGATAGTGATTACGGTCCTGTTGCCGGTCGATCAGATAATTGACGGCGAGATCCCAACTAAAAATCGACAGCGCCCCCCCCAAAACCGTCACACCAAGGGCAACAAGGAACTGCTGCTTGCGCTGTTGCCTGCGCAACTCGCGCCAGGGGAGGAGGTTGATATTACTCATCCCCCCGCACCCCGCATCGCCAGACCACAAGCCACCATCATGGCGGGCGCATCACTGGCCAAAGCCTGTGCATTTACTCGGGGCGCCACTGTCATAGCCGAAAATGGGTTGGCGACAATCACGGGCGTCGAGAGTCGCTCTTCGGCCAGCTGCCCAAGACCACCAATGGAAGCCACACCGCCACAAAGCACGATGCAGTCGAGGGAGGCGACCTCACTGGAAGAAAAGAAGAATTGCAGGGATCGACTGATTTGCTGCACTACCGCCTCGCAGAAAGGCTGCAGCACCGCTTGCTCATAATCCGCTGGCAAACCACCCTGCTTCTTGGCCAGACCTGCCTCCTCAAAGGACAGATCGTAACGGTTCATAATCTCATCGGTGAGCTGCTTGCCACCAAAGAACTGTTCGCGGGTATAAATGGGCTCACCATCAGCAAAGACCGACAACGTCGTCATACTGGCGCCAACATTCACCATCGCTATGGTGCGAAGGTCTTCTCCGGGCAACTGACCCTTGAGCAGCGCCAGCGCGCGACCCATGGCCAGCACCTCGACATCCATAATTGCGGCCGTTAAGCCCGCGATCTCCAGCGCATCAATCCGCGCGTCTATCGTTTCCTGATGGCAAGCGACGAGCAATACACTCACGGTGTCCTTGCTCGCAGATTCTGGCGCAAGCACCTCAAAGTCGATGGCAACTTCTTCTAGGGGATAGGGAATATACTGGTCGGCCTCGACGACAAGCTGCGCCTCAAGATCCTCCTCTGACAGCCCCGCGGGCATCTTGACGGTTTTGATGATGACTGCCGAACCGGAGACCGCCGCAGCAACCCGCCTAACCCGGGTTTGTGATCGTGCCACCAGATCGCGGATCAAAGCACCAACGGTCTCGACCTGATTCACTTTTTTTTCAATCACTGCCTCGGGGGGCAGAGGCACGACCGCGTAACTTTCAACGTGGTAGCGGTCACCTTGCCTGCTCAGTTCCAGTAACTTCACTGTCGTGGAACTGATATCAATCCCGAGCACCCGTGATGTTTTGGCAGTGCCAAATAACCTCAACACTTTCATTCCCTTGCGTGTGTCGACGTCCCTCGATAGGGCTTCACTTGTCTCGAACCGCCATATTACGATGACGCTCCTTTTTAAAGAGCGAGCAAAGTCGGTAAAACGTCACTTATTACACCCATTTGTGTGAAATACCCGCAAAAGCCCTGATATGTTTGCGCCTTTGGCGCGGAGCAGGCGTCATCCGATGCCAGCTCAACGCAAAGAGATCATCCTCGATACCCAGCCGGAGACCGTGTAGTTGGCCAGAAACCAGACCATTATTCGGTATGCGTTGCTACTCGCCTGCGCGGGAGTCTGGTGGTTAGCCGGGCTGTATCTCTACCTCAGTCCGAGACTGCCGGAGGAAAGCGCGCTCCGCAACATCACTTTGCAAACGCCCATGCAGGTGCTGAGCCGCGACGGCGCACTCATTGGACAATTCGGCGAGCAAAAACGAAAGCCGCTTTCCTTTGAAAGGATCCCGCAAAGTTTCGTCAATGCACTCCTCGCAGCAGAGGACGATGGATTCTTTGAGCATGGAGGCATCGAGCCGCTCAGCCTGGCAAGAGCGGTCTCTGAATTGCTGCTGACCGGCAAGAAGGGTAGCGGTGGTTCCACGATCACCATGCAGGTAGCACGCAACTACTTTTTAACGCTGGACCAGACGTTTATCAGAAAATTCACAGAGATTCTTCTGGCGTTACAGATTGAAGCCAGGCTCAGCAAGGAAGAAATTTTCGAGCTCTATGTAAACCGCGTCTTTCTGGGACACCGGGCCTACGGTTTTGAAGCTGCCGCAGAAACCTACTATGGAAAATCCCTTGCTGACCTCAACCTTGCGCAACACGCCATGCTGGCGGGTATACCCAAGGCACCGTCGCGCAACAATCCCCTCAGTAATCCCGAAAAAGGCAAGATCCGCCGAGACTGGATTCTCGGGCGCATGGAAAATCTCGGCATGATATCCGCCGCCGAGCGCTATGCCGCTCAAACGGCACCTGTCACCGCGGCCTTTTTTGGCCAGGTGGTAGAGGTTGATGCTGACTATGTCGCCGAAATGGTCAGGCGCGAAATGGTCGCGCGTTTTGGCAACGCCGCATACAACGACGGCTATGTTGTCTATACCACGGTCGACTCGGAACGGCAGCAAGCGGCGCGGGACGCGTTGTTGGCGGGCCTGAGAACCTACGATTGGCGTCATGGATGGCGCGGACCCGAGCGTCGACTGGCACCGCGTGAGGGCGAGACAGAGGCCGAAACGACCGCGCGCTGGCAGGAAGCGCTCAAGGCGATGCCGACGATCGCCGACCTGCAACCGGGCATCGTCACGCAGATAGACGACAAAACGGTTACCGTACTAAGCAAGTCCGGTGACGTGATCGTGCTTGATTGGCAAGGGGATCTGGAAAAGGTGCGGCGCTACCGCAGCGTTAACTTGACCAATCCTCCAGCGGACACCCCAGCTGCACTTCTTGCCCAAGGTGACTTGATCAGAGTGCTTGAGACGCCGACTGGCTGGCGATTCAGCCAAGTCCCCCAGGCGCAGGCGGCTTTGGTGTCGCTTGACCCGAAACACGGCGCCATTCGCGCACTGGTCGGGGGCATGGGCTTTGAGCTATCAAAATTCAACCGTGCCACCCAAGCACGCCGTCAACCAGGCTCCAACTTTAAGCCATTTCTTTACGCCAGCGCCCTCTCGAGCGGCATCACCCCGTCTACCGTCATCAACGACGCGCCCGTCGTGCTCGATAATATTGCCGCGGCGGAAATCTGGCGGCCGGAAAATGACAGCGGCAAATTCTATGGTCCTACCCGTCTACGGGAGGCCTTGGCGTTTTCGCGAAACCTCGTCTCGATCCGGGTGTTGCAGCGCGTCGGTATCGGTTCCTTTATGCGCTACGTGGAGAAACTGGGCTTTAGCACCGAAGACATGCAGGCAAATTTGACATTGGCTTTGGGGACCCACGCCTTCGCGCCAATCGAGGTCGCAGCGGGATACGCCATACTCGCCAACGAGGGCTTCAAAGTGGAGCCCTGGTTGATTGAGCGCATCGAAAACGCACAGGGAGACATTGTCTACGCGGCCGATCCGTTAGTTGCCTGCTCCGAGTGCGGTAGCGGTAACAGCGATGGCGCCGAGGAGTTGCGTATGGAGGATATTTTGGGCACCGAGGTACCCGAGGTGCGCGCGGCAGAACGAGTCATGGACCCCAGAGTCGCCTACATTGTCGCTTCTTTTCTGCGTGACGCCATACAACGCGGCACGGGGCGTCGCGCCAAGGTTTTGGACCGTACCGACATAGGCGGTAAAACCGGCACCACCAACGGGCCTCGTGATGCCTGGTTTTCAGGGTTCAACCGCGATCTGATCACCACCGTCTGGGTGGGTTTTGATGACTATAGTCCCCTCGGCAGAAGAGAATTCGGAGGCACTGCAGCGCTTCCTATCTGGATCGACTATATGCGCGAGGCCCTCCCACCAGCACAACCCAACCCACCCATGCCAACCGGCATCGTGAGGCTGCGTGTAGATGCGAGTTCTGGCCTGCGAGTACGCGGTCAACCAAAGGACAGCATCATGGAATACTTTCTTGAGGAGTCGCTACCCGGTTGGGCCAGCGATTCGGGCCAGGCGATTGGCACAGACGAGTTGGAGCAGATCTTCTAAAAAAACGCCGGCAACGGCCGGCGCTTTCTCGATGCAATAGCGTTTATTACTTGAGGCTTCGGCCTCCAAAACGCTTGTTAAAACGGTCTACCCTACCACCCGTATCGACGATCTTCTGCTTGCCCGTATAAAACGGGTGACATTGGCTACATACGTCCAGGGAGATGTCTGCGCCCAGAGTAGAACGCGTCTTGATCTCGTTGCCACAGCTACACTTGGCAGTGATATCGCCATACTGTGGGTGAATGTCTGCTTTCATGCCAGCCTCCGTCGGCGCTTGAGGGCCAAAAAACGATCGCGGATCATACCAGAGCCCACACCGATAGCAACATGGAATACAGGCGCTACCACGCTCTAGTACACTGCTGGTGATCGTTTGCCCGCCGTCACTATGTCGAACCTAACTGCACCTGATAAAAAAACTGCACCTGTCATCTGGCGCTGCGCGGTACCCACGCCATTGCGGCAGTCATTTGACTACTTGCCGTCCGACGACAATAACGGAGGCTTGCAACCTGGCGTTCGGATCAAGCTGCCCTTTGGCCGTCGCTCTGTGGTCGCAATTCTCTTGGATCAAGCCACAGAAACCGATATCGATAACCAGCGATTGCGCAGCGCGACAGCAGTGATCGACACACATCCGCTGTTTCCACAGTCATTATTTTCACTGCTGCAATGGACCGCTACTTACTATCAGCACCCGGTCGGCGAGGTGCTTCCTCTCGGGCTTTCGCCAGGGGAGCGTCGGGGTGGGCCCGAGCACCAACTGGATAAGCCGGGCCTCATGTTGAGCGAGCGGGGACGCGGACTCCCAGAGGGCGCGCCTCACAAGGCGCCACGCCAAGCCGCACTGTTACATAGGCTTGCGGCGGGACCGGTGAGCTTCAAGCAATTGGCCTCCGAGGGATTCACTCGCGGTGTAGCCAATAGCCTGCTAACACGGGAATTGGCCGTTGCTTGCAACGTCAGGGAAGCAGCTTGCTGGGGGTTACGCAGCTCCCCCTTGGAGGCAACTCGCGAACAAAAAACTGCCATCGACGCCGTGAGCGCGGAACTGGGACGCTTTGCGGTTCATCTGCTTTATGGCGTTACCGGGAGCGGCAAGACCGAGGTGTATCTTCAATGCATCGCTGCCTGCCTCGAGAGCGGCAAACAGGCGCTGGTGCTATTACCGGAAATTGCCTTAACGCCGCAAACGTTGGCTCGGTTCGAGGCGCGATTTGATGCACCGATACTGGCACTGCACTCAGGCATTGGCGACGCTGCCCGCAACCGGGCCTGGGTATCCGCCCGGAGAGGTCAGGCAGCCATTATTTTAGGCACCCGATCGGCGGTGTTCGTGCCCCTGGAAAAACCCGGCCTGATTATTGTGGACGAGGAACACGATGGCGCCTTTATGCAACAGGATGGCCTGAGGTACTCGGCTCGGGACGTGGCGATCAAACGCGCACAACTCGAAGCCTGTCCGGTGATATTGGGCAGCGCGACACCCAGCCTGGAAAGCTGGCTCAACGCGGACCGAAACCGCTACCAACGACATGTCCTCTCCCAACGGGCCGGCGCAAGTACGATGCCAGCGCAGCGGTTAATTGATATTCACAGCCTCGAGCTGACGGCAGGCCTGTCAAAAGATCTGCTCACATCGATAGCGCAGACGCTAGGTGACGGTAATCAGGTGCTGCTTTTCCTGAATCGCCGCGGATTTGCCAACGCGCTGGTTTGCCATGACTGCGGCTGGAGCAGTGACTGTGGGCATTGTGACGCACGCATGACGCTTCATAAATTGCCGCCGGGCCTGCACTGTCATCACTGCGGGGACCGGATGCAACTCCCCACCCAGTGTCCTCGTTGCGACAGCCAGCGACTCCTTGGGACAGGTCTGGGAACACAGCAAGCGGAAGCCTTCCTCAGCGAGCACTTTGCTGATTATCCGGTCATCCGGGTGGATAGCGACACCATGGGCGATAAAGCGGCGATGCCAAATCTGATCGAGCAACTCAATACGGGCGAGCCTGTGCTTCTGATCGGCACCCAGATGTTGAGCAAGGGCCACCACTTTCCTCATGTGACGCTGGTAGCGATCGTGGATGCCGATGCGCTGCTCTTCAGCCCGGATTTTCGCGGGGAGGAGCGCCTGTTGCAGTTGCTGACACAAGTCGGCGGTCGCGCTGGTCGCGATGGGAAGCCAGGAACGGTGCTCATTCAAACGCGACAACCGGAGCACCCCCTCATGCGCGACCTGAGTGCCTCCTACCATGCACAACTGGGAGCGCTACTCAAACAACGTGCCCACTCGGGGTTGCCACCTTATGGTGCGCTGGGCGTCATTCGCTGCGACAGCAAGCATCGCCAAACGGGTCTTGAGTTTTTGCAGCGCATTAAGGGGAAGGTGACGCCATCGGACACCTGCCGCATCATTGGGCCCCTCCCCGCCGCAATGGCGCGGCGTAAAGATCGCTTTCGCAGCCAACTGGTGGTCTCAGGGTCCTCTCGTCCCGCCCTGGCAGCTCTGGTCGCGGCGCTGGTAGAGCAGGCAGAAGCCACGCGTCACGGCGGCGAACTGAACTGGTCGGTTGATATCGACCCTTACGAGAGCTTGTGACTTCCTTGGCTGGAGCCTTCGCGGCGGGTCAGTAATAATAGCCCCCCAACTCCGGGCCCCGAGCGCACGGAGAACCTCTGACAGGATGACCATGAAACCGAAACTGGCTGCGCTGATTACCTCGGCGCTGGAACAACTGGTATCACAGGGGACGCTGACGGATATGCCGGACGCGCCACCACAGATCGACCAGCCCAAGGACCCCGCCCATGGCGACCTGTCCTGCAACGTGGCGATGGTAATGGCAAAACGCGCAGGAATGGCGCCACGTGATCTGGCGCAGCAGATAATAGCGGCACTCCCCGCCAATACCCTCATCGCGCGCACGAATATTGCCGGCCCGGGTTTTATAAATTTTCTCATCAATCCGGAGCGGCATACCGAAATCATACGCACGATCCTCTCTGAAAAATCCACTTTTGGCCACGCAGAGATCGGAGGGGGCCGCAAAGTGCAAGTGGAGTTTGTCTCCGCCAATCCCACCGGACCACTGCACGTTGGCCACGGCCGGGGGGCTGCCATAGGTGACTCTCTGGGACGCTTGCTGGAAGCCACCGGATGGACAGTACAACGAGAGTTCTATTACAACGACGCGGGTCAACAGATCCACAACTTGGCATTGTCGGTTCAGGCGCGGGCCATGGGCAAAGGTCCAGAAGACGCGGAATGGCCCGAGGACGGCTATCAGGGAACTTACATTCAGGATGTTGCCAACGCGTTCATGGCGCGCGAAACGGTGCAGGCGGCAGACCGCGAAATTACGGCATCCGGCGATATCACCGACCTCGCCGCGATCACAGATTTTGCCGTTGCTTGTCTGCGCCGTGAGCAGGATCAGGATCTCCGTGCCTTCGCCGTCACCTTTGATGACTATTTTCTGGAATCTTCGCTCTACGACAGCGGCGCCGTCGATGAGACAGTGGCAACGCTCGTGGAATCTGGTCACACCTTTGAGGAAGAAAATGCACTTTGGCTAAGGACGTCCTCTTTCGGTGATGACAAAGATCGCGTTATGCGAAAAAGTGAGGGTGGTTACACTTATTTTGTGCCCGACGTGGCGTACCACCTGAACAAGTGGCGTCGCGGTTATGAACGCGTCATT
>Ga0181556_1002044_pt1 | contig 19071 bp, 24 predicted proteins | sample 011ome_14_FD_148651 | JGI IMG/M metagenome (GOLD analysis project Ga0181556, IMG submission 148651) | Coastal salt marsh microbial communities from the Groves Creek Marsh, Skidaway Island, Georgia - 011505AT metaG (spades assembly) | ecosystem: Environmental > Aquatic > Marine > Intertidal zone... | reverse complement strand
GTGGCGGCAATTGAGTACAAGCAATCAGCTGATATCGGTCTGCTGGTCCATCAGGCGACTGAATCCACCCAGAACCGTGATCACGCGCTTGATTTTGTAGCCAAGCTGAGGGCAATGCTCACTCCCGATGAATCTGCCATGCAATCTGCCCGGGAGGAGGCGCAGCGCTACTGCGATGCCCATGACAAAGCCATGGCCGAATCGTTAGCGCGTAAGGCTGGATGAGCGATGTCGATGAAAGCCAATGCAGTGACTGCCAAACCCAAAATCCATACCGGTACCCGTGTTGGGATCGCGTTTGCTGCCGTGTTCGTTTCCTCTTGGGCCAGCCGAATCGCGAGGCGCGTCAGGCGTGGGTCGACCGGTGGCGCAGTCAGGGCGACGGCGCTTTGGTGGCTGAGGTGATCAAGCAATTAAAGGCGGAAAGGCCATGAGTGACATCACCGAAAAATGGGAGGAGGACGCTGAATGGCTTCGCCGGAAGCTCATCGCAGAGTTGTCTCTGATTGCCACTGAAGACGAGGTGGATGCGTTTTGTGAGCGCGTTGCAATCAAGATGGCCAACGGCACGGGCGAGGCCTGGGCACGAGATGAAGCGCTGGCGGAGTTGGTGGAGAGTCATGCACAGGATTGAGTTGCCGCATCCCATCTCGGCCAATCGCTACTGGCGCATCTTCCGTGGCATGGCGGTGAAATCGGCAGAGGCACGTCAGTACAAGGCGCTGGCCCAATCCATTGCCGGATGGCAAGGCATCGCTGAGCCGCTATCCGGCGCTATCCATGTCGAGATGACGTATCACCCAAAGCGGCCAAAAACTTACAAGGTCGGGCCGGTCCGCGCTTTCGATCTCGACAACTGCATGAAGGTCGCCATTGATGCCCTCAACGGCATCGCTTGGCACGACGACAAGCAAATTACCTTTCTGGCCATTGCACGAGGCGAGCCCGTTACTGACGGCGCGCTAATCGTCCTGTGGCGACATGCCGATCAATCAACTGAGGATTTATGAGAAACCTGAACCGCTGGCAAGGCATTGGCCGTCTCGGACAAGACCCCGAGGTTAAAACGACACCGAATGGTCAGTTCGTGGCCAATTTCAGCATGGCTTGCCAGGACGACTACAAGGACAAGTCAGGAGAAAAGGTTGAGCGTACCGAGTGGGTGCGCGTCGTGATGTGGGGCCCGGGTGCCGAGACTCTGGCCAAGTATGCCGGCAAGGGCTCCAAGGTCTACGTCGAAGGCAAGCTGACCACGCGTAAGTGGCAGGACAAGGATGGTGCAGATCGATACACCACCGAGGTTAATGCCACCAGCTTTGAGTTTCTCGGTGGCAAGAGTGATGGCGGCGAATCTGCTCAGCCAAAACCACAAGCGGCGAAGAATTACACCAACGAGCAGGGCCAGCCTGCCGTTGATTTTGATGACGACATTCCATTTTGAGACCACGTTATGAAAAGAAACATGGACACGGTACGACGCATCTTGCAGGCGTTTGAAGATTATGAAGACGGGGGGTTGTTTGAGGATAGATGCCCTGCATCATTGGCAGAAGATATTAACGAAGACTCTTATGTCGTTTTGTATCACATGAAACTCTTGTTGGATGCTGGATATTTGATCCCAGATACTTCGCCTCGTTATTGGACTCAAGGATTGACTATGAAAGGTCACGATTTGCTGGATCAAATACGGGATCAGGCGCTATGAAAGCAGCAGATTTCTTGCAAGCAGGTCTCGATGCCTTGAAAGACCGCGCCGCTGTGCGTGACCAACCATCCGGTGAACGAAGTGCAGAAAAAGCCGCGTCAATACTCAGGGCATGGACGGGCGGCAACTGGACTGAAGCGGACGTTTGGCGCTGTCTATTGGCGGTCAAGATGGCCCGCGAATCCCAGGGAAAATTGCACGTCGATGATTTGATCGATGGCAGTTCTTATTTTGCGCTGCTCGGTGAGTGCCGCGTGAAGACGGAAGGTGAAATCGATGGATGATTTTGTGTTACTCGGCCTGCTGTGGGTCGTATTGGTGATGGTGTGGATGTGATATGGCTCGAGCCGGTTTAACTGCGAAGCAAGCTCGATTCGTCGAGGAATATCTTGTCGATTTGAGCGCAGCTGCCGCCGCAAGGCGAGCAGGGTACAGTGAAAAAATGGCTGATAGGATTGGTTATCAACTGCTAGAGAAAACTAGAGTTCAATCTGCCATCGAGGCTGCGCAAAAGGAGCGCAGTGCCCGCACCGGAATTACCGCTGACCGGGTGATTGCCGAAATAGCAAAAATTGCTTTTGCCGATCCGCGCAAGGTAATGGCCTGGGGCCCTTCCGGGGTAACGCTGAAGGACTCTGAAACCCTGTCAGATGCCGATGCGGCAATCGTGTCGGAAGTCAGCGAGTCCATCAGTCAGGCTGGTTCCAGCGTCAAGATTAAGCTGCATAGCAAACTTGATGCGCTGGAAAAGCTAGCTAGACATGTGGGTGTCTATGACGCTGAGTCGCGCATTAAAGAGCAGAGCTCACCCGTGACGATTGTAATTTCTGAGAAAGTCGTCGATGCCAAAAAACTTGGCTGGGACTGATGACTTGTTGCCTCCTTGGGCCTACGAGTTTCTTCCATCAGGCAATGGCTGCAGGTACAAAATTGCAAAGGGTGGGCGGGGATCAGGAAAGTCTTGGGCTTTCGCTCGCATGCTTATCTTGAGAGCGAACTATGAAGGCGCGCGTCCCGTTAGGATCCTTTGCGCCAGAGAGCTGCAAAACTCAATCCAGGATTCCGTTCACCAGTTGCTTGTCGATCAAATCTCCAGCATGAACATGAGCGGCTCATTCAATATTAACGAGTCAAAGATCACGAGTAATAACGGGTCTGAGTTCATGTTCAAGGGTTTGAGGGGCATGAAGAACAATGCTCAGGCGCTGAAGTCTCTCGAAGGTGTTGATATTTGCTGGATTGAAGAGGGGCAGACGATTTCTGACTCAAGCTTCAAGACATTGACCCCGACTATCAGGAAGCCTGGCTCTGAGATCTGGATCACATACAACCCCGATCAGGAGTCTGATCCTGTAGACAAGATTGCAATGAATCCGCCCCCGGGGTCGATCGTGAGAACCGTTAATTGGAGCGATAACCCATGGTTCCATGAGACGGCTCTTGAAATTGAGCGGGCATGGATGCAAAGGACTGATCCAGACGCTTATGACCATGTTTGGGGCGGCGGCTATAGAAAACACTCAAAAGCGCAAATCTTTTCTGGAAAGTACCGTATTGAGTCATTTGAGACGCCTGATAATGTGGATCGATTCTACTTTGGTGCAGACTGGGGTTTTGCCGAAGACCCGACCACGCTGGTACGTTCTTTCATTGTTGACGGTTGTCTTTATGTAGACCATGAAGCTTATGCCATTGGCGTTGAACTGGACGCGCTTCCTGCGCTGTTTGGATCTGTTCCAGAATCGGAGAAGTGGCCGATAAAGGCTGACTCGGCAAGACCTGAAACCATTTCACACATGCGCAGGCGAAAGTGGAACGTGACCGCAGCCAGGAAATGGGCCGGAAGCGTAGAGGATGGCATAACCTATCTGAGGAGCTTTAGGGAAATTGTCATCCATCCGAGATGTGTTCATACCCTTGAGGAAATGAGGCTCTACAAGTACAAGGTAGACCAGTTATCTGGTGATGTGCTCCCCATCATTGTGGATAAACACAATCACTGCATCGATGCGCTTAGGTATTCATTGGACGGATATATCAAGCCTGGATATCAGGGATCCATTGCGATGCAGGTGGGTAGCCTGTGAGTGTTATGCCAGAACAGGAACAAGCCCAGCTCGACGCGCTGGCGATTGCTATTCGGCAACGGGCAGAGCAGGCGTTCGAGGAGATGTTGCAGCGCATTAGGGACGGCGAGACTCCGAGAGCCGCTATTGATGCCGTCACGGCGGCATTTGCTGGAATGTATTTTGCCGAACTTTCATCTGCCTTTAGCGCCGTTCTCCAGAAAAACATCGGTATCTCTGAAATCAAAGCGTGGCCCGTAGGTGATATTGACCTATCAAGCCGCCTGTATCGCCATCTGGATGAGGTCAATGCAGTTACGCGGACGCTGATTGCAAATCATGCCAAGGGCTTTGTCCAAGCCCGTGATCTGGCGATGCAAATATATGAGGGCTACGGATTCAAGGATGACCCACTGGTGGTCATGGATAAATTGCCTCGCTACTTGCGTGAGGCGCTGGAAGATCCAGCCGTCAGCCAGGGGTTCGCGCAGATTGTCGGGCGAATCAGGGCCAGCAATCTCAAGACTCCCGCGCTGAAAGCCTCATATCTGCAAGCTATCGATGCCTTGGAAGCCGGGGCTGGCGAGAATCGGATCAAGCGTCTAGTTAAGGTCGCGTGGTTTGAACGTAATCGCTACCTCGCCAACCGCATCGCTCAGACTGAACTGCACCGCGCCTATTCCAATCAAGTAGCGCAGGAAATAATGGATGATTCCGAGGTGGTATGGGTCAAGGTGCAGATGAGTCGCACCCACCCGAGGGTCGATATATGCGATTACCACTCAGGGCTGAACGCATGGGGTCAAGGTCCGGGCGTCTATCCAAAGGCGAAAGCGCCAAAGCCGCCATATCACCCTTTCTGCCGGTGTGTTCTGGTAGGTAGATACGATATAGACGCGGATGCACAGCAACGCGAAAACCCGAATGTCGCGCAAAGTTTCATGCAAGGGAAGTCTGATTACGATCAGCGCCTGATTGCCGGATCAAGGGAACGTCTCAATCGCTTCCGTGATGGTGAGTCTCTGGAGGCTATCTACAACGGGTCTACCAAGTCCCAGTATCGGTGGAAGACCGTGGGTGATGAGCTTGCAAGACCGACCAATTCGGCGTATGAATTGGCAAAATCTGGCGGCGAACACAGCGGGTTCTTGAAGCAGTATTTGAATGTACCATCGCCCATGATTCAGCGTGGGATTAAATCAATGTCCCGCAGAATAAATGAGCATCTATTGTGGATGGAAAATCCTTACAGCAAGCTGCCTATAGATGTTGATAGTCGGAGTGTACAAGCTCTTGTCAACAAGAAGTGGCCGAAAGATGTTGCACGCATTACAGCGGAAAGAAGTGTCCTACAGGGAATACTGGACGATAGGGAGAAGAAAAATGGTAAACAATGAAAGCATAGTCCTTGAGGAAGTTCTGCGGAGGGCTATGGATGACGCGCAAAAGCTACAAGACAGCGACTCAGAGTATGATCGTGGTCAGTTGTTTGCCTATTTCGGTATTCTTGAATGGGGCAAGGAACAGGCTAACATGATGGGAATAGAGTTTGCCGACAAGGAACTTCAGGATTTTGACCCGTACACTTTGCTTTCAAAGCAACAGAAAGCCGCCTGAACTAAGCCACTACAGTAAATCTGGAGGCGAACAGCTTGTACGCTTCCAGCCTATCTTCATCCGTGACCGTATCCTGCCAAGTCGCGGTAAAGTCACGGCAGCTTTCCATTGCACTGATGATGGCATCCTCCATGCCGCAGAGGGCTGCATAGACAGCTTCAAGCCCACCCTCGTCAATCTCTCCGATCTTGGCCCCGTAGTAGACCAGCACCTCGACCTTCTTCCTCGGTAGGGTGGCCGCGTGACTGTCCCTGGTCGGAACAATGCGGATCAGCGGGTAATCGTCTGGGTTGATGGCGTTCTCGATGCCGATCTTGCAAGTGACGATGCCTTCCAGCGGTTCCAGGCACGCTTTGATGTTGTTCAGGATGGTCAGCATTTCACGCCCTCTCAATCGGGATGGATAAAATCGGCACATTCACTGAGGTATCCACCTCCGCCTGCGCGCGCTTGGCCTGTTTCAGGACGAAATCAAATTCCTTGCGGTACTGGGCCAGCTTCACTTCGTAGGTATCGCCCGATTGAGCGCATTTCTCCAGACAGGTGAGGATATAAGCGCGAACAACGGCCAATTTATTGCGCCACTCAGTAGGGAAAGTGCCTAGCTGATCCACATCCTCAAAAGCGCGTTCCTCGATCGATGCGGTGATGCTTCTGGACAGATAAGCATCGGTGTAGGTCAGGGTTAGCGTCATTAGAGTTCTCTCTGTAATTGCTGAACGATGGCGGCGAACATGCGCGGGGCTTCTTGTGCGGCTTGGACAAAATAGGGATGCCCTTCATACCCTGGATGGTTCACCTTCTTGGCAAAGGCAAAGCCACCCGGCAAAGGCCAGCGCAATACCCGCTTGTTCTTGGGGCGAATGACATGAGGACTTGTCCCCCAATGTACGAACATGGCATGAGGCGCACGTTGAAGGTCGTTGTAGATCAGGTGCTCATCTTCACGCTTGACCCAACGCAATGACTGTTCCAAAGCGCCTGTCTTGGTGTGTGTGCCGATGCGGTCTTTCACATCGTCGTGAATCGCCGCTGCGAGCCTTGCAATGGCGTTCTTCTGGACTTTAGGGACTAGCGTTTGGAAAGCCTCGCGGACGGCTTCATTGCCCGTAATTTCTGTCTTTATCATGGAGCAGTCTGGATTTCAGCCGCCATGCCATCCACCGCCTGCATCAAGTCGTTTTTCTCAACATCATCCAACGTAGCGAATTGCAGGCTGATGATGTTCTTCATCTGCGCCTGATTGACTTCAGGTGGGAAGCCGGATTCCTGCATGGCGTTGAGTACGCTCATTTCCATGTTGAGATCAGCTAGTTCATAGGACTTTGGCCAAGCGACCACGGCGCTATCAGTCATGCGCAACCAGCGGCTGGCCATGTCCCACATGCGCCTTTCCAAATCTTCCATGCGCCGGGCGAACTGGGTCAGCGATGAGTTGAGTTCCTGAAAGCGGAGCGTGAGAGCAATGCCTGATTCGGCTTGTTTCGGCTGCTCGACGGTCAGCGAGATATGCCGAATGGCTTCCTCAATCTGCTTAATCACATCACTGTAGATGGTGGCCGGTCCATCGGGTGGGGCGATGAACTCTGGTGCATCGCCTTGGTGAATGAGCATGTTGTGGGTGCCGATGGCTTCAGCCACCGTGCCAGCTTCAAAACCAACCTGCTCTGGTGGAACCTGATAGGTCAATAGGCTAAAGGTCTGCGACCTTAGTATCTCGTCTCGCTCAGAGGCCGCATTGAAATAACGCCGTGAAAGGTCAGCGATCTGGGCATAACTGCCGATACAGGGGAAATCACCCTCTTCGGTAAACGCCAGTACGGGGCATAAACCTAAACCGTGGCGGTCGCCTTCCAGCCTTAAATCGGTGTTGGTTAAGTCACCTGGTTTCTGAACCCACCAGTCCTCTTCGGTAAAGACGCGCCAGACCGTTTCCCCATCTTTGTTCTCCGTAAACGCCACCACGCTCAGGCGCCCCTGATCGTTTTTTTCGTAATAGGCCACGCGCTCCGGTTCGATCATCGCCAGATAAGGAAAGGCGCGGCTTGCCATCTGATCCTGCAAGGTCGTCGGCAAGTTTCTTGGCATGTCTACCAGCAATAGCATAGACCCGCGTGCCTTGGCGGTTATGGCGAAGCTGGTCCAGAACACATCGAGCGAATTGCCACGCCAGTCGCAGTCCAGCGCCATCGCTTCAAGCAATGGGTTATTCAAAACCCGTGTCGGCGGTTTCTTCGCCAAATATCCGGCAAAGCGCACACAGGATGGCTTCATGAAGTTTCGATACCAGGCGACCTGATTGCGTCGGGCGAATTTCTCCGTGGATTCTCGCGGATATCGGATCAGATAGGTTTTTCCAGAGAGGACAGGCGAGGTGGTGCTGTCTCCGGTGTTTGGCCTAAAGCCACCGGTCCCGTCGAGGGTCTCGGCTATGAACTGAAAACGGTCGTTATCAATGGTTGACATGGCGTGACCTAAAAATGCTTTACACACAATATATAGTGCTATAATCGACATTGAACCACAACATATAGTGTTTTCCACAGGCGAGAGGCTGAATGGATATTGAGACTTTGAAGAACAAGCTGGAGGCGTCTGAATACGACGCGCTAACACAGCACATAAGCATGCTGGCCGAGAAGGCTGATAAGGCAGTAAGCGAATCGATCAATGGGCGCAAAACGCTGAAAGCCGATAACGAGCGACTTAAGACACTGAATGCCCGGATCATGGAAAAGCTGGGGATTGCCGACCCAGAAGAACTGGAAGCGTTGCCAGACATCAAGGGTCAGGCTGAATCCACCAAACAGTACGAAGCAAAGCTGAAGCGTCTGGAGCGAGAGCTGACAGAACGCAATGAAGCATTGCATAAGATTAGCGCTCAGAGGCGCGCAGACCAGCAGACCGCCTTGTTAGCCAAGGCGATGCAGGGTCACGAATGGAGTGATTCCGAGGTCGTCGAGAACTTTGTCAGTTCCCGCATCACATGGGAAGACGATCAGCCGTTTTACCGGTCCGGTGACGGCAAGCTGGTGAATCTGGACGAGGGCGTGAAGCTTTTGGCTAATGAAAAACCGGCCTTATTGAAAAGCCAAGGGGCGGGAGGCTCAGGCTACAAGCACGGCAACGGTGCGCCGCCCGGGGGCGGACAGCCGGAGCAAACCCTGGATGTGTCGGCGATTTACGCCTCACGCCAGCCCGCAACCTCTTGATAGGAGCCTCACATGACTTTGCTGCAAAAAACCAGCATCGAGGGCACGCATACCAATGAAGTGCTGCTCACCTACGACAACATTTCCAAGGACAGCGTCACGCTGATTTCCGGCCAGAACCTGACGGTGGGCACGGTCCTCGGCGTCATTACCGCGTCCGGCAAATACACCCTTCATAACAGCGCGGCCAGTGATGGCAGCGAAGTCGCCGCCGCCGTGCTGACAGCGGATAGCGACGCCTCCGGGGGAGACCTCAAGGTCGTGGCCATTACTCGCCTGGCCGAGGTCAAGGCCGAACTGCTGGTGTGGAAGTCCGGTATTTCCGGCGCTAACAAAACCGCTGGCCTGGCTGCACTCGCGGCCAAGTTCATTATTGCTCGTTAAGGAGGCCTGACGATTATGGCAACGGGATACGAAAAAGCCTTTTCGCTGACCACCCTTACGGCGGTCATAAACAATCTGCCGTTTAAACCGGCGCGTATTGGACAACTCGGATGGTTTGAGGAGTTGGGTATTGCCGAGACCACGGCCAAGATCGAGCAGCTGAACGGCTCCCTCGGTCTGGTGTCCACGGCCCCGCGTGGCGGCGTCGGCGAAGTCATCCTCGGCGACAAGCGCAATGAGCTGACCTTCAGCGTGCCGCACATTCCGGCGCTGGCGGGCCTGGATGCGGACGAGCTGCAAAACCTCCGCGCCTTCGGCACGGAAAACCAGCTGGACTCCGTTTCAGCGGCGCGTGACCGCCTGCTGGCCAAGCTGCGCGCCAATCTGGAGTTGACCATCGAGGCGCATCGCATCGGCGCGCTGAAAGGCCTGATTCTGGACAAGGACGGCTCGACCCTGCAAAACCTGTTCACCGCCTTTGGCGGCTCGCAGCAGACGCAGGCGATGGGCTTCAGCACCAGCGCCAGCAGCAAGACCCGCGAAGTCCATACCATCGTCCTAGAAAAGATCGAGGACGCCTTGGGCGGCGTGCCGTTCAGCGGTGTGCGCGTGTTGTGCTCTTCCGGCTTCTGGAAGGCGCTGATCGAGGACAAGGACGTCAAGGAGACCTACCTGAACACCATGATGGCCTCCGCTCTGCGGCAGGACCCGCGTCTGGAGTTCACCCACATGGGCATCACCTACGAGCGCTATCGTGGCACATCGGCGGTGAAGATCGACGACAACGTCGCCTATGCGGTCCCGGAAGGCGTCCCCGGCCTGTTCGTCACCCGCTACGCACCCGCCAACTACATCGAGACGGTCAACACCATCGGCCTCCCGATGTACGCCAAGGCTGAAGAGCGCGGCATGGGTAAGGGCTACGACATTGAAGCACAGACCAATCCGTTGAATCTGTGTACGCGTCCGACGGCCATCATCAAGCTGACTATCAGCTAATCCTCATGGCCCACCCACGTGGTGGGCCAGTCTTTACTGGAGTACACGATGGCTAAATCAAAAACGCTTGCCGCGACCTCCGCACCATCAGGTCGTGGCGGTAGTTACACCACTGATCCAGTGACCGGGATTCGGACGCTTGTCACTCCTGCAACGGCTCCATCAGCACCCTGCTGTGCCCCGCCTGTAGTGGTCAGGCCTGACCCTGTCGTTACACCCGAACCAGATGCCAACGTAGGAGAACACTCTGATGGCTAAAGTAATGCGAAACGCCGTAATGGCGATGAAAAAGGAATCCGTCTATGGGACAGCTCCTACTATTGGCGGGGCCAACGCTCTTCTGCTGTCTGCCCTGACTCACACATGGCTGGCAGGTAATACCGCAAGCCGGGACTTCATCCGTCCTTTCTTGGGTAACAGCTCCACTATCCAGCTAGACCAACACACAGAGTTCAATTTCGAGATTGAGCTTCAGTCTTCTGGCGCGGCGGGTAATCGTCCGGCATTTGCCGATCTGCTGATGGCCTGTGGGTTTGCAGAAGACATTAACGCTGGAACCGATGTGGTCTATTCACCTGTATCCACTGACTTCGATAGCTGCACAGCTGAAGTCAATATGGACGGTGTATTCCAGAGAGCTACGGGCTGTCGCGGATCCTTTAGCATCAACATTGCCCGTGGGTCTATCCCCAAGCTGCCGTTCAACTTCATGGGGCAGTATTCCGCGCCCAGCGATGCTGCGGCCTTGGTAGCAGATTTCTCTGGATTCAAGGATCCGCTCGGCCCTAACAGTGTGAATACCCCCACGGTCACCCTGTTCGGTGAAACGCTGTGCATGGAATCACTCAGCATCGACATCGGCAACAACCTCGTTTACCGAGACTTGCCGGGTTGTGCGCCTTCTGTGCAGATCACTCAGCGTGCCGTCTCTGGAACGTTGGTCTTCGAAGCCACAGACATTGCCACGAAGAACTGGATCGAAGCGGCCCGTACCAAAGAGTCTGGAGCACTCCAAATCATCCACGGTACCGAGGCAGGCTACATCGTCCAGATCGATGCGCCAAAGGTCACGCTCAATCCGCCGACCAACAACGATTCGGATGGTGTGTGGATGTACTCGGTGCCGCTGGTATTCGAACCAGATACCGGCAACGACGAAATCACCATCACCTTCAAATAGTCCGGCAGGCACCTCATCACGTCCTGCTGAAGGACTGTCGCAGCGCCCCTCGCCGCTGGTGATAAAGCGGGGGACTCATTTTTCAACCGACAGATACAAGGATACGCACATGGCAGCTTTCAAGATCCAGCCTAAGACCAACACCTTTAAGGCTCATGTCAATTTCAAGGACCTCGACGAAAACGGTCGCAGCATCCGCCATTCCATCGAGATGGAGTTCAAGCGGCACACGCGCAAGAGCTATGACAGCCTTCTCTCTACCGTTGAGACCCCAAAGGATGAGGACGGTGAACCCATCAAGCTGAGCGGAGAAGAGCGTCTGGAATTAGATGCGGATTTGGTGATGGGCCTGGTCACCAACTGGCAGATTCAGGACGCCGTCGGCGAACCCTTCCCATTCAGCCGTGACAACGTCCTCGTCATGCTGGACAGCTATCCAAGTCTGGCTGTGGCTGTAGTGCTTACCGCTGCCAGCAAACTCAACGGCGAGCTGGCAAGAAAAAACTGATTGACCTGGCGCGGGCCTGGGCCAGCCCCGCGTCGAGGCAACTGGATGACGAAGACAAGGCCTCGATTGCGCGGCAGATCGAAGCCTTTGGCGGCGATCCTGAACTGGCCGAGCAGCTGGATCAGCTAGAAGAGGATGAAGCACTGGAGATCTGGCGCGAAAACCTCGACACCTGGCATTGCTGGTGCGGCCTGCAAACCCAATGGAAAAAGGAGTTTGCCGGTATGAGCGGACAGCTGATCTTTCATGGGCTGGATTATCAGGCGGCCGAAATCGTCATCAATCGTTATGGATTTCGCGGGAAGAAGGCCGACACGATATTTCAGGGCTTACAGGTCATGGAGACCGCGGCTCTAGCAATTTTGAACAAGTCAAACAACTAGGAGTTGCCGTGATCACCCTAACACTGACCCAGGCAGAGATCGACGATCTGACCGACCTGCTGAAGGACCGGCCAGACCTCAAGCCGCTGCTGGATCGGCTCACGCAAAACACCCCAAATCCAAAAACTGGATCAGGCTTCCGATTGGGCGCGACCTCGAAGGCACGCCTGAAAGGAGTTCACCCAAGTCTTACCAAGGTCGTGGAAGAGGCCATCAAACGCACGCCGATTGATTTCACTGTACTGGAAGGCCTTCGCACCAAGGAGCGACAGCGGCAATTAGTCGCCAAAGGGGCCAGTAAGACCATGAACAGCTATCACATCACCGGCCATGCAGTAGATATCGCGCCATTGGTCGACGGCAAGGTGACATGGGATTGGAAGTATTACCACCAGATCGCGCCCGTTATCAAACAGGTTGCAAAGGAACTCGGGGTAAATATCACCTGGGGAGGCGATTGGAAATCCTTTCCCGATGGGCCGCATTGGCAGGTTCCACGATGAAACCAAATCCCAACGAAGCATTCGAGATTCTGGTGTTGACCGGGCTGCTATGTATCCCCGTCTTCATTTTTCTGGCGGTTTATTTTGTTCTGTTAGAAGGCTGACATGATTGATCGAATTGGCGTGGCATTTGGTGAAAGTTCAACGTGGCGCAGCATTGTGTTGTTGTTGATGGCCGCCGGTCTTGAGCTTGACCCTGAACAACAGGAAGCCATCCTCAAGGCGGGTTTAGCAGTAGCCGGACTGATCGGGTTGTTTTTCCGGCGCGGGGCAATCAAGCCATGACCGAGGAAAACCTCAAGGTCGTCGATACCACAGACAAGCTCACCACTGACGAAGTCCGCGAGCTAAAAAGCCTGGCGCAGGCCAGCCGAACGGCCAAATGGTTTATCGCCACCGCGATTGCAGTCATTGGGTTATTCGGTATGGACAAGCTAGCCGAGTGGGTGGGTCATAAGTAATGGCCGATAGCGCCGATCGTGCCCAGGACTATCTGGAAGCCGCCATGCGGTTTTATGCGCGACGGCCGCAGCCAGACAAACAGGCCCCGCTGAGGCCTAGCCATATATCTGGGGAATGCGTCGATTGCGGCGAGGATATCGACCCCGGGCGGCTGAAGATTTTCCCGTATGCCGTCCGCTGCGCGGAGTGTCAGGCGTATAGCGAGCGGTAGCTGGTCATTGCAGGCCCCAACCAATAAAAGCGATCCACCAGAGCAGACCGGCAGCACCGATAAGGCTCATGCCGATTACGAATTGACCGCCCAGCACGATGAACAGACCTGACCAGGCCATCACGGTAACGATTGAAAAAAGGCGTGACATAGCATGAATAAGTTACAAGTCGGAATTCAGTTAACCACTGATGGCAGCGGCAAGGTCAAAGCTGAGATTACGGATGTCAGCAATCGGATATCCGCCATGGGCAGGGCTGGGCAAGACTCGGCCAACAAGCTCAAGTCCAGCCTCAACAGCATTGAAAAAGCGACTACCGGACTGAGTAGTGCCGCCGTCGCTGCAGGCCGTGCGCTGGCCGGTGTCGGTGCTGCGCTGTCTGCTCGGGAATTGATCCAGACCGCTGACGCCTATTCCGGCATGGTCGCTAAGCTGAAGCTGGTTTCAGGCTCCGCTCAAGAGTTCGCGCAGGCGCAGTCCAAGCTGTTTGAACTCAGCCAGAAAAACATGACACCGCTGGCTGAAACAGTCCAGCTTTATAGCCGTCTGGCGACCTCGATGCGGGATCTCGGACGATCACAATCTGAAACGCTGGCGATCACCGATCTAGTCGGCAAATCCCTCCGCATTTCTGGCGCGGATGCCGCCAGTTCTGCAGCAGGCATCCTGCAATTCGCCCAGGCGATTGGTTCCGGCGTCCTCCGTGGCGACGAGTTCAATAGCATGATGGAGAACTCCCCGCGTCTCGCCAAGGCACTGGCCGATGGCCTCAACGTGCCGATAGGATCACTGCGCGAAATGGCTACGCAAGGCGAGCTGACGGCAGATAAGGTCGTCAACGCCATCCTCTCTCAGTCCGAGGCCATCAAGCGCGAATACACAACAATGCCGGTCACGGTATCCGGCGCATTCCAGCAGATACAAAACGCACTGACTCAGTATGTCGGGCAGACCGATCAGTCCTCAGGCGCATCGCGTGAGTTTGCCGAATCGCTCTCGCTGATTGCCAACAACCTCAACAGCATTCTTGACCCGCTGACCAAGGTGGTCTCTACCATCGTCAAGGTCGAGGTCGGCGGCTGGCTTGAGTTTCAGGACATTCTCAAGGGCGTAAATGCCACCTTGAAAGAAATGGTCGGACTGAAGGATGCCGGCGCAGTGGACGCGGAAACCGCCAAGCTCATGCGCTACGGATCAGGCAAAGCATCAATCGGTGAAATCGCCGGACCGCCGCCACAAGCCGCTGCCGATCAGAAGCAGTTCTTCGACGGCGTCAAACGCGGTGCCAACGATGCAGCACTGGCCATGGCCAAGCTAACCGAAAAGCAGAAAGCCGTAGCCCAGATCGTCATTGATACCGCCAAAGCCTACAAGGTAGACCCCGCCTTTGCGCTGGCGATTGCCCAGCAGGAATCAGGCTTCAACCAACTGGCTAAATCAGCAGTCGGCGCACGCGGCGTCATGCAGTTGATGCCGGGCACCGCAAAGCAGTTGGGCGTCAACTTCAACGACCTCAACGACAACATCAAGGGCGGGGTCATGTACCTGGCCCAGCAGGAAAAGCAGTTCAAATCCCTGCGACTGGCGGCGGCGGCGTACAACGCTGGCCCTGGCAACGTGCAGAAATTCGGTGGCGTGCCGCCCTTCAAAGAGACGCAGAACTATGTCGTCTCGGTCGGCGCGCTGTATGAGAAATGGAAAAAGGTCTTGGGCGCACAGGGCGAAGCTTTCGTCAGCGCGCAGGATCAGGCGACCGAGACCGCAAAGGCGTATGACCGCATCAAAACCCGTCAGGACGACACGGTAAAGCAGGCCGAGGAATACGCCAAGGTTCAAGTCGAGCAGATCAAAACCCGCATGGCGGCAATGGATCAGGAGCGCAAGGCGGCAGCAGACCTAGCAGCAGAACAGCTTGCCGGTGCAAAAACCTACGACGAAAAAGCCAAGATTATCGAAGCCGCGCAAGCCAAAGCCGCCGAATACAACGCCAAGGCGCTGGATATGGTCCGGGCCGAATACGACGCCCAGCAGCAGGCACTGGAAGCCAAGAAGCAAGCCTATCAGACAGAACTGGCTCAGGCTGATGCGCACAACGTCAGCATTGACGACCAATTCAAGCTGAAGCAGGCCATCCGTGCCGCCGATAACGATCTGCTGTTGCTGGCCGAAAACCGCGCCCAGGCAGAAATCACTGCCGCCGGTAAGGTCAACGAATTCTCCAAGCAATCCGCCGATCTCAAGCGCAACGAAGTCACCGCCATCGACGGCATCATCCAGGCTTATCAGCGCCAAGCCGACATTCTCGACCGCCTGACCGCCGCCAAGCAGGCGGGGGCCAATGCCGACCAGCTGGCCCTGCTGAACGATGTCTATCAGTCCACCGGCAACCTGCCGGAACTGGTATCGCAAGATCAGATTGCGCGGATGCAGCAATACATCCTCTCGACCCAGGCATTGAAAGGGGCAGTGGATGAACTAACGGGATCGCAGAAGAAGAGTCAGGAGCAGTCGGTCGCTGATGAACAACTGCGGCTCAATCAAGCATGGGACGAAGCGGCCCAACGCATGATTGAGTACGCCAAAAGCTATGAGGAAGCCTTTGGCAGGATGGGCAAGTCGCTGGCTGGCGTATCCGAAGCCATGGCGCTGTATGACAAGCGACTCAAGCAAATTGACCGAGACAGAAAGGCTACGATTGCCAAGTCGGGTGACGATGAAGCCAAAAAGCTCGGCGCAGAGCAGAAAGGCCAGCTAGAAACCCTCGGCGCGACGTTTGACATGCTCGGCAATGTAGCCGGTGCCATGCGGAACATGTACGAGGACGGCACTTCTGGATACAAAGCCATGGCTGTGGCTCAACAGGCACTGCAAATGGCGACCCAAGTCACGAACATTGCGCTGGGTATTCAGGCCATTCTGAATCAGGCCAGCGGCGACCCCTATTCAGCCATACCGAGAATGATCGCCATGGCCGGTATGGTGGCAAGCCTGATCGGATCAGCCATCGGCGCTTTTGGAGGAGGCGGCGGAGGTACCCGCAATGACCCAAACTCTTCCGAAAATAGGCAAAAGCTGGCCGGGACCGGAACGGTGCTGGGCGATGCCAACGCAAAGTCGGAGTCCATTGCCAAATCCCTTGAGATTATTCGAGACAACAGCAGCAACGATCTGACATATTCCGCCGCCATGCTCAGGGCGCTGGAGAATATTGAGCTTTCCATTAAAGGCACTACCAATGCCGCATTGCTGAACTTCCGAAGCATTGCTGCGGGCATGGCTGATGGCGGCAAAGGCTATGCCGGTATTAACGAAAACAAATCAATTTCTGACTGGGGTATCGCGTTTCCAAAAGCACTATTGTCGGACATCTTCAAGATGGGCATGGATTCTGGTGTGGCCTATGTCAGCAACAACCGCAACGGGGTTGATTCGAAGATGCTGCTGGATGGCATTACCGGCCCCGGCAAGCAGATTGAACGAACCATCATTGGTATTTCAGCTGCGTTGGTTGAAGGCGGCAAGACGTTCGGCCTGACGGCGGATGATTTTAAGAAGCGTTTAAGCACCTTCGTTGTCGATCTAGGCATTATCTCGCTGAAAGGACTGAGCGGCGATGATATGGAGAAACAACTCGCCGCCATCATGAGCAATTTGTCCGACAAGATGGCAGCGGCATTCATGCCTGGGCTTGAGTCATTCCAGCAAGTAGGCGAAGGATACGCACAGACATTTTGGCGTTTGGCCGAGGGTGTTAATCGCGCTCAGGGAGAGCTGGAGCGCCTCGGGTTGTCTGCTATCAAGTACACCCAGATCATCAATAAGCAGGGCGATGTTGCGGCAGAAATCGTGCGGCAGACGCTGGCCGGACAAAAAACGCTTGCGGTAGGGGTTCGTCAGTACGTCAACGAACTGACTGGCAAGGCGGACGACATTATTGCGGCTTACAAAAAGCTGATCCAGGCCAGTGACAAAATGAAGACCGCTGGCATCGGTGACAGCAACCTCGACCGCACCATGATTAACGCGGCGGGTGGGCTAGATGCCTTCAATGCCGCGATGGAAGCCTTCAACGAGAACTTTGTCTCCGAGGCTGACCGTTACGCGGGCGATGTGCGCGTCCTGGCCGAGCAGTTCGGCAAGTTCGGGCAAGTCATGCCATCCAGTAAGGAAGGTTTCGCCGCCATGATTCGTGGCATTGACCAAAGCACCGACGCCGGCAAGACACTCTTCGGCCAGATGATCGCCCTGTCCGAGTCCTTTGCCCAGGTGGCGAACGAAGCGCAAGCCATCCGCGACAAATACGCCGCCATCCTCGACCCATTCAAAGCCATCAGCGACCAGATCGAACAGGTCGGCACCGACTTCGGCAAGCTGATCGGGGGCGTCAGCGGCGACTCGCAAGCCCGTATCGACGCCATTGGCAATGCCGCCAGCGATGCGCGTGATCCTTTGTTTGCCGAACGCAATGCGCTGATGAAGCGCATCAAGGCCCGCTTCGGTGGCGTGGCGCAGATGAATGAAGAGGTGGCGTACTGGGAGCGCAAGCTGGCCGACGAACTGGCCAAGGCACCCAAGAAGCAGAACAAGGAAGTCATCAAGACCTTAAAGACCAAGATCGCCCGCTGGTCCAACCTCAACAGCGAACTCAATGCGCTGAATGAGGAACTGGCGCAGATCATGGCCAAGGAGGGCATGGATAAAGCCGCCGAGATCGCCCGCGTCGCCCTGGAGAAGCAGGCCATCATCGATGATGCCGTGACCTCAATGGGTGCGACGCTCGAAGACGTGTTCAGTCAGATCGTCCAGACCGTTCAAGCCAGCCAGCAACGATTGCAATCCGTCGTTAATCTACAGAAAGACATAGAAACGCAACTGGCCCAGCTACAAGGCCCACAGGCGATATTGGCGTTATCTAACTCGAGATACGGCGACTCGATGAAAGCCGTAGATTCCTATTTCGGCGATTACAAAAACATCAAGGTAGGCAATCAACCTGGATCATCTAGCATCCCAGGACTCAATAGTTCGCCTGTAATGCCTATAGGCACGGGTTCTGCCAAGCGTGATGTTGAAGAGGAAATGCGGCTTATCCAAGACGCAAAACAGGCGGTCATGGACAAGTACAACGCGGAGATCGCCGCGATTCAGGAAGGCGTGCAGGCGCAAGCCGACGCCCTGAATGCGTCGCTCCAGTTGCAGATTGACGCCATCAACGCTGCCACTGAAGCCGCCATCGAAGCCGAAAATGACCGGCTCAATGCCGCCATCAAGGCCCAGCAAAAGATCGACCAAGCGGCCATCAAGAGCAAACAGAAAGAGTTCGACGCGGCCAACAAGCTGACACAGAAGCAGTTCGACCTGGAGCAGAAGGCGCTTCAGAAAGCCCATGACGCGCAACTCAAGGCGCTTGGCGATGAACTTGATGCGGCTAACAAACTGAAGGACGCCATCGCCAGCATCAACGATTACGTTCGGGGCATGGCTTTAGGTGGCAACAGTCCGTTGTCACCTGAACAGCGTCTGGCCGAAGCGCAGCGTCAGTATCAGGATTTGCTGGCCCGCGCCCAGGGTGGTGATGCCGATGCGATGCAGAAGCTGTCCGGTGCCTCGGATGCTTACCTCGAAGCCAGCAAGCAGTATTACGGCTCCGGCACGCAGTACGCCAACACCTTTGATGCCGTCAAGAATGCCATGTCCGCTATCGGCGGCATGTCAGCCCCAGATCCCGACTCCATCCAGTCTCGCATAGACCTGCTGCGGGAAGCGCAGGCTGAAGAGATGGACTTGCTTCGAGAGAGTCAGGCCGATCGCCTAGACGGAATCCGAGAGATTCAGGC
>Ga0181556_1002042_pt1 | contig 19099 bp, 27 predicted proteins | sample 011ome_14_FD_148651 | JGI IMG/M metagenome (GOLD analysis project Ga0181556, IMG submission 148651) | Coastal salt marsh microbial communities from the Groves Creek Marsh, Skidaway Island, Georgia - 011505AT metaG (spades assembly) | ecosystem: Environmental > Aquatic > Marine > Intertidal zone... | reverse complement strand
TTAACCGGGGTATAACTGAGCCTGCGCGATTTATGCGCCGCACTCAGGAGTTGCTTGGTAAAAAACACGCCGGGCGCATAAATCGCGCGATCCGCAAGGCGATCAAAGAGGCGGGCTATAGATGATAGTCGACGGCTACGCATTATCTTTGCAAAAAGCGGTCCGCGCAGCGCTGCTGGCAGATGCTGATCTGGCGTCGCTCATTTCGACTCGACTGTATGACGAGCCGCCGGAGAACGTGACCTATCCCTATGCAAGATTTGGCAGCATCGTGGCGGACACGGACGACACAGACGGAAGCCTTGGTTCTGTCCTGTCATTTACGATTGAGGCCTATTCTCGCGTCACGGGCCGGGTTGAGGCTTCCCGGATAGTGGAAGCTGTGCGGGCGGCGCTACATCGGCAAGAGGGGACGCTCGGTTCGTTGATGTTGGCGGATCGGGTCAATACAGGATACATGTTGCAAGAAAATGACAGTGTCATTCTGTTGGAAAATGGCGACAAAATCGTCAATACCGATATTTGGACCAATCCAATAGAACTGATCTGCAATGACTATTTCGTCGAAAGAGATGACGCGGTTGGCCGAGGTTATACTGGCCGCGCTCTGTTCACGGCGATGCTGGAAACCTCAAAAACATAATTGAGGTTGCCCTTTCAGCGCCTTGGGCAAGCGCGTATTCGAGCGTCGGATGACGCCCGGTCCCTTTGATGGAGCCTAGAAAATGGCAAAGCAACTCGGTCGAGCGTTACTGCTCAAAATTGGCGACGGCGCTGGCTCTGAGGCATTCACGGCATTTGCCGGAATGAACAGCAAGACGCTGACGATCAACAACTCGGCGATTGACGTGACTACGCCGGACGCGACGACGCCCGGCGGCGTGCTCTGGGCGCAAAGCCTGAACGGCCTTAAAGCGGTGAGCCTTTCCGGCGATGGCATTTTCCTGGACGAAGCCACACAAGAAGTGCGCCTGAACACGATTGCGATGCAGGCCGATCCGGTGGCCAATTTCGAAATTGTCGTTCCCGACTTTGGCACCTACGCCGGAGAGTTCCGCGTGACCTCGTTGGATTTTGGCGGCGAAACTGAGGGCGCGGTGACGTTCTCCGCATCTATGGAAAGTAATGGCGCGGTTACGTTCACGGCGGCGTAGACGTGGCAATAACGGCTGAAGCGCCGCGTGGAGGCGTCGTCGAAAATATCGGCGGCGTCTCCTATACATTGATCCTGCGATGCAAAGAAATCGAGCGTTTCGAGGACAAGCATCGTGGCGTGTTTGATTTGTGGGACGGCTTTTTCGGGCGAGGTCAGAAACCGACCTCTTCAGAAGTGCGCGATCTCGTGGCGTTGGCTTTGGTGGGTGGCGGAAAAACTGATGCGGAAGCGGATAAAATCGTTGAGGCGGGTGGCGCGGCGAGCCTGCTTCTATATTACCAACTTGCGCAGGCGGTTCTTGGCGTGGCTTTCATGCCGGATATTGGCGATCAGTCGCAACCTGTAAAAAAAAAGCGTCAAGCCAGCCGGAAAATTGAACGTCCGGCGGCTGATTAAAAACGCTATCATCACTGGGATCAAGCCGACCGAGTTACGTGCTATGATCCCGATTGATGTTTTCCTGGTGTTTGAGGGCTGGCAAGAGGCGCATAGCCCCAAAAAACCAGGATCGGATGCTCCCAGCCTAGCGGAAGCTAGGGCATTGGCGGAAAGGTACGGTTAAAAATGGCAATTTCCGCTCAGGAACTGAACATCATTCTTTCCGCCCGCGACAAAGAATTCGCGAAGGCAATGGCGGCCAATCAGCGGCGGGTTGAGCGGTTCGCGAGGCAGTCGCAGAAGGAACTTTCGGCGGCTTCAAAATCGTTCGACATGCTCGGCACGGCGGCAAAGCGGTTTTTGCCAGCGATTGCGGCGGGTGCGGTTGTGGCTGCGGTTAAGAACGTGACCTCGGCCATGGACGAAATCGGCAAAAAGGCGGACGCCATCGGCATTGGCACCGATGCGCTGCAAGAGTTGCGAGCGGCAGCGGTTAGCGCGGGCGTCTCGGAAGGCGGGCTAGATAAAGCGCTTGAACAGCTTTCGAAGCGGCTAGGCGAGGCGGAACAGGGCACCGGCGCGGCAGTTAAAGCGCTGGAGGCGATGGGGCTCACGGCGCAGGAATTGACGGGCATCCCGTTGGATCAAGCGCTAGGCGTTATTGCTGACCGGTTTGCGAAATTGCAGGACGCCACGGATAGGACGGCGGCGGCAACGCAACTATTCGGGCGCGAAGGCGTCGCCATGGTTAATGTTCTGAAGGGAGGGGCTTCGGAACTGGAAAAATCCCGCAAGCGGTTCCGCGATCTTGGCGTTGTGATTGATGAGGAACTGATCCGCAACGCAGAGGAAATGCAGGACCGGTTCGACGCGGCCAGTACGGTTATCGGCGCGCAATTTAGCACGGTTCTGGGGCGGCTTGCGCCGCTCCTTGTGCGGGCGGCGGAAAATGCGGCGAGCCTAGCGATTGCGATTGCTGACATCGTGGATGCTGTAGACGATTTTGTCAGCGGCAACGATTCTGTCGATATTGCGATCCGCGAAACCGTCAAAAGTATGGGCGGCGAAATTCGCGCCAGCCAAGCGCTAGAGGAGCAGCTTGCGCGCGGTGGCAAAATGTCGGAGGAAATCGCGCGCAAAAAATACGAAGAGGCAAGGGCGCGGCAGGAAGCGGCGAAGGCCACGCTGGATCAAACGCGCGCGCAAAGACTTGAGAGCGATGCATATAAAGACGCTCAGGAAAAGATTGATCGACTATCAAAATCATCTGAAGAATGGGATCTTGAAGAGGCGAAAAGGCAATTGAAAGCGGCGAGGCCGGGTGGAATTACAAAAGAGGCGTTGCCGGGACTAGCGTGGGCCGAATTTAGAAAAATCAACAGTCAACTTTTAGATGCTATTGCCGCGCGTAACGCGCTTCTCTCCGAAGCCGCGCCGCAGAAATTGACGGATCATTTGGAGCGCGCGACGGCAAATGTTGAGAAGCTGCAAGAGGCGCTGAAAAAAGCAAAAGACGGCGTGATTGATTTGGGCGAGCCAATCAAGCCTGTTAGATTGCCGGATCGCGAGCCGAAAAAGACCGCTACCGAAGCGCCGAAAAAAACCGCAGAGAATTTGGAAGCGGTAAAAAACGAAGTGGTCGAATTGGATCAAACCATAGAATCACTGAACCAAAACTTCATTGAAGCATTCGAAAACATGCTTTCCGGCACCATGAAAGTTGAGGATGCCTTTAAGAAAATGGCGGTTTCCATCATCTCCGATCTGCTCCGCATTGAGTCGCAGAAGCTCATGAAGGCTGGAGAGGGCGGATTGGCTGGCGGATTGCTAGGCGGATTGGGGCAATTGCTGGGGGGTGCCGGTGGATTTTTGAGTGATTTGTTTGGCGGCAGTACTGATGCGCTTGGTGGAGGCTTCTTAGGAATTGCCGGTCACGCGCAAGGTGGAACGATCCAATCTGGTCAGCCATCAATCGTCGGTGAACATGGCCGCGAATTGTTCGTTCCGTCGTCTGCCGGGCGCATCCTGAGCGTACCGCAAAGCAAGGATGCGCTGGGCGGCGGTGGCGGCGTGACCGTACAACAAACAATTAACGTCTCTACAGGCGTACAACAGACTGTTCGGGCCGAAATCCAGAGCCTGATGCCGCAGATAGCCAGCGCATCTACTCAGGCGGTCCTGAATGCGAGGCGACGCGGCGGCGCATTTGCGGGAGCATTTAAGTAATGCCAATTTCATATCCAAGAGCGCTGCCGACACATAAAGGCATTAGGCAGATCACACTGCGGGCGGTGAACGTGACGGCTGTGAGCGAAAGCGTTTTCACACTGCGCCAGCAGGTCTTTAAGCACAGCGGTGAGCGGTGGGAGGCGGAAGTTACGCTGCCGCAAATGGCGCGATCGGACGCTGAACAGTGGGTCGCGTGGCTTCTGTCGATGCGCGGGCGCGAGGGTACTTTTCTCCTGGGCGACCCGCTTGGCGCTACTCCGCGCGGCTCGGCTGGCGGCACTCCTCGCGTGAATGGAGCGAGCCAGACGGGAGACAGCATTAGCATCGACGGATGCACCGCCAGTCAGACGGGCTGGCTCAAGGCGGGCGATTACATCCAGCTTGGCTCTGGGGCTGGCTCGTCGCTGCACAAGGTTTTGCAGGATGTCAGCAGCAATGGCGCGGGGCAAGCGACGATCGACGTTTGGCCTTCGATTAGGACGGCGCCAGCGGACAATTCAACGGTTGTGGTAAGTGCCTGTAAAGGCGTTTTTAGGCTGGCAACATCCAATACAGAATGGTCTATTAATGAGATAGCGCACTGGGGAATCGTGTTCCCGGCTGTTGAGGCGATTGTCTGATGGTTACTCGGCGATATCAGGACGGCGGTTATACCTATGCCGGCAAGGATCTGGGAGCGATTGCCACAAATCTTGGCAACGCAACGCTAAGGCCGTTCTTCGCCGTGGACTTGATGCTGGACACGCCCATATATTTTTGGACCGGGTTAGATGATTTGACGATTGGCGGCGTCACGTACATTGGCGCGGGCAACCTTTTGGACGTAAGTACGGCCTCGGAAACGAATGATGTTCGCGCGGCAAATGCGACTGTGGCTTTGTCCGGCATACCCGGTTCTTTGATCTCTGTCGCATTACAGACAAAATATCATGGTCGCATTGCCCGAATAAAGTTCGGTTTGACAGGGTTGGATGAGGACTTTCTTCTGCAAGAAAGTGGCGACTTCCTGCTGCAAGAAAATGGTGCGGCAATATCCATTTCTGTCGGTGACGGCGAGGTGCTCACCACTTTGTTCGTTGGTTATATGGACCAGATGACCATAGATGAGGGGCCAGAGGCATCTACAATATCGCTGACCCTGGAAAGCAAGCTGGTCGATCTGGAGAGGCCGCGCCCTATTCGGTACACGACCGAAGGCCAGCGCGTTCGGTTCCCTAATTCCGTTACTGATCTTGCGTTCGAGTACATCAACGATCTGCAAGATAAACCGCTGATGTGGGGGCGGGGCGTTCAGATATGATGTGGGGGCGGGACGTTAAGATCAACGGCGGCGGAGGGCTATTCTAATGTCGCACAATCGTGAAGCGCTTATTGATTTCCTTGCATCGGTTATAGATAAGCCATTCCAATGGGGAAGCATGGACTGCATAACGTTCGCAAACGATGCCGTGCAAGCGCAGCGCGGGAATGGGTTTGTCGATGATCTTGCTTTGTTGTGCGACTACTCCAGCGCCTGGGGCGCGCTGCGCGCCTGGACGATATCGCAACGGCAGACCCGCAAGAAAAACATTGTAGACCTTATCGATAGCAGGTTGATCAGGAACGAGATGACTTATCCTCGTGTGGGCTCGGTCATGGCGCGACGGCTTGCCCAGCCGCTGATATTTGACCACGTGATTGGCATCATGGGGACGCGCGGGCCGATTTACCTGACGCCTCGCGGTTTTGAGCGTTTTGATTTGGATGGGGATTTGGCATGGGCAATCTGACAGCGTGGCTCGCAACGAGCCTTGGCATCGCAACTTTGATCTGCCCGGATGTTGCGATGGCAGGACCGCTGCCTGTTGTTGGGCTTGGAGCGGTTTTTATTTCGGGTGCTCCAGCGGCGCTGACTGGGTTCATGGCCGCCTTTGTCCCGATGTTGGGCAAGTCGATATTTTCAATGGTCGCGCAGAGAGCTTTGAGCCAAAATTTGGGCGGCCAAAAAAAAGAATATGCTGGCTCCGCCGTCAACATGCTGCAAAGCGCACAAGCGGCTCCGGTGGTGTATGGGACTGTCCGCATGGGCGGCGTGGTTTTTTATCAGGAGACCACCGGCCCGGTGTCGGTGCCGCAAGAACGACGCCCAGAGGTCTACTTGCATCGCCTGATCGGCATGGCGGGCCATGAAATCAACGGATTCACCCAGTTTTATGTGGACGGCACAGAGGTGACGGTTGCCAGCGATGGCTCAATCACTTCTCCGCCAAAATATACTGGCAAAACGCTCCGAATACGGACTCACAATGGTGCCGACGATCAGGCTGCGGATTCCGCTTTGCAGCTCGAAAGTGAGGGCTTCTGGACTTATCAGCACCGTGCCTACGGCGTGGCGTATATCTATGTTCGGGCCTATTTTGATCCTGAGAAATATACGCAGGGACCGCCAGTCATCACAGCCGTGATGCAGGGCAAAAAAGTTTACGATCCGCGCGACGGCTCCACCGCGTTTAGCAGCAACGCCGCTCTCTGTCTGCGCGATTATCTGCTGACAAGCCGGATTGCAACTGAAGAGGAACTTGACGAAACCTCTTTTGCTGCTGCGGCTAACGTCTGCGACGAAGATGTCACTTTAGCGGCAGGCGGCACCGAGAAACGCTATTCTTGCGATGGTTTTTTCCCGACCGACCAGAAGCCCATGGATACGATAAACGAAATCGTCAAATGTATGGCTGGGTCGCTTTGGTACAGCCAGGGAAAATGGGTTTGCAAGGCGGGAGCATACACCGAGCCGGTCCTGACGCTGAATGAGGATGACGCTCGTGGGCCACTCAGTGTCGTTACCAGGGCATCCAGGCGCGATTTATTCAACCGGATTACCGGCATATTCCGAGGCGCAGAAACAAATTGGCAGGATGACAATTATCCGCCAGTTTTATCGGATACGTTCCTGGCCGACGATGGCGGGCAAATATCTAGCGCAGAAGTCAATTTGCCGTTTACGGCCTCGCCAAGCCGTGCGCAACGGATCGCAAAAATCTTATTATATCGTCAGCGCGAGCAGCTTCTGATCACGGCCAACTTCGGACTTCGCGCGGCGCAATTGACGCCTGGAGATGTGATCCAGCTAACAAATGAGCGCTTTGGATTCTCAAACAAAACATTCGAAGTTATCGAATGGGGCTTCGCTCTAAGCAACGATGGCGAGTTGATTGTTCCTCTGACACTGCAAGAGATCAGCGCGGGTGTCTACGATTGGGACGCGGATGAAACGGCGTTCGAGTCAAACAACACATTCTTGTCTTCGCCCGATACCGTGCCGACGGTCGGCATTTCCCTATCGGAGGAACAACGGGTTGCGAATGAGCAAATTGTGAACGTGTTGATCGCGACGATTACCGCCAGTGAGGATGAGAACACCAACATTGACCGGGTCGAAGTGCAATACCGTGACGACGCGACAACGCAATACAAGGCGATGGGAACTGGCGAACTCGTGCTCAGTGGCACAATTGCAACAGGCCGCTTCGAGGCGCTGAATATTGACCTGGGATCATATGACGTTCGGGCTCGCGCCATAAATGCGATTGGTGTTAAGGGCGAGTGGATTACGCAGACAAGGCTGATTCAAGGCGATAATTCACCGCCGGATGATGTGGCCGGGTTTGCGGCGAGCAACAGTGACGGAACCGTTCACATCGGCTGGGTTGCTGTTGCCGATCCTAAGTTGAGCCATTATGTGGTGCGGCACTCAGTGCTTGAAAGCGGCGCAAATTTCTCAGATGCGACAACGGCGGCGGAAAAAATTAGTCGGCCAGGAACATCGATAAGCCTACCAGCGCGCGGCGGCACTTACACGATCAAAGCCTTCTCAAAGCTGGGTACCGCCAGCATCGATTATGCCTCGTTCGTGCTGCCTTCTGCCGACCTACAGACCTACAGCAACAATAGCAGCCAAACTGAACACGCCAGTTTCCCCGGCACAAAAACCGGGTGCAGCGTCGATGGCGACTATTTGGTGATCACCGATCCAAGCAGCGCACCATCATCGGCGACATATCAGTTCTCGGCTTATATTGACACCGGCAGCGCTCGCCGCGTGCATAGCTATGTCTATACCCGCACGATAAGATCTACACCCGCTGGGGCAAGCCTCTGGGACGGGATCAGCGGCAACTGGGATACATGGTCTGGCAACTGGGACACGTGGACTACGGGCCAGCAGGTCGCAGATACCGACGTGAAAGCATACATATCCACGACCAACGATGACCCGGCTGGCACGCCGACATGGAGCGATTGGCGCGAGTTTCAAGCTGGCGACTTCTATGGACGCGCTTTCCGTTTTCAGGTACAACTACTTTCGACTGATGACGGGATTAGCCCGGCTATTGATCAGCTAGTTGCTAACGTGGGGTACGATTGATGGCGCAACACGACTACACCATCGCGAATCAATCCGCGCCAACAGCGCGGTCCGATATCAATAACGCTCTCGCGGCTATTGTCTCGCAAAACTCTGGCGCATCTTCGCCGTCGATTACGTATTCCAACATGGTTTGGTACGACACGGCCAACAACATCCTTAAGATGCGCAATGAGGCCGATACGGATTGGATCACGATTGCGACACTGGATCAGGCGGGCGGCACATCTTCTGCCGCCGTGACAATCGCATCCCAGGTTGAGGCGCAAAATGGCACCGACAACGCCAAGATGATGACGCCTCTGCGCGTCAAAGAGGCCATCCAATTCAATATTGGCGAGCATCTGGCTGTTGGAACCTACGCTGTCTTGATCAATAATTCCGGCTCTACAATTGCGGGCGGCAGTACTGTTGCCGGGTCGTCTTTGCGCTATGCGATCACGCTAGCGCCTGGACTTTATGGCGTGGGCATAAATGGCTCCGAGCCTCTTGGCGGAACTAACGCAACGGGTACGTGGCGGTTAATGGGGGCCAACTGCCCGGCATTGCGGACAGTGATCGATGGAGATGGTGAGGAAAACAAGACTTGGAGCGCGGGCTTGTTCCTGCGCATAGCATAAAGGAGCGAGCAATTGGCTGACGCGAAAATTTCGGCGCTGAACGCGCTAACGACGGCGGATGATGCCGACCTGTTTGCGGTGGTGGACACGAGCGCGACTGAAACCAAAAAAATCACAAAGGCGAATATGCTTTCGCCGATTGTAATTTCAGGGGCGAACGTCGGCATTGGTATTACTCCATCCGTTAAACTACACGTAAACGGTGATTCGGAAATCAATAGTTTAACCGCAGGCCGTGGCGCGGGTAATAACACCAGCAACACCGTTTTCGGAAGGTTGGCATTCGGTAATAACACTACTGGAGTGAACAATATTGCCGTCGGCGCTCAGTCGCTCTATAACAACACTACCGGCAACCAAAACACTGCCACTGGCGCTCAGTCGCTCTATAGCAACACTACCGGAGCGAACAATATTGCCGTCGGCTTTCAGTCGCTCTATAGCAACGAGACAGGCATCCAAAACACTGCTATTTCTAATTACGCACTCCGTAGCAATACTACCGGCGAGAACCATACTGCCGTCGGCTTTCAGTCGCTCTTTAGCAACACTACCGGCATCCGCAACACTGCTATTGCTAATTACGCACTCTATAGCAACACTACCGGCAGCTATAATGTTTCCGCAGGCCATCAGTCGCTCTATAACAGCACTACAGGCATCGCCAACATTGCCCTTGGCGTTTCGGCAGGGGATATTATTACAACGGGCAGTCGCAATGTCATCATCGGTCTGGGAACTGATCCATCGGCGGAAAACGGAAACGATCAAATCGTCATTGGTTACTCTTTGGCGGGCAAAGGCAATGACACTGCGTTTATCGGCGGAACCAATGGCGCATACAACGAGAAAAATGTAACGACGTGGGAAACCACGTCTGATGAGCGCATCAAGAAAAACATTGAAGACAACAACACCGGCCTAGATATCCTATCAAAGATTCAGGTTCGGAACTTTGAGTATCGCACGCCGGATGAGATCACAAACCTGCCAAGTCATGCGGCGATCGAAAAAGATGGCGTTCAACTTGGCGTGATTGCTCAGGAAATCCAGAAGGTTTTACCAGAGTGTGTGAGTGAAAATTCGACGGGCGTTCTGTCCGTGAATACTGACCCACTTGTCTGGTATCTCATCAATGCGGTCAAAGAACTCAAGGCCGAAATTCAGGCGCTAAAAGGCAACTAACATGGATTACACAGCACAAGAAATCGCGCAATACTATAGCGCAGCCATGGACAGCGTGAACTTGCTCAACGCGGGCAAGGCTGTTGATATGTCCGACGATGACTGGGCCGACGCAGTATCTCGCAATGTCGAGCACCTCAAGATTGTCGTGGCTAAGGACTTCTGGACGAATGAAGACCTGACACCATTCCACGAGGCCATCGCCGCGTTTTAGGAACGACAAATGACGGATGAAAAATCCTTTATTGATTGGGGTGCGGTGACAATCGCGGCGGGGACTTTTTTTGAGTTCCTGCCCGCGTTTGCATCGCTTTTGTCCGTCACATGGCTTGCTCTGCGGATATACGAGACCGACACCGTGCAGCGGATACTAGGCCGCGAAAATAGATCAACCGATTGAATGGGGCGCTAACTATGCTGCCAATTCTTGGAGCCCTCCTGCCGGTCATCGGCACAGTTCTGGATCGCGTCATTCCTGACGAGGCTGGCAAAGAAAAGGCCAAGCTGGAGATGCAGGCGGCGATCATGGACGCCGCGAACAAGGGCATGTTGGCGCAGATTGATGTCAATAAGACCGAGGCGGCTCATCGTTCGATTTATGTGGCTGGCTGGCGTCCGTTTGTCGGCTGGACATGTGGCGCGGCGCTTTGTTGGCATTTCGTGCTTCAGGATTTGATTTTGTTCGCTGCCGCGTGTGCAGGCCATCCAGCCCCAGCGTTACCGAAACTGGACACAGACACGCTGCTGACAGTCCTATTGGGAATGCTCGGCCTAGGCGGACTTCGGTCGTTCGAGAAAGTTCGGGGCGTTACGAAATGATCGTGAACTTCCAACGCTGCCTCTGGTGGTTGCTAACGCACGAAGGAGGATTTGTGAACCATCCCGAAGACCCTGGAGGCGCGACTAATCTCGGCGTCACCAAAGCGGTCTATGAGGACTGGATTGGTCAAAGTGTCACCATCGACACCATTAAGGACCTCACCAAAGAGGATGTCGAACCAATCTATAAAAAGCGATATTGGAACCGGATTAAGGGCGATTTGATGCCTAGCGGGTTGGACTGGATGCTGTTCGACTGGGCCGTAAACAGTGGGCCTAGCGCTCCAGTGAAAACCCTCCAACGCAATATCGGCGTCAGGGTTGATGGGTCAATCGGGCCAAAGACAATGGACGCTCTTTCACGATGTGATATGGCTTCCACGATGCGGGATATTTACGAAGCAAGAGAGGCGTTCTATCGGCGGCTTTCAACATTCCCGACGTTCGGTAAAGGCTGGCTTCGCCGAAACGACGAGACTTACGAGCAGGCGCAAAGTCTGCTTTAGGCCGAAGCCGCGCGGGTTGTCAATCAATCACCAAAGAGGTCAGGCTGGCTTGCCGCCTGGGTTTCAATCGTCGCCAGCACCCGCCGCGCAACACCCTTTGCATCCAGCCAAAAGCCATGAGGATACACAGCCATGCAATGGCCGCCCTTGCCGCTGGTTTTGGCTCGCAACTCCTTATCAGGCAGCTTCTCGAACCGCTCTAAATACAAGTCGCGGATTGCCCAGCCTACAGGCCAAGTTGTGGATTTTTCAGGCTCCACGCCAAGCGACCGGAGCACGTCTCGAACGTCAAACATGATCATTCTCCTTTGTTGACGCCGCGCGCAAGTCCCGTTTCAGAATAAAGCACAACATGATGGTCCTTTCGTTGTTGTTGCGTTAATTCTTCTTGCGCGCGGCGAAACTGTTAGGCCGCCACGCTGATGGGTCGATCTCGTTGTAGAGCGCATCAGTCATTCTGTATCACTCCGACAATTTTGGGAAACACACGCTCGATCTGAACGGCGCATTCAACGGCCAATTCTCGCGCCTCTTTCTGGGTCTCCGCTTTCGTTCGCAAACCCACAAAGTGAATCCAAGACCGCAGCGAGCCGGTCATATATAGCCGGGTCCAAGTCAGGCCCTCCGGTAAAATTGCGCGCGCAACCTCTTTCGCAATCCCTCTTTTGAGAGCGGCGTCATATGCAGAAAACGCCGTATCCATGACTTCAATCTGCTGATCGGCCCACCAATGCTTGAGGTCCGCGTCGTCTGTCTGGATGCTGTTTTGCCTGTTCGTGTGATCCTGCATCCGCGCTTCGCGAGTACTGCATGTCGTCTCTGTGGCCGAGTATCGCTGACTGAACTCTTGAAATGAAAAGCTGCGATGCCGGAGGAGTTGTCTGCCTATGTCCCGGCTCGTCTCAATTTCTAGCGTTACTGTGACCATTTCGAACGGCGACCAATGCCTATGTCGGATGAGATAGGATATTAGCCTCTTGTTGTTCATCCCTGACATCTGGCTGCTGGGATTGCTCACGCGCGCGTAATACGCCACTTGATCCTCAAGTGTCTCGTCTGGTCCTGCACCTATGCGGATGCTGTAACCGGCTAGTTTAGCTGTCATGTTGTTTTTTCCTTGGAATATAGGCCCGACTATGATGCGGGCTGCAATAAGAGGATCCAGGCTGCACCGTCTCGCCGCAATAATGAAAGTCGTCATTGATGGGATGGCCGATAGGCCAAGCGCACGTTCGATATGACGGCAATGTTCTTGGGTCTTTGCGCGCAATTGGGCGTCTCGTTTCATTGAGTTTGCCGATTTTTACTCTTGCGCGTTTTGCCAAGTTCAACCTGTGCGCCTTGCCAATGACGCTGTTCTTGCTCATGCCTATTTTTCGACCGATTTTCTCTGTCGATAGATTGCCATCAATCCATAACATTTTTAGCTGCTCAATTTTTTCGATTGTCCATGGAGAGGCTTTTTTGTTCGTCTCGTTCTCAGTCATCAGAGCAACACCCAAAGGAAAGCGCCAAACGCGCCAGCAAAGATGGCGGCACCAATGGCCAAGGCAATAGTTTCCCGTATCATCGCACGGACCTCCTTGCGCGCCTGCGGTCAATTGATCTGCTCATAGCGTCCTCCCGCTCGCGTTGCCGTAAATCGGGCTCACTGCTGTATCGCGGAGCCATTCGTCCCGGTATTCAGCACACGGCTCGCAATGGCCGGTTGGCATGTAGTCCACGAAGTGACCGCCGCACCCTTCGCATTGGTGCATGTCTTCCGTCAGGTAGAGTTCGTCCTCGTCCACGGTGTAGAGTTCCAGCGCGTCGGCGATGGTGAAATCCTTGTCTTCCCATTCGCTAAGATACTTCAGCGCATCGGCTAACCCGCGGGCTTTTGGTTTGGCTGATCTGGTCATTTGCGCGCCTCCACATTCGGGCATTCCGGCAAAGCGTTGATGGCGCGGATATACCTAGAGGCGATTCCTGGCGCTTCGTGCTCAGGGTTTGACCAGTGAGCCATCGCCTCCTCGACGGTAAACCAGCGGCAACCGCTAGAGATGCGCCATCCGTCAGTATGCGCGACGGCAAGGGGGCGGTAGCCGCGCGGGTCTGCCATATCCAATTCGTAGACGCCATTCGCGCCTCGCAGGTACGCGCCTTTCAGGTTCGCGCCTTCCAGGTCCGCGCCTTCCAGGTCCGCGCCTTCCAGGCTCGCGCCTCGCAGGTACGCGCCTTTCAGGTTCGCGCCTCGCAGGTACGCGCATCGCAGGTACGCGCCTTCCAGGTCCGCGCCTTCCAGGCTCGCGCACCCGTTAGCTATCGGCCATTTGCAGCCTGCGATGGTTATAGTGTTGCTCATTGTCCGTTCTCCTCGTCTTCGGCCTCTGACGCAGCTATAACCGCGCCCAGATAGCCATGTTGATTTCCTCATCCCTCATGTGTTGTCTCCCTTCCATCGGTACATTTTGACGTGCGAATCTTCTGGCCAAGTCGCGATGATAAGATCAAGGTCAATCAGGCGCGCGATGATCCGGCTGATTGTGCGGTCATGCACGCCGCATCGTTGCGCAATCTCAAAACGCGACAGCCATCCGCCGTGCATCATTAGCGTGATTGCGACTGTTTTTGCGGTTGAGACCAGCCGCACATCGGCGGTTATGTCAGATATGTTAGTCAACATCGGAATATCTCCACCCGTTTTGGGCGCTCTCGTCAGGCGTGATCCACGCCCACTTGACGTAATCTGATCCCATGAACACCGATAGCGCCCCATTGAGCGGCCACGTCATGCGCGCGGTGGATGGCTGTCCTTGCGGCTCCACTAGCACGTAGGGATCGTTGGGCGGAGGATAAACCGGACGTGAAAGTTTCGCGTAAATGGGCGTCATTGAACAATCTCCATCATCAAAACTCCGCTTTCGATGCACATCTCTCGTGTGATCTTGATCTGCTCTGCCCACCGGGTCAGAAAATCCCTATCTGCCGGAGGATAGAAAACCTTACCAATGCCAGCCTGGATGATCAGCCCGAAGCAGTGCGAGCATGGTGGGTGAGTGACGTAAAGCGTGCAGCCATCGAGCGTCACGCCGCGATTGGCGGCGTCGGCGACGACATTGGCCTCGGCATGGACAGTCATCAGCAGCTTGCGCTCCCTATTCTGATATCGCAGCGGATCGTCATGGACGCCAGTGGGCAAACCATTAAATCCAACCGCCAAAATCCGCCGATCCCGCACGGCAACCGCGCCGACCTTTGTGCTTGGGTCCTTGGACAGCGCCGCTGTCTCCGCAGCGACACGCATGAAATATGCGTGCCAACGGGTGGATGTTTCCAGTCCGCTCATTTTATTCTTCCGGACCAAACGCCAGCCACCTAGGACAGACGCCAAGGCCGGCTGCGATGGAAACAATAGTGCAGAGTTTTGGGCCGTTGTGGATATATCGTAGCGATGTTCTTGGCGTGAGCAGGTTGCGCAACGATGAGGCGTGCATACCGGATGCTTTCGCGGCATCTCCGGGCGTCATGCCAGCAGCCTTAATTGTTTGACGTAGGCGATCTTGGAACCCGGCCACTGTGTCAGCGTTGCTCATAGGATCACAATGCTCCTGGGGTAATGTTTTTTGATGGTCAGCAGGCCATCTCGCTGCGCCTTGACGACGCGCTTGTATACGGCCTGTTTGGTTATGCCGAGCGCCTCGCCAATCTCTTCGTATGTCGGTGAATAGCTGTCAGGATGTTGGGCTGTCAGCATTCGGATCACGGCAATTATATCGTCATGATTCATGTTGCTACTCCATTTTAGCTGATAAGAAGGACATACGCTGCGAGCAACCATGTTGCCAAAAACGCAACGTCGAGGATGTTTTTAATGATGGCCATGTGTTTATTTCTCCACATCAGGGATCGCGTTGATTGCTTACCGTCAATCGGCAAGGCTCAATGTAAACCTATTCATCCCCATGTAAACCATTTTCATTCACAATCTCTAAAATTTTTTCCTGGGCGTCACGGAACCCAACACCGACGATCACATGATCGCCGCAAACCGTGGTCAGGTAGTCAATCCAGTCGATCTGGGTTTTCGACAGCCGCCCGCCTGTCGCACGTTTCATCTCAATCCATAACCGCCACTGCGGGACGTACAGATCAGGCACGCCAGACGTAGCGCCCTCGGCCTTCAGCTTTGCCGCAACGCTCAAGTGTCGGTGGCCACCATTCGGGATCGAGAATATGCGGACGCCGGCAAATGTCTGCCGGAACCATCTGACCATTTCTCGCTGCTCGATGTGCTCACTGTTTGCCATGTTCTGCTGATAATCCTCAAAAATTTTCCGTCTTGTTTATAGCCGACAGAGTTTGGCGGCTTGGCCGCATTCATAGTGTCGGCAATCTCTGTCAGATCCATGTGTTGCTCAGCATCAACGCCTGCATTGCGGGCGATCTCGGCCAGTGTAGCCGCCGCTTTCTGGCCAGGATATCCTGGGTAGCCTAGCGTAAGATATTCGGTCACGCCTTTATCAAAAATCCCCTGATAATAGGTCACGGCCAGCATTGGGTTGCCGCTGGTCCGGCTGACTTGCGTGCGCCAACGCCAGTGCTTGACCGGCATCGTTTGCGCTCCAGGCCCCATGATGTCCTGATCGCCCAGCGTGAATTTTTTCCTTGGCGGCTCCGGGAATGGCTCGCCGCAACAGATGCACTCGCGGGCGGCCAGCGGGTTGATCTCGTCACAATGCCCGCAAATTTTGATCGGTGCATCGCCATTGCCGGCCTTGCGCCCAGGTTCGACCGCCGTGATCGGCCCGTGCGTGGCCACCAGTCCAGCAAAGTCGAGTACTAGACAATGATCGGTATGGCTTTTGATCCGCATCCCACGCCCAGCCATCTGGACATACAGGCTGACAGATAGCGTTGGCCGCAAAAATACAATGCAATCTAGATCCGGGTGGTCGAAGCCGGTGGTCAGCACATTGGCGTTAGTGACTGCGCGCACTCGACCAGCCTTAAAGCCTTCCAGAATCCGGTCCCGCTCTTCTTTTGGCGTCGATCCCACCACAGCCTCGGCAGTCACGCCAAGGTCGCGCAGGATGTCTCGCACCTGATAGGCATGATCGACGCCAGTGCAGAAAAACAAAATCGACCGGCAATGATCGGCGCGCCGCATCGCCTCATGGACAGCGCCCATGGTGTCAAAATTTTCCAGGGCTTTGAGCAGGTCGTCCTCGCGGTAGTCACCGCCGCGTTTGCGGACGCCTTCAACTGACATGCGGATATCCGGTCGTTTTGATCGCAGCGGGGCCAGATATTTTTTGTGGATCAGTTCTTCCATACTCGCCGGCTGGATCAGGGCCGAGAATAGCGCCGGCTCGTCGGTGATCAGGCCGTGGCCCAGCCGGTATGGCGTGGCAGTCAGACCCACAACTCGCAGCGCCGGGTTGATGGCTGTCAGATCGTCGATCAACCCACGATAACCGCCCTGCTGTTTGTGGTTGATCAAGTGGCATTCGTCCACGATCACCAGATCAATGTGGCCAATATCGTCGGCCCGGTTCCGTATTGATTGGATGCCCGCAAACGTGATCGGCTGACCAATCTCGCGCCGATTGAGCCCAGCCGAATAGATGCCGAGCGGCGCATCTGGCCAGTGCTCCAGCATTTTGTTGGCGTTCTGACGGATCAGCTCTTTGACGTGCGTGAGCATCAAGACGCGCGTTTCAGGCCAGCTTTCCAGCGCATCCTTGCATAGCGCCGCCACGATATGCGACTTGCCGGAGCCGGTCGGCAATTCCAGGCATGGGTGGCCCTCAGAATGCTCTGAGAGCCACGCATACAGCTGATCAATCGTCCTCTGCTGATAGTCGCGTAGCATCGCGCACCTCCCTCACTGTCGCGCCTGGGAACGCTCGCCGGATTTCTCCGATTTCTTGGTTGGCGCAAACCTCGCCGCCAGCAATCAATTCCTTGCTCGAAAATGTGAAAGCGTCGGCCTCGCCATTCCTGATATCTACACCGTTGATCTCATAGACCGCCTCGTTTGGGTCGGCGCTGTCTTTAATCGGCCACGGCACCATATCCGGGTGCAGCACGTGGGCATGACAGCCGGTGCGCTGGTGTTCCACCTCGACGTGATCAACCTTCCACCTCGCGCAGCCCCACTTGCCATCGTCGGTCGGCGTGCTGTGAGCGCAGGTCCGGCAGTTGATCTCCTGGGTCAGCCGACGCTCGTGACAGAACGAATGAGCAGGGCAAAACTTGCATTTCCACCAACTGGGATTGGTGCTGATTGGGTCAGGGATGCGCTCGGCAGTGGATATACGCCTACCACGATCCAGCAGCTTTTCGGCGCTTTCTGGGTCGTATCTGACTCTTTCTGTGTATATGCGATCATCATTTTTGCAGACGGCGACATATAATGCCCGGTCGATTCCTGTGCCGCGCATATAAAGCTGCATCTGGCACCAGTGCATCGGCTTGCTGTCCAGCACGCAGGTCTTGATGAGATCCTCAAAAGATTTCAAAGAGTGCGTTTTATATTCGACTATGTGCCTAGTGGCCTCGGCCCCTGGTACACCGCTTTCAATGATGCCATCGACCGACCCGCCTATATGTCCGCCTAGTTCGACAATTTTCTGGTCATAGCCGGTGTGACGTAGATCCAGGCCGATGGCTCGCAGATCGTCCGAGATTATATTTTCCTCATTGTGGCCGCGCCGGAAAAGCCGCCTTATCCTGCCGGGAAATTTTTCTTGGATGGCCCAGCGGAATGATAGCCAAATCCAGCGATCACAGTGGTGTCCCAGGATTGACGCGCCGAGATGCGGACGATTAGCATCAGATTTTGCCTCGTGATAGGCGTCGATGGCCTCTGCTACGCGGTCGGTCGGCTGTTGGGATATTTTTGCCATATCGAAACCGGGGCTTTCGCCCCGGCCCTCCTTTTTATCGCGACCAGGGTGGCACAGAAGATTTCGTCGCCGCGCTAGACGATGGCGTCTTGGGCAATGCCATCGCGTTTGATGTCATTTTCTTAACCTCATTCCGACGACCATATTGCGGGTCGTCTTTAATGATGACCGAGGCTTTGAGCCGACCGCCCAGAAGCTGGTCTGTGTCGTCAAATATAGCCAGACCAACGGCATCCATCAGTTCGCCCAATTGCCGTTGACCGATAGATTCTGCGGTCGGGTTGGGATTGCGAAAATTGATATTGGACCACAGCACCCGGCCTTGATGCGTTGGCCCAGTGACATCGAGCCGGACGGCTAGATACTGACCTGTCCCCGCCTTTGTGGTTCGCAAATCAATTCCCTGGACAACCACGTCGTAGGTGCCTGCTGGGATAGGCTCAAAAGAGCCGCCACCTTCGTCCTCTGGGATGTCGGACCGGTTGAAACTTTCATTCAAAAACGCCATTATATCACTCCTTCTCGATGGAAAATGAAGCCCTGCTTGGCTTCGTGGTTACGCATTTCGCAAATCTTTCAGTGATTTCCGAATTTGTGGCCTTCCAGGCCGCAACGTTGATCTCCGCCTTCCAGCGGAATAGGTGGCTAAGGCTGTCTTCAAGGCCATGCTCTATTGCAATTTCTTGCGCCAAGTCTGGCTGCACCTTGTGACTCATCTTGCCGACTACTTTGATTTTGTGACCGCCGTCGGTGTCGGTGTTGATTGTGCCTTCTGTGTCTTCAGGCACTCCTAAAAGCGACAGCATATGATCTTCAAGTGCTCGCCGCCGCTTGACGAACTCTCGCTCGGCCTCTTTGGCTGCGATCCACTCGGCAGCAGCAGTGTCTAAATCAAGGTTCATTTTAGCCTC